>FWPV01004469.1_pt1 | contig 29700 bp, 26 predicted proteins | sample 2228371 | NCBI WGS metagenome assembly FWPV01 (sample SAMEA103939776, study PRJEB20133) | metagenome | reverse complement strand
GCGGTGCACAAAGAAGAGCGCAGGCGAGAAGGCCTGCGCGGGAGTATAGGGTGGTCATGGTTGTTGGTGTTGAATGTGTCTCCAACACCTTGTACTACCGAGTGCGCTGTTTTAGATGCCCTTCACCAGCGGTGAGAAAAAGCGAATGATTTTCACCAGGTCTTCTTTGGCCTCGGGCAACGCAATGTTCATGGTGGGCCAAATGTGCGGCATGCCGGGGCGGGTAAGCAAAGTAATTTGTCCCCCCACTTTTTCCACTGCATCGCGCAGCAACACGGAATCATCTAACAGGCATTCGTCTTCACTGGCAGTCACCATCAGTGGTGGCAGGCCTTTCAGCTTGCCCAGCAAGGGCGATGCGCGTTCATCGGCGGGGTCATGGCCGCACATGTACAAGTTGGCGGCATGTTCAATCATGTGGGAAGACAACATGCTGTCGGTTTTGTCATTGCCTTCAATAGAAGGTGACAGGCGGCGCATGTCGGTGGCTGGCGAAATCAGCAGGCCGCCGTGCGCGGGCAACTTTTTCTTCAATGCATGTTGCAGCACGGCCAGGCTCAAGTTGCCACCGGCAGAATCGCCCGCCACGAAAATAGGTTCGCCTGTGAGCGTGTCGGCCACCAGCGCTTCAAAGGCTGCAATGCAGTCGTCCAGTGGGGCTGGGAACGGGTTTTCTGGCGCAAGGCGATAATCGGGCATGAACACTCGAAATCCAAGCGCATTGGCCAAGGCGCCACAGAACGGGCGGTACATCGGTGGATGGCCCGCCACAAAGCCGCCACCGTGAATGTAGAGCAAAGCACCCTTGGGGTTCACGGGAATAAGCCACTCACCGGGTACACCGCCCAAAGCACCCTTGATGTGTTTCAGGCCTTTTGGCACAGGAGCCAGCAAATTAGATGCAGCGGTCACCATGCGAAACCGGCGCACGAATCCGGCACCGTTGCCCCGGTAGCTTTTCAGGGCAATGCTTGCAATCTTGTTCATCACTTTGGCTTGAATGGACGGCATGGTGTTCCTCTTTGAAAGTGGGGTTGGGTATTTATAGCACTGCCAGCGCTACCCAGTTTACCTTGAGTTTTCAATGCACTTGATAAATTCGGACAAATCTGGCGGGGATTCGTAAACGCTGTTTTCAGGCCTGAAAAAATCGGCACAATAAAAAAAGAGAAAAAACACACGGAGACATCATGGCGATATTCGACGAAGACATTTTGATCATTGGCGCAGGTTTGTCAGGCATTAGTGCTGCATGCCATTTGAAAAAGGAATGCCCTAACCGAAAGTTCACCATTCTTGAGCGCCGCACCACCATTGGTGGCACTTGGGATCTGTTCCGTTACCCCGGGATTCGTTCGGATTCCGACATGTTCAGTTTTGGCTTCAAATTCAAGCCTTGGAAAAATGCTCATTTTTTCTCGCAGGGCAATGACATTCGCAGCTATGTGCATGAAGCCGCAACCGAGAACAAAGTGTTCGACCACATTCGTTTTCAGCGCAAGGTGAGCGACGCAAACTGGGACAGTGACGCCCAGCGCTGGGTGATCAATGCGGTGAATGAAGTGACAGGCGAGCCCGAACAATACCGCGCCAAATTCATGATGGCCTGTGCGGGCTACTACAACTACGACCAAGGCTACCGCCCCGATTTCCCGAATGAGAAAAGCTTCAAGGGCTTGATTGTTCATCCACAGCATTGGCCAGAAAACCTGGACTACACCGGCAAAAAAGTGGTGGTGATCGGCAGTGGTGCAACAGCCGTTACGCTTATCCCCAGCATGGCCGACAAGGTTGAGCACATCACCATGTTGCAGCGTTCGCCATCCTATATTTTCTCATTGCCCTCCGTGGATGCGCTTACGCGCGTGCTGCAAAAAACCCTGCCGTCCAAACTGGCTTACAAACTGAACCGCACGCGCACCATTGGCTTGGCGCACTTCATGTTCAAGGCCAGCAAAAGCAAGCCTGAGGTGGTACGCCGTTTCTTGATCGCCATGATGCGCAGGCAGTTGAAAGGCTCCAAGGTGGATATCAAACACTTCACGCCCAACTACATGCCTTGGGATCAGCGTTTGTGTTTGGTGCCCGATGGTGATTTTTTCAAAGCCTTGCGCAGTGGCAAAGCCAGCGTGGCCACGGACACCATCAAGCAGTTTGTGCCCAATGGCATCGAGTTGAATTCAGGCGAAGTGCTGGAAGCCGACATCATCGTGACTGCCACTGGTTTGAATGTACAAATGGTGGGCGGCATGAAGATTTCCCTGGATGACGAGCCAGTCAACCTGAGTGAAAAAATGTTCTACAAAAGCGCCATGCTTCAAGACCTGCCCAATGCAGCAATTGTTCTGGGCTACACGCATGCTTCATGGACCTTGAAATCGGATTTGGTGAGCGGTTTTGTGTGCCGATTGCTGAACCACATGGACAAGAAGGGCCATGCTGTGGCGGTGGCCAAAACGGCCGATGTTCAACCAGTGGAAGGCTTTACAGTATTGGGCGGCTTGAATTCAGGCTACTTGAAACGCGTGGCTGATCAGTTGCCCCGCCAGGGCGAGACCCATCCCTGGCACAATCGGCAAGACTATTACCACGACACCAAAACCTTGCTGGAAGACCCGGTGGATGAGCCCGGTTTGGTGTTTGAACCTGCAAAGACTGGGAACAGGGCCAAGCCGAGGTTGAAGGCAGTGGCTTGAATATGGGAAAGATATGGGGTAGCTCAGCTACCTCATCGGAGTGTGTCTTTGTACCCTTAAGAGCCTTTTCGGTAACCTGAGCCCTTTTAATCAGGTGGCTCCCTTGGGTTCAGGTCGTCAGCAGCTCGAACTGTTTGAAAGCAGGGAAGCGGTACCAAACAAGTTCAGCGATTTCATCGTCTATGTCGACGAAAGCGGCGATCACGGTTTAAAAACCGTGGATCAAAATTATCCAGTGTTTGCATTGGCTTTCTGTGTTTTTCACAAAAAACATTATTGCCAAAGGGTGGTACCTGCTCTCCAGGAGTTCAAGTTTCGACAATTCGGGCATGACTTGGTGGTATTGCACGAACTCGAGATTCGGAAGGAATCCGGGCCATTCAAGTTTTCAAATCGTGAGGAAAAGCTCAGGTTCATTGAAGACTTAAGTCGCTTGATCACATTCAATAATTTTGTGTTGATCAGTTGTGTAATTCGAAAAGACCGCCTGCTGAATCAAAGCGCAGCAACAGACAATCCTTATCATCTAGCGCTAAGTTTTTGTCTGGAGAGCCTCGCCGAGTTTTTAATGGAAAAAAACCAGTTTCATCTTCAAACCCATCTGGTCGTAGAGTGCCGTGGCAAAAAAGAGGATACCCAGCTTGAGCTCGAGTTTCGGCGAATTTGCGATGGTTTCAATCGACTGGCGTTGAAGATGCCTTTTGAGATAGTTTTTGCGGACAAGCGTGTAAATTCTGCGGGGCTGCAGTTGGCCGATCTGGTTGCCAGACCGATTGGTTTAGGCGTACTGAAACCCGACCAAAAGAACAGGGCTTTTGAGCTGCTGAAGAGTAAATTTTTTTGCAGTGGAGGAAGAAATAAAGTTGGGGTTGGCTTTGAAGGATGGGGCTTGAAAATTTACCCGGCACCAGAAAGCGAAAAGCCCCGATGATACTCACCGAGGCTGTGACGCCGACCGGGAACCCCCAATCCACTTGCGCGAAGTATAAAACTTTAAACGCAGGGTGACAACCCTCGGTATTCAGTCGCCGTCTACTCTAGTGAAGCGCTGGGTCATGCGCTCACCCACCTGTACCATTTCAAAAAATACACTTATGGGGCGTGTCCAGGCGGTGTGGGTGTCTCCGCTCAGGGGGCGGTACACCACCACTGGGCTCAGATCGCTTTCCTGAACTGCTTGGCAGATGATTTCATACAGGCCACCTTTGTAGTGTCGGTAACGTTCGCCGGCTTTTACGCTGTGTATTTGTTCTGGCACGTGGCTCATGGGTGTCTCCTGTGTTGTTCAAAGTCATATTTCTTGAATATTCAAGGCCATATCGTTAAACTGTACGGCTGTCTTTGAAGAATTGAAAGGAGTTCCTGAATGCCTGCAATCAAGCGAGCAACCGAGGAAACCAGCAAAACAGCCGCCAAAGTAGCTGCCCAGTCAGCTTCCAGGTCGACGAGCAAGTCGACCACCAAGTCTGCCGCCAAACCGGTGGAGGCACAGCCTGCCGAGAGCAAAGCCGCGCGCCCAGTGGCTACAACCCGCAAACCTTCCAAAACGGCACTTTCTCCTTCAGAGGTTACGCCTTTGGCCTTGCTGACGCCCAGCAAGCCGGCACGCCGCCGCAGGTCGGGTGCAGCCAAGCCCAGAAAGTTGAAGGGTGCCACCACCACTTGGCCGTTTCCAACAGGCTCACGGCCTTAACTTGCTGAACGCTTCACTATGCTTCTAATCGATATTTTGCGCCTCCTGCTGGAAACAGCCGCCAGCCTGCTCACCTTTTGCCTGTTGTTGCGCGCATTGATGCAGTGGGTGCGCATACACCCCAGCAACCCCTTGTCGCCCTTCATTTTCTCCATGACCGACTGGCTCGTGAAGCCCCTGCGCAAGGGTGTGCCCGGCTATGGTGGTATTGACTGGGCGTCCATATTTGGGGCGTTTGTCGTGTCCTTTGTGCTGCATATTGTGTTGGTACTGCTCACAGTTGGCTTGTCTAGTGGTGGTCCGGGCGTGGGTTCGCTGATTACGCTGACCATACCGATTGCCATTTTTTGGGTGTTGCGCAATGTGGCTTACCTGCTCATGGGCATTGTGTTGATTCAGGTGGTTTTGAGTTGGGTGAATCCGTTTTCGCCAATCGCATCCATTTTGAATGAATTGTCGCGCCCGTTTCTGGAGCCACTGCGCAGGGTATTACCCACCATTGGCAATGTGGATTTATCGCCTTTGGTGTTCTTCCTCATTTTGCAGATCGTGATGATGGTGCTGCAAAGTTTAATGCCCGGGTTTTGATTTTATTGAATTGAGATAAAAAAAGAGCACCTGTGACGGTGCTCTTTTTCATTCAGCTAAGAACGTTGTGACTACTTAGCGTGTCACGCGTGAAGTACCACCACCACTCACAACCCGAACGCGGTCGCCGGGACGGAAGTCTTCACCCGCCGCATCTTGAACATAAGCACGCAAGGTGCCGTTGTCCATGCGAACGGTAATTTCCAGACCCTGTCGAGTGGATGCGTTACGCTCAATGGCCTGGCCTGCAATACCGCCTGCCACTGCACCCAAAACCGCACCTACAGCGCGACCGCTACCACCACCCACGTTGCTGCCCGCGATACCGCCGACAATACCCCCGGCTGCCGTACCCACGCCGTTGGTGTCGCCTTGAATGGTCACGGTGCGTACGCTTTCAACTGTGCCTTGCTCGATAATTTGTGCACGGCGTGTTTCTCCTTCGCGGTATACCTGACCCGAACTGCTTTGGGTGGCACAGCCTGCAAGCGCAGAAAGCGCAATCAGGGCCACTGCGCCGGTGCTTCTAAAACTGAACTGAATTGACTTGGCCATGATTTGATTTTCCTTTCAAGTTACCAGGGTTGTTGACCAAAAGCGGCGGTAAACCTGGACGCAATTTCTTCCCGGCTGTACTGGTAGGTTTGAGGGCCTTTGACTGCAATTTTCAAGGAGCCCATCAAACTGGCCAGCTTGGCCGCATTCACAATACCCATACCTTCTGTAAGGCCGTAGAGCAAGCCGCCGCGGTAGGCATCGCCACAGCCAGTGGGGTCGGCGATCCGTTCTGCTTTAACGCATGGTATGTCGTGCCGTTGACCCTGTGTAAACACCCAGCTACCTTCCGCACCGCGGGTTACCACAAGCGCTTCGAGCTTCTCGGCAATCTGCTCCAGAGTCATGCCCGTGCGCTCACACAGCATCTTGGCTTCATAGTCATTGACAGCTGCGTAGGTTGCAAGTTCCAAAAACCGGTCAAGTTCCGGTTTGCCAAACATGGGCAGCCCCTGGCCTGGATCGAACACAAATGGAATACCCGCAGCGGCAAATTGCTCGGCGTGTTGCATCATGCCGTCCCTGCCATCGGGGGCGATGATGCCCAGGGCGAGTTCACCTGCATCGCTCACCTTATTCACATGAGAATGGCTCATTGCACCTGGGTGAAAGGCCGTAATCTGGTTGTCGTCCAGATCGGTGGTGATGAAAGCCTGTGCGGTAAATTCTTCGGAAATCTGTTTTAGGCAACTGGTTTCAATGCCCAGTGTTTGCAAGCGCTGAAAGTAACCACCCGCGTCATGCCCAATGGTGGCCATGGGTACTGGTTTGCCGCCCAGCATGTTCAGGCTGTAAGCAATGTTGCCTGCGCAGCCGCCCCAGTCTTTGCGAAGGCTTGGAACCAGAAACGCAACGTTCAGGATGTGCACTTGGTCGGGCAGAATTTGGTCTTTAAAGCGACCTTCAAACACCATGATGGTGTCGAATGCGATAGAGCCGCAGATTAAAACGCGTTTGGTGGTGGTTGGGGAATTCATTGTGAAGCGGTCCAGTGTCTAAAAATTGGCTTGGCGATTATCGTTCGCTTGGGCCTCGGTCAAATAATTCAAGCCTGAAGCCGGTTGCGGCGCTTTCGGGCATTTGCGTGTTCAAAGTGCTCAAGTTTAAGTATGCCAGTACTTCGATGGTTTTTTCGCCAGCGATCAACGGGGCTTGGCTGGCTGCGTTTTCATCGCGCAGTTGGTAATCGTTGGGGCTTAATGCTTTGCTGGCCAATACCAAGCCTTGTGGGTCCAGCAACTCCACTTTCAGGTGGGGCCATTGGGCGGGCAGGGCAAGCTGATTGTGCAAGGTCAAGTCAACTCGCAAATTGTTTTCGTCCAGTGCCTGCAGGCCGCTGCCTTCAACTCGCAGGGCCTGGGTGGCAGGGCTTGCAAACAATCGCTGGATAGTTGGGCTGGCCGTGTTGATGCGCTTGGCGATTTCGGGGGTTTGTTGCAGCAGATCGACGCGCTGCCACCACAACGCTTGCAGGCCAAGCGCCAGCAGAAGTGCAGCACAGGCCGCTTTCAGGGCAGGGTTGCCTTGGCTGAAATTCAGAAGTGGTCTAGAGGGCGCAGTGTTGGCGAATAAGGCTTCGGAACCTGTGCCATCACCACCGCTCAGGTTGTGGTCGCTGGTGTAGTTGCTGTCGTTTTGCCTGGAGCCAAGGTCCAGTTTTTGCCAGGCTTCAGTGTCGGCTGAAGTAAGGTGCTCAATGCCGGAAAATACGGTTTGGCAATGCCCGCAACGCACCTTGCCCTCGTGCATTTGTAGTTGGCCAGAGGTCACTTTGAACAAGGTGTTGCAGTTGGGGCAGCGTGTGGCAAGGCTCATGGCGCTAGTTTAACCTTGCCTGGCAGGTGCAAGACGATTAGTCTGCTGCTTTCTGGCCATGCAGGCACACCCAGCCATCGCGCTCGGCCCACACAGCCAGGTTGATCCATTGACGGTAATGTGCAATCACTTCCTCGGCTTGACGTGCCAATACTCCCGAAAGCACCAATTGCCCGCCAGCTTCAACGTGATTGCACAAGGACGGGGCTAGCACTTTCAGTGGATTCGACAAAATATTGGCGACCACCACCGGAAATTGGCGCTTGGCCAATGGAAAGTCGGGTAAACCACAGGGCATTTCAACCCCGTTGTTGCTGGCGTTGTAGGCGGTGCTGTCAACAGCTTGGGGGTCAATATCCACGCCGATGGCTTCAGAAGCACCCAATTTAAGCGCAGCAATACCCAAAATACCGGAACCACAGCCGTAATCCAGCACGCTTTGTCCCTTCAGGGGAAACTCGCTGAGCCAACGAAGGCAAAGGGCGGTGGTTGGATGTGAGCCTGTACCAAAAGCCAGGCCAGGGTCGAGCACAAGGTTGATTCGATCGTCAATGTCTTGGGGTTCATGCCAGGAGGGCACAATCCACAAACGAGCTGAAATGGGGATGGGGTCGAATTGGGACTGGGTTAGACGAACCCAGTCCTCCTGGGGTACTTCGGTGTAATCAATTTCAGCTTCACCCAGCAATTCAGCCGGAATTTCACCGAAAATTTGCTCACCTTCTGCCTTGTTGCGAAACAAGGCCACCACATGGTTCAAATTCCACGCCGCTGACTCTGGTTCCATGCCGGGCTCTCCGAACAAGGGTTGTTCGTCTTCGCTGTCGGCATTGGCATCCTCCAGGCTGACCGCCAAGGCCCCCAACTCCATGAGCAGGTCGGAAACTTCATCGGCTTGCTCAAAGGGCAGGGTAAGTTTGGCTTGTATCAGCGGTGTGGCCTGTGGGTTCATTTACTTGAAACGTGCTTCCAGTTTGTGCTCAAGGTAGTGAATGCTGGTGCCGCCCTCAACGAAGCGAGCGTCTTCCATCAATTCACGGTGCAAGGCGGTGTTGGTTTTGATGCCGTCGACCACCAGTTCTGCCAGGGCTTGGCGCATGCGGGCCATGGCCTGCTTGCGGTCTTCGCCGTAAGTGATCACTTTGGCGATCATGGAATCGTAGTGCGGCGGCACGTTGTAACCGCTGTACACATGGGAGTCCACGCGCACGCCGGGGCCACCCGGTGCATGCCAGTTTTTGATTGGGCCGGGTGAGGGCACAAACTTGAACGGGTCTTCAGCGTTGATTCGACATTCAATGGCGTGGCCACGGAATTCAATGTCACGTTGGCGGAAGCGCAGTTTCTGCCCCGCGGCAATGCGAATTTGTTCTTGAACAATGTCCACGCCGGTAATCATCTCTGTAACAGGGTGTTCAACCTGAACGCGGGTGTTCATTTCAATGAAGTAGAACTCACCGTTTTCGTACAGGAATTCGAATGTGCCCGCGCCACGGTAGCCAATTTTGCGACAGGCTTCAGCGCAGCGTTCGCCGATGCGCTCAATCAGGCGGCGTGGAATGTTCGGTGCCGGTGCTTCCTCAATTACTTTTTGGTGGCGGCGCTGCATGGAGCAATCGCGCTCGCCCAGCCACACTGCATTTTTATGCTCATCGGCCAGAATCTGGATTTCAATGTGACGCGGGTTTTCAAGGAATTTTTCCATGTAAACCGCGGGGTTGTTGAAAGCCGAGCCTGCCTCGGTTTTGGTCATGGTGACGGCATTCAGCAATGCAGCTTCGGTATGCACCACGCGCATGCCGCGCCCACCGCCGCCGCCAGCGGCTTTGATAATGACCGGGTAGCCCACCTGGCGTGCAATTTTCACGATTTCACGTGGATCGTCGGGCAATTCACCCTCAGAACCTGGCACGCAAGGCACGCCCGCAGCGATCATGGCCCGTTTGGCAGACACCTTGTCGCCCATCAGCAGGATGGATTCCGCACGGGGGCCAATAAACACAAAACCGCTTTTCTCGACACGGTCGGCAAAGCTGGCGTTCTCGGACAGAAAGCCGTAGCCCGGGTGAATGGCCTCGGAGTCGGTAACTTCGGCGGCGCTGATAATGGCTGGAATGTTCAGGTAACTTTCTTTGGAGCTGGGGGGGCCGATGCACACTGACTCATCGGCCAGCTTGACATACTTGGCGTCCACGTCGGCGGTGGAATACACCGCTACAGTTTTAATGCCCATTTCCTTGCACGCGCGCAAAATGCGCAAGGCTATTTCGCCGCGGTTGGCGATCAATATTTTTCCAAACATGGTGGCAGCTCCTGTTCTATTCGATCACGAATAGAGCTTGACCAAACTCCACGGGTTGACCGTTCTCGACCAAAATGGCCTTCACCACACCAGACTTGTCGCACTCAATTTCATTGAGCAACTTCATGGCTTCAATAATGCAGATGGTTTGGCCTTCTTTCACTGTGCTGCCAATCTCGACGAAATTGGAGGCGCCGGGGCTGGGCGCGCGGTAGAAAGTACCCACCATGGGTGAGGTTACTTTGTGGCCAGCATCGGCGGGTGCGGCAGGCGCTTCGGCTGCTGCTGCAGGTGCAGCGCTTGCAGCAACGGCTGGCGCAGCCATGGCGGGAGCCTGCTGCATCATTTGCTGAGGCATGGCCATATTGTATTGTGGGGGCTGACTTTTAACGATTCGTACCTTGCCTTCGCCTTCGGTCACTTCCAGTTCGGAAATGTCAGATTCGGCGACCAGGTCGATCAATGTTTTTAGCTTTCTGAGGTCCATTTACTTGCTCCATCTAGGGAGGTTGGTTTTGTATGGTAGTACACAACCTAGCGCGAGGTGAATTGAGCCTAACGTCGTTTAGTGTGCACTGAAAATCAATTATTTTCCACCTTGGAGGGCATTGGTGAACCTTGCTTCGCGGTTCGCCCAAGTCAGGCGTTGCGTGAGCATACCCGATTTTAACGTTGCAGTGCGTTAGTGATAGTACTCATCTCTATTCTGCCGGCTTCTTTCAGTAATTCATTACCATTTTCGTCCAAGATGACGGTAAACGGTAATCCACCCTGCTGATTGCCCAGCGCTTTTCCAAGCTCTGTGCCAGTCATGCCGGCAAGCACGATAGGGTAATTTACTGGGGTTTTTTGCAGAAATTGATCGACGTTGGAAGGGGAATCAATTGCTATGCCGATCAGTTCCACATTTTGGGCCTGCAGCTGTGGGTACAGCTCGTCCAGTTCAGGCATTTCTTCCACGCAGGGTGGGCACCATGTGGCCCAGAAGTTAAGAACCACCACCTTTCCTTTCAATGCGCCAAGGTCGAGAGATCCGCCTTGGGGCGTGTCAAAGGTGTAGCCGCTCAGGGGGTAATCTGGCCCACTTTTCGGTTTCAAGCCGAAGTAAAGGCCAATGGCCAAGGCGAGAACGGCAGTGATAATCGGGATCAGTTTGTTTTTCATGGTGCTTCTATTTGGCTTATCAAACGGGTCAAGCCCGCTGTATCAGTTTGAAAAAGGGTTCCGTCAGGTGCTTGCCTGTTAAGCAGGCCACGGCGTTGTACCGGGCTGGCCACGCCCAATTGAAACCAACGCTGTTTCCAGCGAAAGGCCACGGCGGGAAATGATTTGCCAGCCAGCAAGGCGTCTTCGCAGGCGTCAAAATTGATATTTTGGTTTAACAACCAGTAATCCACTTCTTTTTCGTCGTCGGCAAAGGCAATGATGTGAACATCTGAATGTGCGCTACCTGTGCCATTCACGGCTGCGCCATACACAATGGGTTCGAATTGCTGAATTCCTTGCATGAATTGGAGTGCAACTTCGCGCAATTCGTTCAATTCACCGGGCTGGCTGTCGGCTTGAAACAGGGCTTGGTAGGCGCGCAGTTCGTCTTGTATGTCTTGATCAGAAGGGAGCCGTTCTCGGGGTACGCGCTGTTTTCCAAGGAGGGCTTTCACGGCCTGATTGCGTGCGGTGACGTAGTCCAGGCCTTCCTCGGCTATCAATCGGGCGGCGGTCATCGCAATTTCTATGCGAAGTTCGTCTTGCGGGGCGAAGAATTCTTCCATATCGGCAGTGTATCCAAATTCACAGGCACTACAATATGGGCTTGTTCTGAAAGGAAGAAAGAATGCACATCCACATTCTCGGGATTTGTGGCACCTTCATGGGCGGTGTCGCCCAGTTGGCCAAGTCCTTGGGTCACACCGTGACCGGTTGCGACGCCAATGTTTACCCTCCCATGAGCACCCAGCTAACCCAAGCCGGTATTGAATTGACAGAGGGTTTTGGTGTGGAACAGCTGGCGATCAAGCCTGACCTGTGGGTGGTGGGCAATGTGGTCTCGCGCGGTAACCCCCTGATGGAAGCCATTTTGAATCTGGGGCTGGCTTACACCAGTGGCCCCCAGTGGGTGGGCGAACACATTTTGCGTGGTCGCAAGGTGTTGGCCGTTGCGGGTACGCATGGCAAAACCAGCACCAGTTCCATGTTGGCCTGGGTGTTGCAGCAGGCGGGTTTGAACCCCGGCTTTTTGATTGGCGGCGTGCCCGGTGGTTTTGGGGTGTCGGCCACCTTGGGGCTGGGTGACTGCTTTGTGATTGAAGCCGACGAATACGACACGGCGTTTTTCGACAAACGCTCGAAGTTTGTCCATTACCGCCCCGTGGTGGCGGTGTTGAACAACCTGGAATACGATCACGCGGATATTTTTCCTGATCTTGCCGCGATTGAAACCCAGTTCCACCATTTGGTTCGAACCGTGCCATCTGAGGGCAGAGTAGTGTGCCCAGCCAATACTGAGTCATTGGAGCGGGTACTGAAACGCGGTTGCTGGACCCCTGTCGAGCGTTTTTCCGCCAGTGGCGACGAAGCACCCTGGCAGGCCCGTGTGTTGGGCGCATCCCGATTTGAAGTGTTGAGAAATGGTGAAGTGAAAGGCCTTGTGGAATGGGGCTGGTCAGGTTTGCACAATGTGAACAACGCCCTGGCTGTGATTGCGGCTGCGAACGCTGTGGGTGTGAAGGTAACGGATGCGTGCAAGGCCTTGAGCGAGTTTCCCGGTGTAAAGCGCCGCATGGAATTGCGCGGCGAAGCCGCTGGCGTGAAGGTGTATGACGATTTTGCGCACCACCCGACGGCCATTGCTACTACCCTGGAAGGCGCCAAAGCGCGCATGGCTGAAATTGCAGCTGGGGCGGGCAAACCCACCGGAAGGCTGATTGCCTTGTTTGAACCCCGTTCTAACACCATGAAAATGGGCACACTTGCACAAGCCCTGCCGGCCTCTTTTGATGAAGCGCAAGCCGTGGTGTGTTACACCGCAGGTATTCAATGGAATGTGCGCGACACCTTGGGCAGCTTGGGCGAAAGGCTGTTCACCAGCGATGATTTGAACGAAGTGATCGACCATGTTGTTTCTCTGGCGCAACCCGGTGATTGGGTGGTGGCCATGAGCAACGGCTCGTTTGGCGGCATTCACCAAAAGCTGATCGACACCTTGGCCACACAGGTGCGGGCTTGACGCCATTTTCCCTCAATAGCCCCGGCGGCTTTGCACGCACTTCAGGCGTAGCCGATTTGGTGGTGTACCTACATGGTTTTCGTTCGTCGTCCAGGTCTGTCAAGGCTCAGAAAATGATCGACTGTTTTGCCCAAGCGGGTTTAAGCAGCCACTTGTGGGTGCCCGATTTGCCTGCCTCGCCTGCGCGGGCCATGGCCATGATCGAGCAGCACCTGGATGCGCGTTTGCAAAGCCAGCCCGAGTTGTCATTAACCTTCATTGGCAGTTCGCTCGGAGGGTATTACGCCACGGTGCTGGGCGAACAGCATGTACAGTCCACAGTGGTGTTGTTGAACCCCGCAATCAGGCCATATGACGATTTGCAAGACCAAATCGGCAAAAAGAAAGTGTATTTTTCTGACGAGGAAATTGAGTTTGTTCCCGCTTATCTAGGTGATCTAAAGGCCATGGAAAAAACCAGCCTGACCGATCCATCGCGCTATTTTTTGGTGGCCGCCCGTGATGATGAAGTACTGAACTGTGACACCATGCTGGCGCGTTATCGCGGTGCGCATCAACTTCACCTGTTGGGTTCTGACCATGCCTTGAGCGATTTCGATGAAATATTGCCCTTCGTGAAACTGGCTGTGGGTTTGCCATGAGCGGTGGTGTCGCGTGGAGCAGGCATTGCCCGCCAAGCTGGCCTGTGTGGGCTCGAAACTGGGTGAGTACCCCCGGTTCGCTCACCCACCGTTTGGTGCGCCTGAACCAAGGGTTTAAAGTAGAGCCTGTTGTGCAAGCCAAGGTGTTGATCAAACACGGGCCTGGCGCCAGGGGGCAAAGTGCAACGGGGCAAATGATGCGGCAGCGACTGGTGCGTTTGCATGTGAACAACGCGCCTGTGGTGCTGGCCCAAACTCTGGTTGGAATGGACGGCCCAGTGAATGATTGGCATTTTTGGCGGGGTTTGGGCACCCGCTCATTGGGCACTGTGCTTTTTTCAGACCCACAGGTAAAACGCGGCAAACTTTATTTTGCGCGTTTGCCTTTGCAGCAGCCTTGGGTGCAGCGCTTGTTGCCCCCGGTGATGAAAGCCGAGATGAACAGACAGGGCAACGGCCGTGTGTGGTACGCCCGTTGTGCGCGTTTTACGCGCAAGCCCAACAGAACACCGTTGTGGGTCATGGAAGTATTCCTGCCCCAACTTGAACATTACCTTTAGGACAGTTGATGAATTTGTATTACGAAGAGGCCGGAGCCTTCAAAGTGGGCCGAGTGCTTCAAGAGCAGGGCAACGCCTATCAGGTGGAAACCTTGCATGGCAAGCGCACCAAGGTGAAAGCCAACAGTGTGATGCTCAAGTTTGATGCGTTGGAATGTGCTGAGTTCCACACGCAGGTTGAAGCCTTGGCCAAAGAAGTGGACACCGAGTTTTTGTGGGAATGTTCGCCTGAAGGCGAGTTTGATTTCACTGCCATGGCCCAGGAATATTTTGGCGAAAAGCCCACCGTGGTGCAGCAGGCGGCTACCCTTGCTGCTTTGCATGCAGCGCCAATCCATTTTCATCGCAAAGGCAAGGGCATGTACCGTGCAGCCCCGCCAGAAATTTTGCAGGCTGCTTTGGCAGGACTGGAGAAAAAGCGCTTGGCGGCTGAGCAGCAACAGGCTTGGGCTGATGCCTTGGTGCGCCGTGAACTGCCCGATGGTTTTGCAAAACAGGCTGCCACACTGCTGGTACGCCCGGACAAAAACAGCGCTGAATACAAAGCGCTTATGTTGGCCTGCACGGAAGCTGGCCGCTCGCCCGATGTGTTGTTGATTGAGTGTGGTGCGTTCAAGTCTGTGCATGAAATGATGCGTGCGCGTTTCGCCGCCGTGTATTTCCCCAAGGGGCCAGAAATTGATTTGCCTGCGCCCGAAGTGCCCGCCGAGTTGGCAGAGTTGCCCGTGGCCAATGTGCGTGCTTTCTCGATTGATGATATTTCAACCACGGAAATTGACGATGCATTCAGCGTGGTGTGGCTGGATGAACAGCGCGCGCGAATTGGCGTGCACATTGCAGCGCCGGCGCTGTTGATTTCGCGCGGCAGTCCCTACGATCGCGTGGCCCGCGAGCGCCTGTCCACTGTGTATGCGCCCGGTGACAAAATCACCATGCTGCCCGATCAGGTGGTTGAACTGGCCACCTTGGCTGAAGGGCGTACCGTTCCATCGGTCAGTATTTACGTTGAAGTAAGTACTGAAACTGGTGAGTTGATCAGCAAGCCGTACAGCGCTATTGAGCAAGTGCCGATGGCTGCGAATTTGCGCCACAATCACCTGGATGCGGCTTTGTCCAAAGAGGTTTTGGAAGACCCTGATCTGAATGAGCTGGATGTGGTGGGCGAGTTTTTCCCTGCGTTGAAAATGCTTTGGAAAAGCTCGTGTGTGCTGCGACTGGAGCGCGAAATTGTGCGCGGTCAGCCCGAGAAGCACACGCGCATTGATTTCAATTTTTATGTGAGCGATGACGGCACTGTAGAAATTCAACCACGCCGCCGCGACGCGCCACTGGATTTGCTGGTAGCCGAGTGGATGATTTACGTGAACCGTGAGTGGGGTGGCATGCTGGACGAATGCAAGGTCACCGGCATTTATCGTGTGCAGCCGCCCATGGGCCGCGTGCGAATGTCGACTCATGCTGCCCCGCACGTGGGTTTGGGTGTGCCGCAATACGCATGGAGTACATCGCCCTTGCGCCGTTATGTGGATTTGGTGAACCAGCAGCAACTGATTTCATTGCTTCGCCAGGAACCACCGGTGTACACCGCAACCGATGCGGAATTGCTATCAGCAGTGAACAGTTTTGATGTGACTTACAAGGCTTATGCCGAATTTCAGCAAAGCATGGAGCGCTACTGGTGCTTGCGCTGGATTCAGCAAAAGGGTCGCAAGCAGTTTGATGGCGTGGTGGTGAAAGACGAACTGGTACGCCTGGACGATATTCCCCTGTTTGTTCGCCTCGTCGGTGTGACTTCGCCGGGCCGCGGCGTGCAAGTGGAAGTTGAGCTGGACCAGGTGGATGAACTCACCCTGACTGTTTCCTGCAAATTGATTGCTTTGAAGAAAGGCACGCCCACCCGCCTGCTGGATGATGAGGAAGAGGATGTTGAGCTTCCCGAGGCGCCGGTGGCGGTGATTGAAGCAGGTGAGTCAGAGGGGCTGAGTCCCCCTGACGATTCCATGGGAGGTTCTGCGGCTTGAGTTCGCTGCATGCACCACTTGGCGGGATCAACCTGAAAAAGGCACTGGTGTTGTCGGTGCTTCTTCACGCCTTGTTGTTGCTGGTGCATTTCTCAAAACCGAAAGTAGACACCGCTTTTAGCCGTCCGCTTGAAGTGATTCTCGTGAATGCGCAATCGCAAAAAACGCCCACCGATGCCAAAGTGCTGGCACAAGTTGCACTGGATGGTGGCGGGCAAGCTGACAAGGGCCGAGCCACCACCTTGCCAGGGCAAGCGGATGACAAGGTTAATCAGCGCGAACTGATTGCCAGCCAGGAGCGGCTCAAAGAACTGGAAGCCTTGCAACGCAATTTGGCGGGTGCAGAATTGCGCACCACACCGCAAAACGAAGTGTTGGACACTCGCCCTGGCAATGATCCAAAAAGCCAACGGGCACTTGAAATAAAACGGTTGCAGGCTCAAATTGCCGACAATATCAAAAGCTACAACGAGCGTCCTCGCAAGCATTTTTTCTCGCCACGCACCTCACCCTATGCTTTTGCCATTTATGAAGAAGCCTGGCGTGCCAAAGTAGAACAAGTGGGCAATGCCAATTACCCCGATGAACTGAAGGGTCGCATTTACGGCAAGCTGAGGTTGACGGCCTATGTGCGCGCAGACGGCACCCTCGAAGATGTGGAAGTAGACCGCTCATCTGGATCGGCTGTGTTGGACCGGGCCGCGTTGCGAATTTTAAGAATGTCGACACCCTTTCCGCCTTTCCCTTCAGAGATGCGACAGAAGGCCGATATTTTGGCGATTACCCGCACTTGGGTATTCAGCCGTGACACCATCAGCACAGAGTACTAAGGGTATGGAGATTTATTGTTGAATGCATCAATTCGTCAGGCAAATCGCTACGTCGTGATTGGCAATCCGATCTCACACAGTATGTCGCCTTTCATTCATTCCAATTTTGCAGCGCAGCTTGGTTTGCCCCTGCAATATGAACGCGTGCTGGCGCCTTTGGATGGGTTTGCGCAAACAGTGGCTGCTTTGCATGCAGCGGGTGTCAAAGGGGCGAACGTAACCGTGCCTTTCAAGCTGGATGCTTTTGCACTGGCCGGCCAGTCGCCCAACTCCTTAACTCCGTCCGCCGAATTTGCGCAGGCCGTCAATACCTTGAAGTTCAATACGGATGGCACTGTACTGGGCGACAACACGGATGGCGGTGGCTTGTGCCGAGATTTGAACCGGCAGTTAAATACCCTGGGTTTGCACCTGGAGCAATGCCAGGTATTGATGATTGGTGCTGGTGGCGCAGCCAGTGGTTGCGTTGCGGCTTTTCAGCAAGCGGGTGTTCAGCACCTCACAGTGCTGAACCGAACTGTGGACAAAGCGCGCCAGCTGGCGCAGCGTGCAGAGGCCATTGACCTTCCTGCGGCGGGTGGCGGGCTGGATACACCACCTTCGCATTTTGATGTGCCCGGTGCGCCTGTCGTGATTGTCAATGCCTCCTCAAGCAGTTTGAAAGGGGATGTACCCGCACTTCACCCGGATTGGTACGAGCGTGCTGTGCTGGTGTACGACATGATGTATGCCGCCGAACCCACAGCGTTCATTCGCTCAATCAGCACGCTGGATTTGCCGTGCAGCGATGGCCTGGGCATGCTGGTGTTTCAAGCCCAACTGGCCTTTGAGGTGTGGACCGGGCAGTCACCCAATGCACTTGAAACCTTAACCAAAGTTCGGCAAGCCTTGCTTGCCAAAGCAAAACCACAATGAACATGGCGCGTAGAAAATCCTCTCCTGGTGGCAGCAAGCGTAAATTCAGTCTGAATCCATTGGTGTGGTTGTGGCGAATTTTCTTTTGGGGATTCTGCGCCATCGTGTTGTTGCAGCTGTGGTATCTGGCACAAATTGCGGTGTGGACGCATGTGAACCCAAGCAGCACGAGTTTCATGCAAACCCGTTTGGCTGAAATTCGCAAGACCGAGCCCGGTTTTCAGCTTAAACATGAGTGGGTGCCTTACGACAAGATTTCCCTGAATTTAAAGCGTGCCGTAATCGCCGCAGAAGACAGCGGGTTCATGACGCACAAGGGTGTGGAAATGGAAGCGATCCAATTGGCCATCAAGCGCAATGAAAGACGGGGCAGGGTGACGCACGGTGGTTCTACCATTACCCAGCAATTGGCCAAGAACCTGTTTTTGACCAGCAAGCGAAGCTACATTCGTAAAGGCCAGGAATTGGTCATCGCCTTGATGATTGAAGCGCTTTGGGACAAACGCCGTATTCTGGAGGTGTACCTGAATGTGGTGGAGTGGGGCAATGGCGTGTATGGGGCGCAAGCGGGCGCGAAACATCACTTTGGTGTCAGTGCTGCACAATTAAGCAGTTACCAGGCGGCGCGCATGGCAGGCATGTTGCCTGCGCCACGCTATTTTGACAAACGCAGAAACTCACCTTTCCTGGCCCGAAAAACCGGTACCCTGCAAAAACGCATGTATCAGGTTACTGTGCCGAAGTAATTGGACTCAATTCGATTCGGCAGCTTGCCCCATGAGCGCTTCCCACAATTTCCGAATGGGTTTGCGCATCACCATCAACGCGGGGTCGCTGGTGCGTGATTTGTCATGCCCTGCCAGCCGCAAGGCGTGTTGCTTGGCCCGCAGTTGTCGGTAGGCATCAGCCACATAATTGGCAAGCTCAGCCGGCACCAGCCCCAGTTCCCCTGCTTTCTTCAATAGGGCGATATTGCCTTTGTTCTTGGTCAGTTCCGGGTGTTTGTTGGCGTAGCCCAGCACCAAGGCCTGCACCATGAACTCCACATCGACCATGCCACCCAAATCGTGTTTTACATCAAACAGCTCGGTGTGGTTGGGGTGTCCGTCCAGCATTTTTTGGCGCATGGTAATCACTTCTTTTTTGACGTCATTCCAGTCGCGGGGCAGCTGTAAAATTTCTTCGCGAAGCGTCTCGAATTTTTTACCAATCTCAATATCACCCACGCAGAAACGGGCACGGGTCAGTGCCTGGTGTTCCCAAAACCAGGCGCCCACACCGCCTTCGCGGCGTTGATAATCTTCAAACGATTCCACACTGCTCACCAGCAAGCCTGCCTCACCGTTGGGGCGCAAGCGAAAGTCAGTTTCGAACAAGGTGCCCGCCGCGGTCTGTGTGGTCAGCCAGCGGTTCATGCGCTTGGCCAGTTGGGCGTACAAATCGGGCGCGCGGTCATCCTCATCTTCGAACAGGAAAATCAGGTCCAGGTCGGAGGAGTAGCCCAACTCTTTGCCGCCGTGTTTGCCATAAGCCACCACCGCAAATCGTGGTTGTGCGCGGTGCCGCTTGGGCAGTTGCTCCCATGCGCGTTCCAGAATGATTTCAAGCGTGCAATCGGCGAGTTCCGACAGCAGGTCGGATACATGTTCAACCGTCAGCAGGTTCTCGAGGTCTTGGGTCAGTACCCTGAACAGTTGCGCATGGTGCTGCTCCCGAATCAGGTCCATTTGTCGTTCAAGATCGGGTTGCCCATCCGGCAGTTTGGCCTGGTCCAGCAGGTCTCGAAGCTGCTGCTTCCATTGCTTGAAGTCGGGCGGTGTCAGCAAGGTTCGGCTGTCCAGCAACTCATCAAGCAACAGCGGATGTTTGATTAAAAAGTTCGCGGCCCAAGGGCTCGCCGCAAGCATTCGGCTGACCCGCATGCGGGCAATCGGGTATTCATCGAGCAAACTCAGGTAGGCCCCGCGCCGCGACACGGTTTCAATCAGGTCGCAGCAGTAACGCCAGCAGGAGTCTGGCGCTGAAGATGCGCCAGCTGCAGCCAGCAATGTGGGCATCAAGCGGTCAACCCGTTCCCGGTGTGCTGTTGGCAAGGCCTGGTACCGGCTCGATTCGATCAAGTGCTGATAACGGTCTTGCGCGGCTTGTGGGTGGGTGAATCCCTGGGTCAAAGTGTCTGCCCATGGCAGTTCAAGACTGGGGGTTTCTTCGTCTTCCTGCTTGTCGCCAAACACCACATCAAAGTGGCTGGCCACGTAGTCCATGTGGCGGTTCAGGGCCTTCATGAAGTTGCCTGGGTCCTGGAATCCCATGGATCGAGCAATGCGCAGCACCTCGGTTGGGCTGGCAGGAAGGCGGTGGGTTTGGGCATCGTCCACGTATTGCAGGCGGTGTTCAAGGTTGCGCAGAAAGCGATACGCCGCCACCATTTTGTCGTGGTCGTCTTTGGTGATCAGTCCCAATTCAACGCACACTTCCAACACATCGACCGTACGCCGCAATTGCAGCTTCGGTTCGCGCCCGCCTCGAATCAGCTGAAAAGCCTGTGCCGTGAATTCAATTTCACGAATACCACCGCGCCCCAGTTTGACGTGTACCGAACCCGGGTGCTGGCTTTCCCGCTTGTTCACCTCGTTGCGAATTTGCACATGCAGTGCTCGCAAGGCGCGAATGGACCCGAAGTCCAGGTATTTGCGAAATACAAAGGGCCGAACAATGTTGTTCAGGTTGTCCAGGCTTTGTTGAAAAGCGGCATCTTGAGCCGGGTCCACTGCCCAATTCACCACGCGGGCCTTGATCCAGGCGTAGCGCTCCCATTCGCGACCCTGCACCACGAAGTATTCTTCCAACATATCCAGGCTCACCACCAGTGGGCCCGAATCGCCATTGGGACGCAGGCGCATGTCAACCCGAAACACGAAGCCTTCATCAGTTACTTCAGAAATAATCTTGATGACCCGTTTGCCCACTTGCGTGAAAAATTCAGCATGGGATTGGGTTTTCCCCGTGGGGCCTCCGAGGGTTTCTCCCTCCTGGTTGTACAAAAAAATCAGGTCGATGTCGCTGGATGCATTCAATTCCAGACCGCCCAGCTTGCCCATGCCCACGACCATCATGCAATCGCCATCGGCCGGTTCACCAAAACGCTCAGCCTGCATTTTGTGGCTGAACTTCAGCGCAATTTGTACAGCGGCGTCAGCCAGAAAGGACAAGGCTTCTGTCACTTCAAATAAATCAGCTTTGCCTTGCAGGTCGCGACGCATGATTTCAATCATGCTGCGTTGCCGAACCAGTCGAAGTTCTGCCATCAGGGCTTTTTCGTCGGTTAACTCCCGGGCTTTCTCCAGCCAGGTTTCAATGCAATTCAACAGGTGGTCTTCATCATGCCCGGTGCTGTCCCATTGTGGAAAACGGTGAAGCCAGCGCTTGGCATATTCGGAGTGGTTGGGCCAAACCTGATGATAGAAATCCAGTGGGTCGTTCATGCGTGTCGTTATAAAGGGAAGCTTGGTTCTACAATAGCGTACTACAGGTGTTGACGATTATTCGGGCGGTATTTCTTGCAGGAAGGAACAAACCAGGCACTGGTGCAACAAGTCAAAGGCATCCCTTCGCTACGGCGCGCAGGGGCGGTGCTGTTTTGGGTGTTGATTGCGGTGTATACACCCCTGTGCATGGCCTTGCTGGCCATCAAGTGGTTGGTCTTGCCTGAAATTGACCGTTACCGTCCTGAAATTCAGCAGTACCTGCAAACCCAAACAGGCACTGCGGTTGAAATTGGCGAGATTCAGGCCAGTTGGCGTGGTTTTGGTCCTTTGCTCGTGGTGCGAGACATTCGCTTGCCACAAGCCAACGGTGAATCTGGCTTCACCGCAGACCAGGTTCACCTCACCTGGTCTTTGCCCAGCATTCTCGCGTTCAACCCCCGTTTGAAGAATCTGGAAGTGCAATCACCGGCGCTCAGTGTGGTGCGCAATTCTCAAGGTGTAATCGAAGTTGCCGGCATACCTTTGGTAGACGATGGCAGCCAGGGCAACCCCGGGCTGGACTGGTTGTTGGCGCAGCAACGTGTGTTGCTGAAAAATGGCGTGTTGAACTGGCAAGATGCCATGGGGCAATTTCCCAGTGCCCAGGCCATCGAAACAGAACTTTTACTGGAAAACGGATTAAGTCGCCACCAGGCGGGTCTTACCTTCAAGTTGCCAGTGCTGGCACAAACACCGGTGAATGCCCGTTTGAACTTTAAAACGCCTTTGCTGGAGCGCCAGCTGGGTGATGTGTCCAAATGGAAAGGCAGTTTTTATCTCAGTGCCTTGGTGGATCAAACCGCACCACTTGAGTCGGTGTTCAAAACCTTTGGTCTGGATGTGGATCTTACCCAGCCTCAGGGAAAGTTATGGGTCGATTTTGAAGATGGTGTGGTGCAGCGTTCCCTGCTGGATGCCCGAATTGGAAAGTTGCGTTTCTCCAACCCCGAGGTTGAGGCCACACCTTTTGACATGACCAACACCAGTGCATTGGTTGAGGTGCAAGGTCAGCACGCTTTGTTTGAACCGAATGCGATTTCGATCCGTCAACTGAAAGGCCAAATTGCCGGGCAAAAACAGTTTGGCCCGACCGATTTGTCGCTGAAAAAAGAGGACGGCGCAGATGGGGTGGATTGGGGCGTGCAGATTCAGCAATTGGACGCAGCTCAGGCCCAGGCAGTGGTGCTTGAGTTGGGCCCACACTTGGGGCAGCTTCAGCGGCTTGAAGCTTTGAAGTCTTTTGAAGTGGCCGGAAGAATCAATCGTGTGGCGCTGGATTGGCGTACTGCGGGCAATGTGCCCCATGAGGAATCTGTCTCGTTCAAGTCCGATGTGGACTTCAGCAAGCTCACTGTGTTGTATCGCGACTCCTCACCCAAATCCAACGGACGAATCACCGGTTTCAAAAATCTCAGCGGCACATTCAAAGGCAGCGATTCCATCGGCGAATGGACCCTGGCAGGCAACAACTCTGAAATTTCACTGCCAGAAATATTCTCAGCTGAAACCCTGGCCTTTGATTCCATCGAAGGCCGAGGCGGTTGGCGAGATGTTTTCACGGCCAATCAGCCAGCGGAATTTTCTGTGGAACAACTCAAAGTCAGCAATGCAGACCTTCAGGCCCAGGTGGCAGGCAGCTACCAATTTCGTCGGGATGAATCGGATGTCATCGACATCAAGGGCTCTCTACCAATGGCCAATATCGCACGTGTGGCCAATTACCTGCCTCTGGTGGTGGGGGCCAGTGCTCGCGAGTGGCTGACCGAGAACTTGAAGGCGGGCACTGCAAAAAACGGTCAGTTTGAACTGTCTGGCCGCTTGAGCGACTTTCCCTTTGCCGACCCCAAACACCCCGGTGTGTTCAAGATCGATGTGCCATTTGAAAACGGTGAGCTGACCTACGCACCAGGGTGGCCTGGTATTCAAAAAGTAAATGGCAAGGCCTTGTTTGTTGGCAAACGCATGTTGATTGAAGCAGACCAAGCCGAAACCTCAGGCGTTGTCTTGAAAGGCGTGCAAGCGACCATTGACAACTTAGACGCCTGGGAGCCTTTGTTGGAAATCAAAGGCGAAGGCCAAGGCGAGTTGGGCAAAATGGTGGCGTTTGTGAATCAAAGCCCAGTGCGGGAAATATTGAACGAGGCCTTGATCAATGCTCAGGTGGACGGCAATGCCAACCTCGATTTGCGTCTGAACATTCCGATTGCTGATCCGGAGAAAACACAGGTCAAGGGCGACCTGAAATTGAAAGGCAATTCCATCCGAGTGGTGCGGGGCATGCCGGTGGTCAGCAATGTGGATGGCGTCATCCAGTTTTCCAACAAAGGTTTGTTTATTGACCAGCTTCAAGGCCAGGCCCTGGGTGGGGCTGTGGTGGTGAAAGGCACTACGGATGCCAATGGGCGCATGGAAATCAGGGCCAATGGAACTGCGCGAGCCAAGGGTTTGGCCCAGTATTTGAACCCCTTGAGTGAGCCTTACCTAAGTGGCAGCACGCCGTATTCGGTGCTGGTGGCTACTCGCGAGAATGGTGTGGCGGTGGATGTGAACAGTCAGTTGCAGGGTTTGGAAGTCAAGTTACCAGCCCCTTTCGCTAAAAAAGCAGATGCCCGATTGCCCTTCAAACTGAATCAAAGCGCGACCGCCCAAGGCGAGCGTTGGCAAGTGGATTTGGGTCCCGATGCGAAACCGCTGGCACAACTTCGTGCCATTGTGCAGGAGCAGGCGGGTCAAGCGGGTATTGATTCCATGCAGTTCGCCATTGGTGTGCCCCTGGCGGCCCCCACAGCAGGAATACAAGGCGACATTCGAGTGCCCACAATTGATTTGGACACTTGGCGCACTATTTTCAATGACATCACCTCGGCTCCGGGTAACACGGGCTTGATGGGCGAATTGATGGGTGACCCTACCGCAGACACCAATGTGAAATTGAGGGTGGGTATTCGCACCGAGCGCCTGAATGTGGGGAGCAAATCATTTGAAGGTGTGTCGGTCGCGGCCCGTACGGTCGAAAAGCGATGGCAGTTTGATGTGAAAGCCAAAGGGGTTGATGGTTATCTGTCCTGGATCTCTGACAAACAAAGGCCTGACGGCGCAGTGTTGGCGCGTTTCAAAACTTTGGTCATTCCCAAAACGCTCGACAGTGACCTGCGTGATTTGGTGGAGGAACCAGCCTCCAGCATTCCGGCACTGGACGTGCAGGTGGACAATTTCACCTTGAATGATTTGGTGTTGGGCAACTTGAAATTGATCGCGGTGAATCAAACCCGTGAAGAACAGGCCCGCGCCGCATTGGGTCAACGCCCGAAAGAATGGAAACTGGAAGAACTCCGCATTGAAAACCCGGAATCAATTACCCGGGCCAAGGGGGTTTGGCAGTATGGGGCAAACCTGAAGAATCAGCGCACCGACATTGAAGTAGATCAAACGGTGAAGAATGCGGGTGGCCTGTTAACCCGACTGGGCATGGCTGGCGTTTTTCAGGGGGGCGAAGGCACGCTGATTGGACGTTTGCGCTGGAACGATGCACCCACGAATATTGATTACGGCAGTTTGAGTGGGCAATTCAAGCTGAAAAGCAGCAAGGGGCAATTTTTGAAAGCAGACCCTGGCGTGGCCAAATTGCTGGGCGTACTTTCCTTGCAAAGTATTCCGCGTCGATTCACGCTCGATTTCAAGGATGTGTTTTCCGAGGGCTTTGCCTACGACACCATGGAAGCCGATGTGGCTTTGAAAGAGGGCATCGCCAGTACTCAGAATTTCAAGATGACCGGACCCAGTGCCACTGTGTTGATGGATGGAAAACTGGACCTGGAAAGCGAAACCCAAAACCTGAATGTGGTGGTATTGCCTGACCTGAACCCTGCGGGTGGATCGCTGATCTATTCGGTGATTGCGGCCAACCCGGCGGTGGGTATTGCATCATTGATTGCCGATTTTGTGCTGAAAGATCCGCTTTCGAAAATCTTCTCCTTCCAGTACAAGGTGAGCGGCCCGTGGGTAGCCCCGGTGATTGAGCGTGTGCGCAAGGGCGATGCAGTCACCCCGCCCACCAACGACCCCAACACAAGGAATTAGCATGAGCGAATCCATGGCCGTTGCAAGTTTGCAAATGATTGCAACACCCGACCTTGAGCGGAACCTGGACATTGCGCAACGCCTGATTGGGCAGGCTGCCAAACAGGGCGCGCGCATGGTGCTGTTGCCAGAATACTTTTGCTTGATGGGCCACAAAGACACCGACAAGTTGGCGATCGCCGAACCATTCGGCCAGGGACCAATTCAACAATTTCTGGCCGACCAGGCGGTGGTGCGCAACCTGCACATTGTGGCGGGTACCTTGCCAATCGCCAGCGGCGTTGACGGCCGGGTGTACAACACAACCCTGGTATTCAATCCCCAAGGTGAATGCACGGCCCGCTACGACAAAATTCACCTGTTTTGTTTCACCAAGGGGCAGGAAAGCTACGATGAAGCGCGCGTGCTGCTTCCCGGAAAAACACCTGTGGTGGCCGATGTCGATGGCTTCAAAATCGGCTTGTCCGTGTGCTATGACCTTCGTTTTCCGGAACTTTACCGTGCCATGGGGCCTGTTGATTTGATCGTGATGCCCGCTGCATTCACCTACACCACTGGCCGCGCCCACTGGGAGGTGCTGATGCGTGCCCGCGCCATTGAAAACCAGTGTTACGTGCTGGCTTGCGGCCAGGGCGGTGTGCACGAGAATGGACGCCGCACTTGGGGACATTCCATGCTGGTCAACCCGTGGGGCGAGGTCGAGAATGTGCTGGAAGAAGGCGAAGGAGTGGTGCTGGGCCAGCTTGACCCTGCTAAGATAGTTGATGTGCGAAACAGCTTGCCCGCACTTACGCACCGCGTGCTTTAAAGGATTCAACATGAAAGTAGTAGACCCCGCCATTTCCAACCTGGCCACCGCCCAAAGCCTGTTGTGGACCCCCTACGGTATCGACGAAGGTCACATTCAAAAGGCGTTTGGTGAAATTTTTTCCCACAAGGTGGATTTTGCTGACCTGTACTTTCAGTACGGTTGCATTGAAGGCTGGTCGCTTGATGAAGGCATTGTGAAATCGGGCAGCTACAACATTGAACAGGGCGTGGGCGTGCGCGCTGTCAGCGGTGATAAAACGGCTTTCGCCTATTCCGACGACATCGCCTTCAAACCCATCTTGGCGGCTGCCAAATCGGTGCGTGAAATTGCAAGCTTGGGCAAAACCGCCAACCGCAACCTGAAAACAGGCAAGGGATTTGCCGGCGCTGAAAGCCGGGCGCTCTACAGCCCTCTGAACCCTATTCCCACGCTGACATCGACTGAAAAAGTAGACCTGCTCAAGCGGCTTGAACAATTTGCTCGCAAGCGCGACAAGCGCGTGAAGCAAGTGATGGCGAACATTGTTGGTGCTTACGACGTCGTGTTGGTAGCCCGCAGCGACGGAGTACTGGCCGCTGATGTGCGCCCCTTGGTTCGCGTTAACGTGAGCGTGGTGGTAGAACAAAAAGGCCGCCGTGAAACCGGTTCATCGGGTGCGGGCGGTCGTTATGATTTTGGTCATTTCAACGATGCTTTCCTGATGCACCATGCACACACGGCGGTGGATCAGGCCTTGATCAATCTGGAGGCTCGTCCTGCCCCCGCTGGTGCTCAAACCGTGGTGCTAGGTTCAGGCTGGCCCGGCATTTTGCTGCATGAAGCGATTGGCCACGGCCTGGAAGGCGACTTCAACCGCAAAGGTAGCAGTGCCTTTTCCGGCATGATTGGCCAGCGCGTGGCCGCCAAGGGGGTCACGATTGTTGATGATGGTACTTTGGCCAGCCGCCGGGGTTCCCTCAATATTGACGATGAAGGCAATAAAACCCAGTGCACCACCCTGATTGAGGACGGTATTTTGAAGGGTTACATCCAGGACATCACCAACGCCCGCCTGATGAAAATGCCGGTGACCGGTAATGGTCGTCGCGAAAGCTTCGCCCACCTGCCCATGCCCCGCATGACCAACACTTACATGCTGAACGGCGACAGAACCCCGGAAGAAATTATCGCCAGTGTGAAAGACGGCGTGTACGCCGTGAATTTTGGCGGTGGCCAAGTGGACATTACCAGTGGCAAGTTTGTATTTTCAGCTTCGCTGGCCTACAAAATTGAAAACGGCAAAATCACCTACCCACTCAAGGGTGCAACCTTGATCGGTAACGGCCCAGAGTCGCTCACGAAAATTTCAATGGTGGGCAATGACATGGCGCTCGACGATGGCGTGGGCACTTGCGGCAAGGAAGGTCAAAGCGTACCTGTGGGTGTGGGCCAGCCCACCCTGCGCATCGATGGGCTGGTGATGGGCGGTACGCAGTAATTCAGCGCGGCATGCCGTAAGGGTCGATCGCATCGTCTTGCGCCCATTCTGCATGCAAAGCAGCCAGGTTGCCTTGGTCCCCGGGCTGTGGGCCCTGCAGCAAGTCAATGTCACCTGTAAGCCGGTAGAGCAAATTGGTGTCAATAGCCTGCTTTGATAAAGACCAAGGCCCCAATGGCGTTGTCACCAGCAAGTTGCCAGGGCCTTGCTCAAGCAAATGGCTTGCGATTTCGAGCGCCTCGAAGCAGCTGTTGTCCAAGGAAATGGCCAAACGAGTAACTTCTCTGGCATTGTGTCGCACTTCATCAGTACAGTTCTCCAGTTTACGAAGAAAATCCGCATGACCCTCATTGGGTTCCAGGAACGTGTTTTTGAGTTGTTGTGTGGCTGAAACTGCGACAGCCTGCGCTTGCGGCAACACCATCCATGCCGTGTAGAAATTGTTGACCAGCGGAATTAATGTCGCAGTCTGCCCCCTGATTTGTGTGGCCAGAGCCCTGACCGCTTCCACGGTGGGGCGTTGTTGGGCCTGGAGAGGTGCTGGGGCAAAATTCAATGGGTTCACTTGAATTGGGTTGATTCCGTTCATGCTCATGATTCGTTGGTTGGTGTATTGAAATTGAACGCCTGAGTGGACTCAAAGCTGTCAAAGTTCCTTGTTTTTCAGTGGGATGCCAACCACACCCACCCGTGACTTGTTAGAATTTGGTTCAGCGCGCTTGCACAGCGGCCATGAATTGATTACATTTAAAAGATGAACACGAATTTCGCGCACTCTTTTTATGCTTTTTTTGGCTTCTTTGCCTGGTTTGGGCAAGCGGCGGAAGAGGGTTGTGCGTAAAAACACATAGTTCAAACAGATCCCGAAACCGCCAGGCCTGAACCTCCTGGCGGTTTTTTTTTGAACCGACACTTTGAACAAAAAGCGCGCCAGCATTCAGGAGAATTGGCATGAACACGGTAACAGACGACTTGAGAATCAAAGAAATTAAAGAACTGATCACCCCTGCGGCCTTGATCGCAGACGTGCCCATTACCCCCGCAATTGCCGAAACAGTGGCAGGTTGCCGTGCGGCCCTCCACAAAATTCTGCATGGTGGTGACGATCGCTTGATCGTCGTAATGGGGCCCTGTTCCATCCATGACGTGAAGGCAGCGATGGAATACGCCAACAAGCTGAAGGTGTATCGCGAAAAATACGCAGAAGACCTGGAAATTGTGATGCGTGTCTATTTTGAGAAGCCGCGCACCACTGTGGGCTGGAAGGGGTTGATTAACGACCCCAATCTGGATGGCAGCTTTGAAATCAACAAAGGCCTGCGCATGGCGCGTGAAGTGCTTTTGAATATCAACAGCCTGGGTTTGCCAGCGGGAACTGAGTTCCTCGACATGATCACCCCACAGTACATCGCTGATTTGGTCAGTTGGGGTGCGATTGGTGCCCGCACCACTGAAAGCCAGATTCATCGTGAGTTGTCATCAGGTCTAAGCTGTCCGGTCGGTTTCAAGAATGGCACAGACGGCAACGTAAAAATTGCAGTGGATGCCATCAAGGCAGCGCAACACCCACATCACTTCCTGAGCGTAACCAAGGAGGGTCGCAGCGCGATTGTCAGTACCTCGGGCAACGAGGACTGCCACATTATTCTGCGTGGCGGGAAAGGCCCGAACTATGACGCAGCGTCAGTGGAGGCCGCGGCGGCCGACATTGGCAAGGCAGGCCTGGCCGCCCGAATCATGATTGATGCAAGTCATGGCAACAGCAGCAAGGTTCCCAAGAACCAGGTTGGGGTGTGCGAGAACATCGCTGAACAACTGGCCGCCGGCGATGCGCGCATCATGGGTGTCATGGTTGAAAGCCACTTGGTGGAAGGTCGCCAGGACCTTGAACCCGGCAAGCCTTTGACTTACGGCCAAAGCATCACCGATGGTTGCGTGGGCTGGGACGACAGCCTGCAAGTGC
>FWPV01004468.1_pt1 | contig 29703 bp, 39 predicted proteins | sample 2228371 | NCBI WGS metagenome assembly FWPV01 (sample SAMEA103939776, study PRJEB20133) | metagenome | reverse complement strand
ATGGGCGATCAGAAGGCCACGCCCCGTCGCCATGCAGAGCTGCGGCAACGTCAGCCACTCCGTCAGCCACGCCGCGCCGTCGCGGGCGTCGCGGTGCAGCGCGGCGCCCTGCAGGACGCCGGCCAGCCCGTGGGACAGGCGCGCCAGCGCGACCAGGGCCGAGGGGCCGACCGGGTTCTGCTTCTGGGGCATCGTCGAGGACCCGCCCGCGCCGCCAAGCGCCACCTCGCCCCGGCTGGTCATGGAAAGGAGGTCCTCGCCTATCTTACCCAGCGACCCCATCAGCGCCGCGCACCAGCCGGCGAGTTCCGCGATGCGGTCGCGCTGGCTGTGCCAGCTGTCGCCGGGGTCAGCAAGGTCCAGCGCCTCCGCCAGCCGCGCACGAACGGCCGGACCCTTGTCGCCCATGGCCGACAGCGTCCCGGCGGCACCCGACAGGCTGACCGCCAGAAGGCGCGGGTGCAGCTCGGCAAGCCGGTCGCGGTGCCGCAGAAGCGGGCCGCCCCAGGCGGCGACGGCCGCCCCAAAGGACGTGGGCACCGCCTCCTGTCCGTAGGTGCGCGCGATCATCGGCAGGTCGGCGTGTCGTTCGGCGAGGTCGCCAAGGGCGTGCAGCAGGGCACCAAGGCGCGCCTCGAAAAGCCCTAGCGCCTGTCGCACCCTCAGCACGAGTGCGGTGTCGACGATGTCCTGGCTTGTGGCGCCGTAGTGCAGCCAGGCGGCGTGCTCCGGCGCCTCCAGCGCCTTGCGTGTCGCGGCAACCAGTGCCGGCACGGGAACGGCGTTCCGCGCCGTCGCCTCGGCCAGGCCTGCTGGATCGACCTGCACTTCCATCATCGCACGGTGGAGGAAGGCGGCGGCCGTCTCGGGGATCAGTCCCAGGTCGCCCTGCGCCTTGGCCAGTGCCCCTTCGACAAGCAGCATCGCGCGGACCTCGGCCGTATCCGAGAAAAGGCGTGCGAGTTCGGCATCGCCGAACAGCTTGCCGTAAAGCGCGCTGTCGAGCGGCGAGGCCGGCATCAGGCCGCCCTGAGCCCCAGCATCGCGCGCGCCTGGGCCCAGGTCGCGACGGGGCGTTCGTATTTCTCGCAGAGCTCGACCGCCCGGCGGACCAGAGCGGCGTTCGACGGCGCCAGCCGGTCCCGGTCGATGCGCACGTTGTCCTCGAGCCCCGTCCGCGTGTGGCCTCCCGCCGCGATGCACCATTCGTTCAGCACGATCTGGCTTGGCCCGATCCCAGCCCCGCACCACAGCGCGTCGGGCGCCAAGCGGCGCAGCGTCTCGATGTAGAAGTCGAAGATCGGCTTGTCGGCGGGCATCGCGTTCTTCACGCCCATCACGAACTGCACGTAAAGCGGCCCCTTGAGCCGGCCGTCCGCCTGCATCCGCGTGGCCTGGACGATGTGCGACAGGTCGAAGCATTCGATCTCGGGCTTGATGTCGTATTTCAGCATCTCGGAGGCCAGCCAGTCCACGAGGTCCGGCGGGTTCTCGTAGACCCGGGTCGGGAAGTTGTTCGACCCGACCGACAGGGACGCCATGTCGGGGCAGAGCGGCAGCATGCCGCCCCGCTCCCGTCCGGCGCCGGATCGGCCACCGGTCGACAGCTGCACGATCATGCCGGGGCAATGCTTCTTGATGCCCTCCATCAGCCGCGCGAAGCGTTCGGGGTCCGACGTCGGGGTCTGGTCGTCGTTGCGGACATGGGCGTGGACGATGCTCGCGCCGGCCTCGAACGCCTCGTGCGTCGACTCGATCTGTTCAGTCACGGTGATCGGGACCGCGGGGTTGTTTTCCTTCCGCGGCAGGGATCCGGTGATGGCGACGCAGATGATGCAGGGGGTGGTCATGGGGCCTCGGCGATCTCGGTGAGGCGCCGGGCCAGAAGGTCGGGCGCGGCGAAGAAGGGCGAATGGGACGTGGGCATCCGCGACACATGTCCGGGCGCAAAGCCCGCCGACATGGTCGCCTGGTATTCCGGCGGGATGGTCCGGTCGTCCTCGCACAGGATGTAGTGCCGTTCGACTCCGGCCGACCGCCCGGTCAGTTCGAGGGCCGTCGCCTGCGGCCTGATGGCCTGCGGGCAGAGGCGGGGGACAGCGAAGGCCACCGATTCCTCGGTGCAGTCGTGGTAGAACTTCTCGCGCGCCTTTGCCGGGTCGATGGTGAAGGACACTCCGTCCGGGGCGGTCACGATGGCATCGAGCAGCGGCTGGCGCGGCCCCGCCCGGCGCATGTCCGCAAGCGACAGCCCCGACACCGGAACATAGGCGCAGAGGTAGACCAGCTTGCCGATCTTCCCGGGTGCGACCTCGGCCGCGGCGGTGATCGGATATCCGGCCATCGAATGCCCGACCAGAACGCCGCCCGGCGGCAAGGCGTCGAGGATCGCGCGGGCATAGAGGTCCAGCGTCACCTTGGCCACGGGTGTCCGGTCCTCTCCGTGCGACGGCAGGTCGATCGCCTCGGCCCGGTGGCCGGCCGCACGCAGAAACGGCAGCACGTCGCGCCAGCACCATGCGCCGTGGCATGAACCGTGGATCAGCAGGAAGTCCGCCATCAGATGTCGAAGAACACCGTCTCGCCCGCGCCCTGGAGGCGGATGTCGAAACGGTAGGTGGCTGGGCCGATCTTGCGGGCAAGCAGGGTCTCGACCCTCTCCTTCTGCTCGATCCGCCGCAGCACCGGGCAGGCGGCATTGGCCTCTGGCTCGTCCTCGAAGCAGATGCGGGTCTGAAGGCCGATGTTGATCCCGCGCGCAACCAGCCAGACCGAGATGTGGGGCGCCATCAGCTCTCCACCGGGCGCGGGCACGCGGCCCGGCTTGATCGTGTCGAGCCGCCAGTCCCCGCTGTCGAAGTCGGCGACGAGCCGCGCCCAGCCGGTCACTTTGGGGTCGGCGCCGCCGCGCGGGTCGTTCGGCGCGGGATACCGGCCCGCCGCGTCGGCCTGCCACGTCTCGATCAGCGCGTCGCGCAGGATCATGCCGGCGCCATCCTGCACGTTGCCGACGATGGTGATGCGTTCGCCCTTGGCGCCGTCGCGGATCGGCGACCGGCCGAGGTCCTCGGGGTAGATGCCGCCGATGCCCAGCAGGTTCGGCGTCAGGCCGATATGGACGTAAGGCCCCGCGGTCTGGGAAGGGCTTTCCTTCAGCCAGTCGAGCTTCTGGACCATCACAGACCCTCCTTGCGGTTTTCGAACATCGTCTGCCGCCGCCCGCGCAGCACGATGTCGAAGCGGTAGGCCAGCGCGTCCATCGGCATTGCCGCCGCCATGTCCAGCGGCGCGACAAGGCGGTCGATCGCCTCCTGGCTGGGGATCGTGCGCACGATGGGGCAACGTGGGATCAGCGGGTCGCCCTCGAAATACATCTGGGTAATGAGCCGCTGCCCGAAGCCCGACCCGAAGATCGAGAAGTGTATGTGCATCGGCCGCCAGTCGTTCACCCCGTTGGGCCAGGGATAGGCACCCGGGCGGATCGTCAGAAACTCGTAGCGGCCATCCGGGCCGGTCACCGTCCGGCCGCAGCCGCCGAAATTGGGGTCGAGCGGCGCGCTGTAGCGGTCGTTGCGGTGGCGGTAGCGCCCGCCCGCGTTCGCCTGCCAGATCTCGACCAGCACGCCCGGCACGGGCCGCGCACTTTCGTCCAGAACCCGGCCGTGCACGATGATCCGCTCGCCGATCGCCGGTTCGCCGGTGAAGTTGAGGATCAGGTTGTTGTCGCGTTCGCCCAGCATGTCGTGGCCGAAGACGGGGCCGGTCTCCTCGCTGAGGGTGGACCCCAGCGCGACCAGCGGACGCGACGGTGCCCGCGTCATGGAGGTCTTGTAGCCCGGTGCATAGGCCGGTGGATGCCATGCCCGGTCCCGGCCGATCAGGGGTCCGCGGGTCGGTGCGCCTTCGGTCATCGGGGCTTCTCCATCTCGGCGAATGTCTCCTTGGCGATCTTGACGGCGTGGTTCGCGCGCGGGACGCCGGCATAGATCGCGACGTGCAGCAACGCCTCCATGATGTCCTCGCGCGTGGCGCCGGTGTTCGCGGTCGCGCGGATATGCAGCGCGAGTTCGTCCCAGTTCCCGAGCGCGGCCAGCAGCGCGACCGTCAGCATGGAACGCTCACGGGGCGTGATGCGGTCCCGGCTCCAGACATGACCCCAGGCGGCTTCGGTGATGAGCTCCTGGAACGGCGCGTCGAGCGGTGTCTTGGTCGCCTCGGCGCGGTCCACATGGGCGTCGCCAAGGACGCGGCGGCGCGTCTCCATCCCCTGTCGATGTCGTTCAGACATGACCGATCTCCTTGAGGAAGTCGGTGAGAACCCGCGCATATTCCTCTGGTGCCTCGACGCAGGGCAGGTGGCCCGCACCGCGGATCAGGTGATAGCGCGAGCCCTTCACCAGGTCTGCCGTCTCGCGCACGAGGTCGGGCGGGGTCGAGCCGTCCTCGGACCCAGCAATGGCCAGCGTGGGCAGGGTCAGGCTGGCGGTCGTGGTGTAGAAATCCGCCCCGGCGATGGCGGCCGAGCAACCGATGTAGCCCTCGGCCGGCTGGCGGACCAGCATGTTGCGCCAGCCGGTCAGCTCGGGCGTGGCGCGGAAGGCCCTGGAGAACCAGCGTTCCATCACGGCGTCGGCCAGGCTTTCGATGCCGCCCGAACGCACCCCCGCGATGCGCGTGTCCCACAGCTCGCGCGTGCCGATCTTGGCTGCGGTGTTCGAGATGACCATGCCGCGCACGAGGTCGAGCCGCTTCACCGCCAGCCCCTGCGCGATCATCCCGCCGATCGACAGGCCGACGAAGACGCAGTCCCTGACGCCCAGGTGGTCGAGCAGCCTTTCGGCATCGCGCACCAGGGCGCCCATCGAATAGGGCGCGGGCGGACAGGACGACAGCCCGTGGCCGCGCTTGTCGTAGCGGATGATACGCAAGCCCTTGGGAAGCAAGGGCAGGATCTGGTCCCAGAGGCGAAGATCGGTGCCCAGCGAATTCGCGAAGGCGACGACGGGGCCCTCGCCCTCGTCGCGGTAGTGGAGCCGGACATCCCCCAGGTCGGCGATCTTCATCGGTCGGGCGGCCTCCTCCTTGCCGCAGGGTAGGAAATTGCCGTGGCACGTTCAACGGCCAGTGGTCATCTGCCCCACAGTGTCGTGGTCCTGCCTTCCGTATCAGACCTTTGCGGGCCGCGCACAAGTCCCGAACGGCCAGGCACCTCTCCCAAGGTCGATCCTGTGGGCGCGGAGGCCGGCCCGACCGATGCCAAGCTTGCGTCACTTGCGGCGTTCATCCCAAATGGCGGTGCGAGGAGGGGGAACGCTGGTCGTGAGGTCGCCTGGTCCCTCCGGCGCGCGGGGGGGGAAGGCAACTGGACGGGCCGAACATGGACTACGTGGACTGGATCGGCTGGGCCGCGGCGGCCGCGACTTTCACGACCTTCATGATGAAGACGATGCTGCCCTTGCGGGCCGCGTCCGTCATCGCGAACGTTCTCTTCATCTCGTACGGCGGCCTTGCGGGAAGCCTGCCCGTCCTGACGCTGCACCTGACGTTGTTGCCGCTCAACAGCTTCCGCCTTCTCGAGATCTTCCGCACGACGCGAAAGCTGCGCTCGGCCAATCCGTCCGCGGGCTTGCCTGCGGGCATTGCCGCCTACCTGAACACCATACGGATCCCGAGGGACACCGTGATCTTCCGCCGCGGCGACCCGGCGGACCAGATCTATTTCCTCAAGTCGGGCCGGATCCTCCTGGAAGAGATCGGCAAGGAAATGGGTGCGGGCGAGCTCTTTGGCGAGATCGCCTTCTTCGGCAGGAACCGCGTCCGCTCGCTCACGGCGCGATGTATGGAAGGCTGCGAGCTTGCCACGATTTCCGAAGCCGACTTCACGCGCCTCTTCTACCAGAATCCCGATTTCGCCTTCTTCATGCTGCGTCTGCTGGCCGGGCGGCTGGAAGATGGCGACGGGCAGCTTGCGGCGGACCGTTGAACAGCGTCAGGCGAGGCCGCCCATGGTCGGACATTGTCCCGACAACCTGATCGAGATACCCGAGGCGATCGGGGGCGAGGGGTTCCTCTCGCCCGGCGGGCCGGACGAAGTCGCCCGGATCATCGACGGGCTGAACCTCCGCGGGCGCGGCGTGCTGGACATCGGGTGCGGCGCGGGCGGAGTCGACCTTTCCCTCGTGCGGACCCACGGGGCGGGCTGCGTCACCGGGATCGACCTCGAGGACGGGGGGCTTGAGCGGGCGCGCGAGCTTGTCTCGAAGGCGGGCCTGTCCGACCGCATCGGCCTTGCCGGAGCGTGGCCGGGGCCGCTTCCCTTTCCGCCCCGCCGGGAGAAGCGTTCGTGGCGCGCAACATCGGCATCTGGGAAGGGATGATCCCGGTCCTCGAGTCCGGCGAGCACTGCCCGACCTTCATCAGGGCGCGCAAGCCGCCGCCGCAGTGACCGGGCGGCGTCAACGCTTCGCGGCGGCCGTGGTTTCAGTAGGGCAGACCCACGTAGTTCTCGGCCAGTGCCGTCTGTGCGGCGGCCGAGGTTTCGAGGTAGTCGAGCTCCGCCTCCTGGATGCGCTGGTCGATGTCCGACTGGTCGGGAAAGCGGTGCAGCGTCGTCGTCATCCACCACGAGAACCGGATCGCCTTCCACACGCGGGCCAGGGCGCGGGGGCTGTACTGGTCCAGCGCCAGCTTGTCGCCGCCATAGTGCCGGGTCAGCGCCTCGTGCAGGTAGAACACATCGGACACCGCGAGGTTCAGCCCCTTGGCGCCCGTGGGCGGGACGATGTGGGCCGCGTCGCCCACCAGGAACAGGTTGCCCCAGCGCATCGGCTCGGCGACGAAGGATCTCAGCGGGACGATGCTTTTCTCGATGCTGGCCCCGGTCACCAGCGCCTCGCCGGCCTCACGCGGAAGGCGGCGGCGCAGTTCGTCCCAGAAGGCGGCGTCGGTCCATTTCTCGATCCGGTCGTCGACGGGCACCTGGATGTAGTAGCGCGACAGGTTCTCGTTCCGCATGGAACAGAGGGCGAAGCCGCGGGTGTCGTTGGCGTAGATCAGTTCGTCCGCGACGGGCGGGGTCTGCGATAGAACGCCCAGCCAGCCGAACGGGTAGACGCGCTCGAAGGTCCTGAGCTTGTCCTTGGGGATCGAGGCGCGGCTGACGCCGTGGAAGCCGTCGCAGCCGACGACGACATCGCAGTCGATGCGGTATTCGGTCCCGTCCCGGACGTAGGTCACGTATGGCGCGCCGCCGAGGTCGTGGAGTGCCACGCCCTGCGCCTCGTGCTCGATCCGGCCGCCCATTCGGTCGCGCGCTTCGTAGAGGTCGCGCGTTACCTCGGTCTGGCCGTAGACCATGATCTTGCGGCCGACGAGTGCGGACAGGTCGATCCGGAAGGCGCGGTTGCGGGCCGAGAGAAGGAAGCCCGAATGCGGAAAGCCCTCGGCATGCATCCGGTCCGCGGCGCGCGCCTTTTCCAGCATGGCGACGGTGCCCCATTCCAGAACGCCTGCGCGGATGCGGCTCAGCACCCGGTCGCGGCTGTGCCGTTCCAGCACGATGGTTTCGATGCCGTCGAGGTGCAAAAGTTGCGACAGGAGAAGGCCGGACGGGCCGCCGCCGATGATGCAGACCTGAGTGCGCATGTCTCCTCCCCGGCCCTCAGATTGGCCGGGGCGGGGGGCGGCGTCAACCGGCGCATGTCGTCAGGTCGACAGGATCGCCGCTCCCACCATGACGAAGGCGGCGCCCGCCAGTTCGCGCGGTGCGAGCCCTTCGCCGATCATGGCGGCGAAACCCAGGATCAGCAGCGTCTCGACGGCGAGGATGGTCAGGTAGGCGCCGCCCATCGCGGCCTTTCGGAAGGTCAGGATCTCGAACGCGGCACCGCCGGCAAGGCACAGGGCGAGAAGGATGAACGCCGCCAGGCCGGCGCCCGATGCGGCCTGCTTCATCGCGACGGTTGCGACGACGTAGCAAAGCGACGTCAAGCCGATCAGGTGCATGGGTTTGGAAAACAGGGCCTCCATCTGAAAATCTCCGTTACCGGGAAATCACTTGTGATAATCAGACGAAGGTGCGTAAGAGCCGCTGTTCGGGCAAGGCGGCGATTCCTTACCCGGCGTCAGGCGGCGAAACGCTCCAGCGCGATGCGGAACAGGTCGGCATCCACGTTGCCACCCGAGGCGACGGCGATGACCGCATCGCCCGCCAACTGATCGGGCCGCCACAGAGCCGCGGCCAGTGCCACCGCACCGCCGGGTTCCAGCACGATCTTCAGTCTGAGGAAAGCCAGCGCCATTGCGCGGAGCGCCTCGTCCTCGGTCACCGACAGGCCCGGGCCACAGTGCAAGGCCATGATCGGAAACGTCATTTTTCCCGGCGCCGGGGTCAGGATCGCGTCGCAGAGGTTGCCCGACTGACGGCTGTTCGTCTGGATGCTGCCGGCCGCGAGCGAGCGGGCGACGTCGTCGAAACCCTCAGGCTCTACCGGGCGGGCGCGCAGTCCCGGCGCGCGGTCGGCTAGCGCCAGCGCGATGCCCGAGGTCAGTCCGCCACCGCCGCAGCAGACCAGCACGTCGGCCTGCGTCACACCCTCCGCACCCGCCTGCTCGGCGATCTCGAGGCCCACGGTGCCCTGGCCCGCGATGACCTGCGGTTCGTCGAAGGGCTTGATGAGGGTCAGCCCCCGTTCCGCCGACAGGCGCGCGCCGATCGCGTCACGGTCCTCACCCCCGGCGCGGTCATAAAGGATCACCTCGGCCCCCAGCGCGCGGGTGTTGTCGATCTTCAGCCGCGGCGCGTCGGCGGGCATGACGATCACCGAGGCGATGCCGTGCAGCGTGGCGGCGCGGGCGATGCCCTGTGCGTGGTTGCCCGAGGAATAGGCGATGACACCTTTCGACCGGGTCAACGGGTCGAGCGCCGAGATCGCCGACCAGGCGCCGCGGAACTTGAAGCTGCCGGTGTGCTGGAGGCATTCGGGCTTCACCAGGACCCGCCGCCCCGCGATGTCGTCCAGAAAAGGCGAGGAAAGCAAAGGCGTTACGCGCACGTGGCCCTTGAGGCGGAGGGCGGCGGCCTCGATCATTTCGATGTTCATCGGGTGCTCCGGCAGGTTGCCGACACTCAAGCGCGGCAGGAGGGAAAGGGCAAGGGTTGCCGGACCGTTGCCGGGGCGTCCGGGGTGGTTGACGGCGGGTCGGGGCGGCGCGCGGGGCTGCACAGGATGTGCACAGAACGTGCACCGAGGGTGTGACTTCGCCGCTGCCGCGCCGTGGGGCGAAAGGGGTTAATGCAGAGCGCGCGGGGGCCCTCAGCCAGCAGCGGGAAGCAGCGCGAGCCAGGCGCGGAGCGCGGCCAGGCTTTCGGGTTCGTCGAGGAAGGGGATGTGCCCGCGGTCGGGCACGTCGGCGAAGACCATGTCGGGGCGGCGGCGGCGCATTTCCTCCGCAGTCGCGCGCGACAGGAGGTCGGAGTTGGCGCCCCGCACCAGGGCGAGGGGCAGGCCCGCACAGGCGTCGAACAGCGGCCAGAGGTCGGCGGGCGGGCCTTCGAACGCGGCCAGGAACGCCTCGCGCAGGCCGGGGTCGTAGGTGATCTTCAGCCGCCCGCCGGCGTCGAGGTAGTGGAGCCGCGCCTCCTCCATCCACCGTTCGGGCGGGACGCCCAGGAAGCCCGGGTTGTGGCGGGGCATGGCGGCCGCGACCTCGGCATGGGTGCGGGCGGCGGGGTTGCGTCCGACGTAGTCGAAGATGCGCTCAAGCCCCGCGCGTTCGATCACCGGGCCCACGTCGTTCAGCGCAAGGCCGAGCATCCGGTCCTTCGCGGTCGCGGCCAGCATCATGCCGATCAGCCCTCCGCGCGAGGTGCCCAGCACCGCCGCCCTGCCGATGCCGAGGTGGTCGAGCAGCGCCAGCGCGTCGCGCGCCTCGTTCGGGACGGTGTAGGACATCGGGTCGGGCGCCCAGTCCGACTGCCCCCGTCCGCGATAGTCGGGCCGGATCAGGCGCAGGGGCGGCAGGTGGGGGGCGAGGTAGTCGAAGTCGCGCCCCGTGCGGGTCAGGCCCGGCAGGCAGAGCAGCGGCAGGCCTTCGCCTTCGTCCGTATAGTGAAGCGACAGGCCGTCGAACGTGGTGAAGCGGGGCATCAGGCGGTCCGGGCGAGGTCGGGGATGGCGGTAAGGTCGGAAAGCACGTGGTGCGGCCGTCCGGACAGGCGGTCGACGGGTTCACCCGCGCGATTCACCCAGGCCGTCACGAAGCCGTAGGCCGAGGCGGCGGCGGCGTCCCAGCCGTTCGAGGAGACGAAGAGGACTTCGCCCGGGTCGGTCCCGAAGCGGACGCCGACGAGGTCGTAGACCTCGCGCGCGGGCTTGAAGATGCCCACGGCCTCGACGCTGAGGATATCGTCGAGCGCGTCGCCGATGCCGGCCGAGGCGACGGCGCCCCTGAGCATGTCGGGCGAGCCGTTGGACAGGATCGCGGTGTGGAAGCCGACGGACTTGAGGGCGGAGAGCATCGCGGGAACCTCGGGGAAGGCCGAAAGCTGCCAATACAGGGCGAGCAGCCGTTCGCGCAGGGATGCGTCGGTCAGCCCCTGCGCCTCCATCGCCCAGTCGAGCCCGTCCTGAGTGACCTGCCAGAAATCGGCATGCGTGCCCGTGACGGCGCGCAGCCAGGTGTATTGCAGCTGCTTCGCGCGCCAGTCGCGGGCGAGCGCGGGCCAGACCTGGGCCAGGGCCTCTTGCCCCGGTTCGGCGGCGGCCTGGCGGGCGGCGGCGTTCACGTCGAACAGCGTGCCGTAGGCGTCGAAGATGCAGGCGCGGATGGTCACGGCGGGTCCTCCCTGCCGGGCAGAGTGTCACGCGCGCGGGTCGAGCGGAAGCCCCGGGGGTTTACATCCGCGTTCCGAGGGGCCACGTTTCCGGGAGAACCGGAGCACCCGCGCGCGCGGCCTCCCCCATTCACCCCAGACATTCGAAAGGACATGCCCATGGCGACGGTCAAGCCCGGGGACACCATCCGCATTCATTACACCGGAACGCTGAACGACGGGACGGTCTTCGACAGCTCGGAGGGGCGCGAGCCGCTGGAGTTCGAAGTCGGATCGGGGCAGATCATCCCGGGTCTCGACGAGGCGATGCCCGGCATGAGCGTCGGCGAGCGCAAGACGGTCGAGATCCCCGCGGGCCAGGCCTACGGGCCGCACGACCCCGCCGGGCTTCAGCGGATCCCGCGCGACCAGGTGCCGGGGCATATTCCGCTGGACATCGGCACGCCGCTGTCGATGCAGGCGCCGGACGGGCGCAGCTTCGCGGTGACGGTCGCCGAGGTGACCGAGGACGCCGTGGTTCTGGATGCCAACCACCCCCTGGCCGGCAAGGACCTGACCTTTGCGGTGGAGCTGGTCGAGATCGTCTAGGCCGTTTCGGCCAGCGGCACGATCCGGTCGGCCATCAGCGCCTGAAGCGCGCCGACATGGCCGTCCGACCGCGCGGGCTGGCCGGGGTCGGAGATCGCGACGGCGGTCAGGCCCAGCGAGGGGGCGATCCAGAGCATCTGGCCGCCGTAGCCGCGGGCGTAGGCCAGGCGGTGGCGGCCGACGTCGCGGATGAACCAGCCGTAGCCATAGGCGTCGCCCGAGAAGGGCGAGCGCGTGCGGGGCGTCCACGCCTCGGCGATCCAGGCTTCGCTGACCATGCCGCCGCCGCCGGTGCGATAGGCTTCGCCGAAGGCCGCCAGTTCGGCCGGGGTCATCGCCATCTCGTTCCCGCCGAGGTAGCGGCCCTGCGGGTCGCGGGCCCACGGCCGGATCTCGATGCCGAGCGGCGCGCCGATCCAGTCGCGGGCGAGCGTCAGGAGGCTTTCGCCCGTCACCTCGGACAGAAGCGCGCCGAGGATGTGGGTGGTTCCGGTGGAATAGAGAAAGCGGGTGCCGGGCGTCGCCACCATCCTGCGCGAAAGCGCGTCGGCCACCCAGTCGCGCGACGACACCCATTGGCCGTAGTTCGCGCCCGACGTGCGTTCAAGACCCGCGCGCAGGGTCAGCAGGTCGCTCACGGTGATCGAGGCCACGCGCGGATCTGCGCCGGAGGGGATCAGGCGGGGGGCGAGGTCGCCCAGGGTTGCTTCGACGCCGGGGATCAGGCCGCGGTCGATCGCCGCGCCGGCGAGGGTGGCGACCACGGTCTTGGACACCGACTTGACGTTGACCGCGCGGTCGAGCGCCGGGCCGCGGAAGCGCTGGCTGAGCACGGGCTCGCCGTTGCGCAGGACCGTGAGGCTCCACAGTTGCGAGAGCGCCGCGGCGGCGGCCAAGACCTCGTCGATGGACGATTGCGCGAAGGCCGCCCGCGGGCTTGCCAGGGCGGCAGCCGCGGCGCCGAGGAGGATCGAGCGTCGTGTCAGCTTCATGGCTGCGAACCTAGTCGCCCCGGGCGGGTGGGGGAAGTCTTGCCACGCAGATGTGAGCCGGGACGCGCCGGACCTGGATTTCCGCCGCGCGGCCCGAGTGCATCCGTGCTATGTTCGCCCGCAGTCCGATCGAGGGAGAAGAAGATGTCCGACACGCATGGCGCCATCTGGTGCTCCGAGCCGAGGACGCGCGGGGTCGAGCCGGCGACGTCCTGCCGCGGCGCCGTCGGCGGCAGGTCTCGGGAGACGATGCCGGTGGGCGCGGGCGACTGCCGCGTGGCCTCGGCCAACGGCAGACCCGTGGCGGGCGCGATGGACATGCCGGACCTGCCCGGGATGGACGGGTGACGGCGATGGGCGAACGGGAAAACGTGTTCGAGCGGCTGCGCGAGAGGCTTTCCGAGCTGCGCAGGGAGGCCGAGGCCGAGCTGGCCGAAAGCCGGGAGCGGCTGCGCTACCGAGTCGAGCGGGGCAGGGTGGTGTTCGACGCCGAGGCCCGCGACGCCCACCGCGCCGCGCGCGAAGGCTGGGCGCGGTTCCTGTCGCGCACGCGGCCGTTGGTGGTGCTGACGGCGCCGGTGATCTACGCGCTGGTGGTCCCGCTTGCGCTTCTGGATCTTGCCGTCACGATCTACCAGCGGGTCTGCTTCCCGGTCTATGGCATCGCGCGGGTCCGGCGGCGGGACCACGTCTACCTGGACCGCCACCAGCTGGGCTATCTGAACGGGTTGCAGAAGCTCAACTGCGTCTATTGCGGCTACGCCAACGGCGTCATCTCGTATGTGCGCGAGGTCGCCGCGCGGACCGAACTCTACTGGTGCCCGATCAAGCATTCGCGCTTGCCGCCCGACCCGCATCATCACTACGCGTCCTTCGTGGCCTTCGGCGACCCCGAGGCGTTCCAGGAGCGGGTGGAGCTGCTGCGGAAGAAACTGGCGAACGACGGGGGCTGAGCCGTCAGAGGTTCTCCGGCTGGAGCATGCCCAGCACATGGTAGCCGCCGTCGACCATGATGATCTCGCCCGTGGTGCAGGCGCCGTAGTCGGAGGCGAGGTATACCGCGGTGCCGCCGATCGCCTCCAGCGTCGCGTTCCGGCGCAGGGGCGCGTTGGCCTCGGTCAGGCGGAAGGTCTTGCGGGCCCCGCCGATGGCGGCGCCGGCCAGCGTCTTCATCGGGCCGGGGCTGATCGCGTTGACGCGGATGCCGTCGGGGCCGAGGTCGTTGGCGAGGTAGCGCACCGCGCTTTCCAGCGCAGCCTTTGCCACGCCCATCACGTTGTAGTAGGGCGTGACCCGGTTCGACCCCTGGTAGGTCAGCGTCAGCAGCGTGCCGCCGTTCGGCATGAGGGGCGCGGCGCGGCGGGCGACGTCGATGAACGAGAAGCAGGAGATGTTCAGCGAGTTGAGGAAATTCGCCCGCGTCGTATTGATGAAGCGGCCCGTCAGCTCGTTCTTGTCGGAAAACGCGATGGCATGGACGAGGAAGTCGATCGAGCCCCATTCCTCCTTCAGCCGGGCGAAGACGGCGTCGAGCGAGGCGTCGTTGGTGACGTCGGCATCCATCAGGAACGTCGAGCCGACCGACGCCGCCAGCGGCTGCACGCGGCTGCCGAAGGCTTCACCCTGGTAGGTGAAGGCAAGTTCGGCCCCTTCGTCGGCCATGGCCCTGGCTATGCCCCAGGCGATCGAACGGTCGTTCGCGACGCCCATGACGAGCCCGCGCTTGCCCTGCATCAGGTTGGCCATGAAATGTCACCCGTGAAATTTCGAGAGGATCAAGGTGGCGTTGGTGCCGCCGAAGCCGAAGGAATTGGAGAGCACGCTGTCGTGTTCGACGCCTTCGCGCAGCTCGGTCACGATTTCCTCGGGCCGGATCGCGGGGTCGAGGGTGGTTACGTTGATCGAGGGCGCGATGAAGCCGTGCTCCATCATCAGCAGCGAATAGATCGCCTCGTGCACGCCGGTCGCGCCGAGCGAATGGCCGGTCATCGACTTGGTCGAGCCGATCACCGGGTGGTCGTCGCCCAGGACGCGGCGGATGGCTTCCACCTCGGTCACGTCGCCGGCAGGGGTCGAGGTGCCGTGGGCGTTGATGTAGGTGACCTTGCGATCCTCGGGCAGCGTGGACAGCGCGAGCCGCATCGAGCGTTCGCCGCCTTCGCCGGAGGGGGCCACCATGTCGTGGCCGTCGGAGGTCGCGCCGTAGCCCGTGACCTCGGCGTAGATCTTCGCGCCGCGCGCCAGCGCGTGGTTCAGTTCCTCCAGCACCACGACGCCGCCGCCGCCGGCGATGACGAAGCCGTCGCGCGTGGCGTCATAGGGGCGGGAGGCGGTGGTGGGCGCGTCGTTGTACTTGGACGACATGGCGCCCATCGCATCGAACAGGCAGGAGAGGGTCCAGTCCACCTCCTCGCCGCCGCCGGCGAAGACGATGTCCTGCTTGCCCATCTGGATCTGCTCCACCCCGTTGCCGATGCAATGGGCAGAGGTCGAACAGGCCGAGGTGATCGAGTAGTTGATGCCCTTGATCTTGAAGGGCGTGGCCAGGCACGCCGAGTTGGTCGAGGACATGCAGCGCGTGACCATGAAGGGGCCCATGCGCTTGGGCGAGCCCTTTTCCTTCACCGTCTCGAACGCGGTGAAGAAGTTCGAGGTGGACGGCCCGCCCGACCCCATGATGAGGCCCGAGCGCGGGTTCGACACGTCGCTTTCGTCGAGCCCGCTGTCCTTGATCGCCTGTTCCATGGCGAGGAAGTTGTAGGCCGCGCCCGGACCCATGAAGCGCAGGTTGCGCTTGTCGATGTGGTCTTCCAGCACGATGTCGGGCTTGCCGTGCACCTGGCTGCGGAAGCCGTTGGCGGCGTAGTCCTCGGCGAAGGTGATGCCCGAGCGGCCGGCCCTGAGGCTGGCGGTGACTTCCTCGGCGTTGTTGCCGATCGGCGAGATGATGCCCAGTCCGGTGATCACGACGCGGCGCATGAGGCCTCCCTTGGTGACTTAGCGCCTGTTTAGGGCAGTGGGGTTGAGGGGGCAAGGCGGTTGGCGGAGGTGCCTGCGATCCCCGGATGATTGCCCGCAATGACCATGAAAGGTAGCCCGCGAGCCGCATTTCTTCCGATCAGGAGCCCTTCTGCACGATCGCCGATCCGAGCCGGCGGCACATGCTGGACGTGATGCTGACGGGAGGGGTGACCGGCATCCCGGGGATCGCCCGCCGTCGGTGTCGCGGCGCGTTTCGGTGCATCGGCTGGCCGGCCTGGTGGACGAAGGGCACGAGGGCCGGCGGACCCGTCATGCCGTGCGGGCGGCCGAATTGCGCGGCGGGGAAAGACCGCCAGCGCCGGGGGAGGGCCGCGATCAGGCCTCGCTCAGCGCGACCTTCATCTCCTTGACGAGGTAGATCGTCTCGCCATCCGCCTCGACGCGCCCGTCGGCAACGCCCATCGTCAGGCGGCGGGTCTGCAGCGCCTTGGTGAAGTCGACGTAATACGTGATGCGCTTGCGGTCGGGGCGGACCATGCCGGTCAGCTTCACCTCGCCCACGCCGAGCGCATAGCCGCGGCCCTGCCAGCCGCGCCAGCCCAGGTTGAAGCCGGTCAGCTGCCACAGCCCGTCGAGGCCCAGGCAGCCCGGCATGATCGGATTGCCGGGGAAGTGGCAGTCGAAGAACCACAGGTCGGGGTGGATGTCGAACTCGGCCACGACATGGCCCATGCCGTGTGCCCCGCGGTCCGCGGAGATGTCGGTGATCCGGTCTACCATGAGCATCGGCGGAAGCGGCAGCTGCGCGTTGCCCGGCCCGAAGAGCTCGCCCCGGGCGCAGCGCAGCAGGTCTTCCTTGTCAAAGCTCGTCGGAAAGTCGGCCATCGGCCCCGGTCCCCCCTCGCATTCCCGTGTTGCGGCTCCGTCTATCACTCGCATTCACGCGCGTGCAAGTATCGGGAGGCCGGGCCGCCGGGGGGTTTTCCCATTGAAACGACGGCAAGGCGCGCGATATATACGGGCGTGTCCTGTGCAGAAGATATCGCATGACCAGGGAAGCTGAAAACCGCGGCGCCGCATGGCTGGCGGGAGCGGGCCTGCGCCCGACCCGGCAGCGGCTTGCGCTTGCCGCGCTGCTGGTCGGCGACGGGCAGGACCGCCATGTGACGGCGGAGGGCCTGTTCGAGGCTGCGCGCGCCTCGGGCGGGAAGGTGTCTCTGGCGACCGTCTACAACACGCTGCGTGCCTTCTGCGACGCGGGCCTGATGACCGAGATCACGGTGGACGGGTCTAAGAGCTACTTCGACACCCGGATCGACGATCACCCGCACTTCTACTGGGAAGACACCGCCGAGCTGACCGACGCGCCCGCGTCCGAACTGGAGATCGCCCGCCTGCCGAACGCGCCGAAGGGGGCCGAGGTGGCGCGGGTCGAAGTGGTGATCCGGCTGAGGCGGGTCTGAGGACGAGCCGGCGCATGCCTGGCCCTGCGATGGGAGGGCAGCGGGTGCGTGATCTCTTGATCGCAGGGGCCATCCTTCTTCTCGGGAGCGCCGCAGCGGCCGACGCCGAATCCGAGCCGGGCGGGATCCATACCATCACCTACTGCAACCCTGGGGATCCGAAGGTCGTCGTAGCGCGGTTCGTGGACTGAAGGCATCGTGGACGAGAGCGCAGGCGCGGCCTCACGCGAACTGCTCCTGGATCAGCCGTTCCTCGAGCCCGTGGCCGGGGTCGAAGAGAAGGCGGTGGCGGACGGTGTCCTCGCTCTGGACCTCGACCGTGACCACTTGGCCGGCGCTGCGGCTGTCGGCGTCCGCCATGACGGGGCGCTTGGAGGGTTCCAGGACGTCGAAGCGGACATGCGCCGTCTTTGGCAGGAGCGCGCCGCGCCAGCGGCGGGGGCGGAAGGCGGACATGGCGGTCAGCGCCAGCACGTCGGACCCGATGGGCAGGATCGGCCCGTGGGCGGAGTAGTTGTAGGCGGTCGAGCCGGCGGGCGTGGCGACCAGCGCGCCATCGCAGACCAGTTCCTCCATCCGGACCGTGCCGTCGACGGTGATGCGCAGCTTGGCGGCCTGCGGACCCGCGCGCAGGAGCGAGACCTCGTTGATCGCGAGCGCCTCGGTCACCTGGCCTTCGGCGGAGATGGCGCGCATGCGAAGGGGGTTGATCACCTCCTCCTCGGCCGCGGCGAGCCGTTCGGGCAGGCCGGCCTCGGCATATTCGTTCATCAGGAAGCCGATGGTGCCGCAGTTCATGCCGTAGACCGGCGTTTCGAGGTGCTGGGTGGCGTTGAGCGTCTGGAGCATGAAGCCGTCGCCGCCCAGCGCCACGATCACCTCGGCCGTGTCGCGGGGCGCGTCGCCGTAACGGGCGACCAGCGCGCGGCGCGCCTCTTGCGCGATGTCCGTTTCGCTCGCCAGGAAGGCGATCTTGAGCGGGGCGCCCATGGCTTCTCCCTTCGTTTCCGAAAGTCATCGCCCGCGCCGATCGGAAACACAAGCGGCGCGGCCCTTCGCCGGAATGCCGCTTTCGGCCTTTGCCGCGGGGGGGCTTTCCGCTAGAGAACGCGCGACACCCCCGGCCCGAGGAACGCATCCATGAACGCACCCCATCGTGACAGCGGCTTCTTCACCGAAAGCCTTCAGACCCGCGACCCCGAGCTTTACGGCGCGATCCGCAAGGAACTGGGCCGCCAGCAGGACGAGATCGAGCTGATCGCGTCGGAAAACATCGTCAGCCGCGCCGTGATGGAGGCGCAGGGCTCGGTGATGACAAACAAGTATGCCGAGGGCTATCCGGGCAAGCGCTATTACGGCGGCTGCCAGTATGTGGACATCGCGGAGAACCTGGCGATCGAGCGGGCCTGCAAGCTGTTCGACTGCGGCTTTGCCAACGTTCAGCCGCACTCGGGAAGCCAGGCGAACCAGGGCGTGTTCACCGCGCTGCTGCAACCGGGCGACACGATTCTCGGGATGAGCCTCGACGCGGGCGGGCACCTGACGCATGGCGCGAAGCCGAACCAGTCAGGCAAGTGGTTCAACGCCATCCAGTACGGCGTGCGCAAGCAGGACCTGGAGATCGACTATGACCAGATCGCCGCGCTGACGGCCGAGCACCGGCCGAAGATGATCATCGCGGGCGGATCGGCCATTCCGCGGGTGATCGACTTCGCCAGGATGCGCGAGATCGCCGACAGCGTGGGTGCCTGGCTTCTGGCGGATATCGCGCATTTCGCCGGGCTGATCGCGGCGGGCGAATATCCCAGCCCCTTCCCGCATGCCCATGTCGCGACGACGACCACCCACAAGACGCTGCGCGGGCCGCGCGGCGGCATGATCCTGACCAACGACGAGGAGATCGCGAAGAAGGTCAACTCGGCCATCTTCCCCGGTATCCAGGGCGGGCCGCTGATGCATGTGATCGCCGCCAAGGCTGTCGCCTTCGGCGAGGCGCTCAGGCCGGAGTTCAAGACCTACCAGCAGCAGGTCATCAGGAACGCACAGGCGCTGGCGGACGAGCTGATGAAGGGGGGCCTCGACATCGTCACGGGGGGCACCGACTGCCACCTGATGCTGGTGGATCTGCGCCCCAAGGGCGTGAAGGGCAGCGCGACCGAAAAGGCGCTGGGCCGCGCGCACATCACCTGCAACAAGAACGGCATCCCGTTCGACACGGAAAAGCCCACGATCACGAGCGGCGTCCGCCTGGGCACGCCCGCCGGCACCACCCGTGGCTTCGGCGAGGAGGAGTTCCGCCAGATCGGCCGCTGGATCGTCGAGGTTGTGGATGGCCTGGCCGCCAATGGTGAGGACGGCAACGCCGAGGTCGAGGCCAGGGTGAAGGCCGAGGTCGGCGCCCTCTGCGCGCGATTCCCGATCTATCCGGGGGTGTGAGCAAGGCTCGGCGGCCAACGACTTCGCCCGAGCGTCGTGACAATGGACCCGCACTCCGCGCCGCCGCCATCGACGACCCGCGCGCTCGAACGGCGGCTGGGCGATGCGATGCGGGCCCGGCTGCCGCGATGGGCGGTCGAGGCGGTGATGTTCGTCCTGAAACAGGGCTGGGCCTGCCTGTTCGGGGGCGTGCTGCTGGCGGCGATCATCGGGACGAAGGCGGTCTGGCAGCCGCACTGGGCGCTGCACCGCTATGACGCGCTGTTCCTCTTCGCGCTGGCGGTGCAGGCGCTGTTCCTGCGGTTCCGGCTGGAGACCTGGGAGGAGGCGCGGGTGATCCTGCTGTTCCACCTGACCGGGACGGTGATGGAGTGGTTCAAGGTCCATGCCGGATCCTGGACCTACCCGGAGCCGGGCCTGTTCAGGCTGTTCGACGTGCCGCTGTTTTCGGGGTTCATGTATGCCTCGGTCGGGTCCTACATGGCCCGCGTGATCCGCGTCTTCGACATGCATTTCGCCCCATACCCGCCGTTCTGGATGACGCTGCTTCTGGCCGGGGCGATCTACGTCAACTTCTTTTCCCACCATTTCGTCGTCGATGTCCGCGCGGTACACTCTTTCGCGACGGTCCTGCTCTATGCCCGCACCCGGATCTGGTTCCGGGTGGGCGATACCGCCTGCTGGATGCCTCTGCCGGTCGCTGCGTTCCTGTCGAGCATCGCGCTGTGGGTGGCCGAGAACGTCGGCACCGTGACCGGAACCTGGATTTACAGCGGCCAGCTTCCGGGCCAGATGGTCGGGCTGGGCAAGCTCGGGTCGTGGTATCTGCTGCTCTACGTGGCCTTCGTGACCGTCACGCTGGTCGTGCGCAGCGCCCTGTCGGGACGAGCCGTCGCCGCCGGCGACTACCGGGCGCTCAAAGATATCCCCGCCACACCAGCAGCCCCACGGTGACCGCGAAGGTCGCGAGGAGCGCGAGCGAGATCGAGGACAGGACGCCGATCAGCGCGCCCTTGCGGCGGTCGGCGACGTCGATCTGCTTGAGGTGGCGCGCAACCTCGTCGAAGGCGCGGGTGATTTCGGCCTGATCGACCCGGCGCGCGAGCCTGGGGTTCGCTGCCAGCTTCTCGGCCTCGGCGATCTCCTGCGCCCTCTTGCGGATGCGGCGGGGCAGTCGGCGACCGGCGCGCGCGATCCTGGCCTCCAGCCCGCCGCCCTTCACCCCGAGCTTCTGGTGCAGGAGCAGGGAAACCTCTGCCGCCAGTTCGCTTGCCGATCTGTTCCGCATCCCGACACCCTCCACCGGCGATGCTAGGGTCGCGAGGGCGGGGCGCGCAACCGCTCTGGCGTCGCGGCGGCGGACGCGGTAGATCGCGCGGCATGTTGGCCACATCCACCTTCGGCACCCCGTCCGCGCGGCCGCCGCTGCTGATCGCGCATGGCCTGTTCGGGTCGGCCCGGAACTGGGGCGTGATCGCGCGGAGGCTGGCCGAGGGGCGGCAGGTGCTGACGGTCGACATGCGCAACCACGGTGACAGCGTGTGGAGCGACAGCCACGGCTACGGCGACCTGGCGGCTGACCTGGCCGAAGTCATCGCCGCCCACGGCGGGCGGGCGGACGTGCTGGGCCATTCGATGGGCGGCAAGGCCGCGATGCGGCTGGCGCTGGAGCACCCCGAGGCCGTGGAGCGGCTGGTACTGGCCGACATCGCGCCCATCGCCTACGGCCACAGCCAGAACCACCTGGTCCACGCGATGCGCGGGCTGGACCTGCGCGGCGTGACCACGCGCGGCGAGGCGGACCGGAGGCTGGCCGCGACGGTCGGCGACGCAGGCGTGCGGGCATTCCTGCTGCAATCGCTGGACCTCAGGTCCGATCCGCCGCGCTGGCGGCTGAACCTCGACGTGCTGGAGGCCGAGATGCCGCGGATCGTCGGCTGGGAACCGGTCGGCGGGGTTTTCGAGGGGCCGGCGCTGTTCCTGGCCGGTGCCTTGTCCGACTACGTGCGCCCCGAGCACCGCGAGGCTATCCGCGCGCAGTTCCCCGCCGCGCGCTTTGCCAGGATCCCCGGCGCTGGGCATTGGCTGCACGCCGAAAAGCCGCGCGAGTTCGAGGCGGCGGTGCAGGTCTTCCTGGACGCGGGCCGCGACTAGCGTTCCGGCCTGAGCATCCGGGCAAGCGTGCCGTCCCGGCGCACCCATTGCCCGTAGGCCGCGCCCGCGACGTGCAGCGCGATCAGCGCCAGAAGGACGTTCGACAGGATCTCGTGCACCTCGCCCGGTTCGCGGCTTCCCTGGCCCCAGGCGATGCCACCGGTGACTGGCAGCAGGATCAGCACCGCGTAGAAGGCAAGGTGGGTGCCCCGGGCCACTGCGCGCTGCCACGGCGCCTCGCCCTCGGGCGGCGGGGGGACGCCATGTTCGCGCCTGAGGTTGATGCGCCAGAACGCCAGCAGAAGCACCGACGCCCCGGCGACCATGTGTGCGACGGCGGGAACCGTCAGGACGAACCCGTCGCCCCGGAGACCGTCGCGGAAGGCGTCCGAGATGCCGTCGTGAAACAGGAACTGGAGCGCGACGAGCGCGACGACCGTCCAGTGCAGGACCACCTGTGTCCTGGAATATCCCTTCGCGGCCATTCCCGCCCCCATTGCCCTGCGTCAACGCCGGCCGAGCGGCCGGGTGCCATGCTGTGGGAGATGATGGGAGGAATTGGCGGATGATCAACCTTGAAGACATTCTGGACATGTGCCCGCTCACACGCGAGGAAATCGCGGCCGTGGGCGAGCATGAGCACGTCGAAGGCGTCGCGGCGGCGGTGCTGGCGGATTACCTGATGCACCTGCCCAAGGGGCCTTAGGAGGTGAACCGGATGATCTGCGACGACATCCGTGCGGCGTTGCACCGCGACGACGTGGACCATGCCCGGAGACTCTTCGCCGCGTTGCGCCACTTCATCGCCGACCATCCCGAGGCCGCGCGCGGTGCGGGCTGAGGGGCGGCCCGGCGTGTCTCAGGACACGCGGTAGGGGGACAGGCTTTCCTCGAACACGTCGAGGAATTCGAGCGCGATCATCGACGTGCGGGCCGCAGAGGGGCGGATGAGCGACAGCATGTGTGGCGTGGGGGGCAGGAACGGCACGATCGCGAGGCCGCGGTCCTGGTATTCGCGGGCGTCCATCTCGGACACCACGGACACGCCCGCGCCGGCTGCGACCAACATGCAGGCCGCGGTGAACTGGCGCGTCTCGATCCGGCCTTGCAGCCGCAGGCTGCGGGTCGCGAAGACCTCCTTGAGCTGGTGATAGAAGGCGCTGTCGCGGCGGGTGTGGATCAGGTTCTCGTCCACGAGGTCTTCGGGCCAGATCTCGGAGCGGCCGGCCAGCGGGTGGCCGAGCGGCAGGATGCAGACCGTGCGCATGCCGACCAGCTTGGCCTTGACCGCCGGGTGGCTGGTGAATTCGTCCGAGATGGCGCAGTCGTAGTGTTCGCGGATGATCCATTCCAGGATGCGCTCGGGCCGGTCGGGTTCGAGCGTCACGCGGACCCTGGGCCGGTCGGAGAGGAAGCCCGCCAGCACGCGCGGCAGGTGGCTTGTCGCGAAGCCCGGAAGGCAGGCCACGCGCAGGTGCCCGGCGCGCCGGTCGGTCAGGTCGTGCGAGAGCCGTTCGATCGACTCGACGTTGTCCAGGAGCCGTTCGACCTCGTGCAGGAGGATGACGGATTCCTGTGTCGGGACCATCCGGCCGCCTACCCGCTGGAACAGCTCGAACCCCACCGAGTCGGCGAAGCTGGAGAGAAGCCGGCTGACCGCTGGCTGCGATATGCCCAGATGTTCTGCCGCCCGGGTGATGTTCCCCTTGCGGCACACGGCGTGAAACGCCTCAAGCTGTCGGATCGGAAGGTTCATGGGCCGCTTTCGTCGTCTGCGTCGTTCGGGTCCGCGATCCACAGCCTTAACACCATGTTATACCCCTGCAATCAGAATTTTACTTGAATTATGAGTCGCTACGCGGTTCCTTCGTGCCGGACAAAAGCGCGGGACCCAAGCCGCGCACAACCGACAGAGGAGGTCCTGATGCACCGACTTTCGACAAGCCTTCTTGCGGCCGCTGCCGCCGCGACCGCCTTCACCACGGCCGCCCAGGCCCAGACCGAGATCCAGTGGTGGCACGCCTTCACCGGGCGGCTGGGCGAGCTTCTCGACGCACAGGTGGCCCAGTTCAACGCCAGCCAGTCCGACTATGTCGTGGTGGCGACGAACAAGGGCAACTATTCCGAGACGCTGAACGCCGGCATCGCCGCCTTCCGCGCGGGCGAGCAGCCGCACATCCTTCAGGTCTTCGAGGTCGGCACCGCGACGATGATGGCCGCCAAGGGTGCGATCAAGCCGGTCTACGAGGTGCTGGGCGAAAGCGGCCTGCCGTTCGATCCGAACGCCTACATCCCCGCGGTCACCGGCTACTACACGACCGCCGACGGGCAGATGCTGTCCTTCCCCTACAACTCTTCGACGCAGGTTCTCTACGTCAACCGCGACAAGCTGGCCGAGGCGGGCATCGATCCGGCGGTCGACCTGTCGACGTGGGAGGCGTGGGATGACGTTCTGACGAAGCTGAAGGACGCGGGCGTCAGCTGCCCCTACACGACCTCGTGGCAGAGCTGGGTGCACCTGGAGAGCTTCTCGGCCTATCACGACGTGCCGTTTGCCACCCGGGCCAACGGCTTCGGCGGGCTGGACGCCGAGCTGGTGTTCAACGGCCCGGTGCAGGTCGCCCACATCTCGAAGCTGGGCGAATGGGCGCGGGACGGCAAGTTCATCTACAACGGCCGCCGGAACGAAGCGGGCGCCAACTTCCGCGCCGGGGAATGCGCGCTGTTCACCGAAAGCTCGGCGGGCTACGCCGGCATCAAGGCCGAGGCGCAGTTCGACTGGGACATCCGTCCGCTGCCCTACTGGGACGCGGTCGAGGCCGCGCCGCAGAACACCATCATCGGCGGCGCGTCGCTGTGGGTGCTGGCGGGCCATGACGCCGACGAATACAAGGGCGTCGCGGCGTTCCTGAACTTCCTGTCCTCGCCCGAGGTGCAGGCCAAGTGGCACCAGGACACCGGCTACCTGCCGATCACCACCGCCGCGGCCGAGCTGACGGCGAGCCAGGGCTTCTACGCCGCCAACCCCGGCACCGAGGTCGCGGGCAACCAGATGACCGCGAAGGCGCCGACCGAGAACTCCAAGGGCCTGCGGCTGGGGTCGTTCGACCAGATCCGCACGATCATCGACGAGGAGCTCGAGGCCGTCTGGTCCGGAGACAAGGACGCGCAGGCCGCGCTCGACAGCGCCGTGGCGCGCGGGAACGAGCTGCTGCGCCGGTTCGAGCAGGCCAACCGCTGACACACCTGCCGGGGGCGCCGACGGCGCCCCCGGCGTGCCCGGGCCATGGAAAAGCGCGTCTTCTTCAAGGGGATATGGCTTCCCCTGCTGCTGGTCGCACCGCAGGTCGCGGTGACGGCCGTCTTCTTCTTCTATCCGGCGGGGCAGGCGATCTGGCAGTCGATGTTCCTGCCTGACCCCTTCGGCCTGTCGTCGCAGTTCGTGGGCCTTGCCAACTTCGAATTCCTGCTGTCGAGCCCCTACTACCGCGCGAGCTTCGTGACGACCGCGATCTTCTCGGTCCTGGTCACGGTGGTGTCGATGGGAATCGCGCTCTACCTCGCCGTGCTGGCCGACCGGCTGATCAAGGGGTCGGGCACCTACCGGACGCTGCTGATCTGGCCCTATGCCGTCGCGCCGGCCGTGGCCGGCGTGCTGTGGCTGTTCATGTTCAACACCCGCGTCGGGGTCGTCACCTGGTACCTGGGCCAGCTGGGCTATGACTGGAACCACGTGCTGAACGAGGCCGAGGCCATGGGCCTGGTCGTCGTCGCCTCGGCCTGGGGGCGGATCAGCTACAACTTCCTGTTCTTCCTGGCGGGCCTCCAGGCGATCCCGCGCAGCGTGATCGAGGCCGCGGCGATCGACGGCGCGCGCTTCTGGACGCGGTTCCGCACCATCGTCTGGCCGCTTCTGTCGCCGACCACCTTCTTCCTGCTGGTCGTCAACATCGTCTACGCCTTCTTCGAGACCTTCGGCGTGATCCACACGATCACCTCGGGCGGGCCGCAGCAGGCGACGACGATCCTGGTCTACAAGGTCTATTCCGACGGCTTCGTGGGACAGGACCTGGGGTCGTCGGCGGCGCAGTCGGTGATCCTTCTGCTGGTCGTCGGGCTGCTGACGGTGATCCAGTTCAAGTACATCGAACGCAAGGTGCACTACTGATGGCGGGCATGGTCGAGAGGCGGGGCCTGTCGCACTGGCTGACCCATGCCGGGCTGATCCTGGGCGTGCTGTTCATCTTCTTTCCGATCTGGCTGGCCTTCGTCGCCTCGACCGTGACGCAGGCCGACATCACCCGCCCGCCGATGCCGCTGCTGCCCGGGCCGCACCTGGTGGAAAACTATCGCCAGGCGCTTGTCGCGGGGGTGAACATCCCCGTGGCGACGATGATGGTCAACTCGCTGGTCATGGCACTGGGGATCGCGCTGGGCAAGATCGCGATATCGCTGCTGTCGGCCTTCGCAATCGTCTACTTCCGCTTTCCGGGGCGGAAGCTGTTCTTCTGGCTGATCTTCCTGACGCTCATGCTTCCGGTCGAGGTGCGGATCGTGCCGACCTACGAGGTGATCGCGGGGTTCGGGATGCTGAACAGCTATTCGGGCCTGATCTTCCCGCTGGTCGCCAGCGCCACGGCGACGTTCCTGTTCCGGCAGTTCTTCATGACCGTCCCGGACGAGCTGGCCGAGGCCGCGCGGGTGGACGGGGCGGGGCCGATGCGGTTCTTCTGGGACATCCTTGTCCCGATGAGCCGGACCAACATGGCGGCGCTGTTCGTCATCCTGTTCATCTACGGCTGGAACCAGTATCTCTGGCCGCTGCTGATCACCACCGACCCGTCGATGAACACCATCGTCATGGGCATCAAGCAGATGTTCCCGTCGGGCGACGACCTGGCCAACTGGCCGGTCATCATGGCGACCTCGATCCTGGCGATGCTGCCGCCGGTGCTGGTCGTGGTCTTCATGCAGAAGCTTTTCATCCGCGGCCTAGTCGACAGCGAGAAGTAATGGCGACCGTCACCCTCAGGAACATCCACAAGAGCTACGGCAACACCGAGGTCATCCACGGCATCGACATCGAGATCGCGGATGGCGAGTTCATCGTGATCGTAGGGCCTTCGGGCTGCGGGAAGTCGACGCTCCTGCGCATGGTCGCGGGGCTGGAGGGGATCACCGCGGGCGACCTGACCATCGACGGCCGGCGGCTGAACGACGTGGAGCCGATGGACCGCAACATCGCGATGGTGTTCCAGAACTATGCGCTCTACCCCCACATGACGGTGGCGCAGAACATGGGCTATGCGCTGAAGATCGCGGGCAAGCCCAGGGCGGAGATCGACGCCCGCGTGGCGGAAGCCGCGCGGATGCTCCAGCTTGAGCCCTACCTTTCGCGCAGGCCGCGCGAGCTGTCGGGCGGCCAGCGCCAGCGCGTGGCCATGGGCCGCGCCATCGTGCGCGACCCGGCGGTGTTCCTGTTCGACGAGCCGTTGTCGAACCTGGATGCCAAGCTGCGCGTGCAGATGCGGCTGGAGATCAAGGCCTTGCAGCGCAAGCTGGGGGTCACCTCGCTCTACGTCACGCACGACCAGGTCGAGGCGATGACGCTGGCCGACCGGATGATCGTGATGAACGCGGGCGTTGCCGAACAGATCGGGACGCCGCTCGAGGTCTACGAACGACCGGCTTCGGTCTTCGCGGCGCAGTTCATCGGCAGCCCGGCGATGAACGTCCTGCCGGGGGAGGCGCGGGGGCGCGAGGTGCGCCTGCCCAACGGCGCGGTGATCCGCACCGGCGTCGAGGCGCAGGGCGCCGTCCGCGTGGGGCTGAGGCCCGAGCACCTGGTGCCCGACACGGCCGGGCCGCTGGCGATGACCGTGCGGCTGGCCGAGCCGCTGGGGGCGTCGTCGCTACTGCACGGTGCCGTTGCGGGGCTGGAGGATGAACTGGTCGTGTCGCTGCCGGGTGTCCACCGCGAGGGGGAATTCGGGGGCGAGCGCCGCTTCGCCATCCCGCCCGAGGCGGTTCATGTCTTCGACGCCGCGACCGGAAGGCGGATCGGCTGATCGGCGGGAACAGGACGCGCCCTGTCGGCGTTCCCGAAGGCAACCAGACCCGAAGGAGACCGACATGAGACGGACAAGCCTGGCCCTGTGCGCCCTGGCCCTTGCAGCACTTGCCGCCTGCGAGACGATGGAGGGCGCAGGCCGCGACCTTGAGACGGCGGGCGAGGCGATCTCGTCCGAGGCGCGGGAGGTCCAGAGCGAGCTCTGAACCCCCGGCCCCGGTGCCCTCAGGCCCGGGCGCGCCTCTCGCATGGTGCGGAAGTCCGTTCGTCCAGAACCATGAAGCTCCCGCGCGCGCGGCAGAACATGGGGGTTCCGGGGTGGTTGCTGTCGATCCAACCCTCGCAGATGTCAGGGTTGGGACAGGTCGCGCAGGCGATCAGCGTGGCGTGGATCTGCGGCCGCAGGTCCGTCGCCATGTCCTCGGGAATGTCGATCTGCAGATGCGCCAGCATCCGGCGGCGCAGCGCCAGGCGGCGTTCGAATTCTGTCACGATGTGGTCAAGTCTTCCTGACACTTTTGCCTCCCCATGTGTCACGTCGTGTTGACATGTGCTACGCGGGAGCGCGTTCCTTGGATCACAGGCCCGTGAAGAAAAAGTCCACCACGGTATACGGAAAGCGATCGCACCCCGACATGGCTTGACCGTGACGCGGCGATGGGGAACGCTGCGGGACGAGCTGAAAAGGGAATGTCATGAAGGCTTTGGCGTGGATCGTGCTGGCTGCGGCGATGAGCCTTCAGGCCTGTGCACCGGTCGTCATCGGCGCGGGGGCGGCTGTCGTGGCCGACGAGGTGATGGAGCAGGAACAGGGCGGCGACGGCTTGTTCTGATCGGGGCAGCCGCGCCCCGGCCAGATCGGCGACGGAATGCCTCAGAGGCCGAGGATGGCCTTGGCTTCGGCCAGCGCGTCGACGGAGGCCTGGTGGTCGCCCGAGGCATGCAGCGCTTCGCCTTGGGCGCGGAGTTCCTGGACTTTCGCCAGGTCTTCGGCCGAGAGGCTGGCGGTGGCGAGGGCCGCGTCGATGGCGGACATGTCGGCCGGGCACTGGAAGGCGAAGGCGGGTGCCGCGACCAGCGTGAATGCGGCGGCGATCAGGGTGCGTTTCATCGGAGAACCTCCTTGTTTCAAAGGCGTTTGGCGCCTTCCGTGCAGATAGCCCGGTCGCGCGCGATTTCGAGGGACTTGACGGTTTTGCTGCGCCGCGGCGAGAGTGGGGCATTCCGTTCGAAGGAGATTTCCGATGTTTCCCAACATGTTCCCATACGTTTTCCGCGCGCCGTTCTCGGGCGATGTGACGCAGGAGATCGTCCCGCGCTTCCTGTCGCCCGACATCAAGGGCAGCCCCGCGATCGAGGAGCGCGTCGTGCGCGAGGTCGCGAGCTATGGCAAGCAACTCGGCAAGATATTGGAAGCATTGCAGAGTCTGTCCGAACGGACCGGCACGCCGCTGCCCGAGATCGACGCCTTGGTGGAGGGGGTAGAGCGCGTGAAGGCCGACACCAAGGAGGCGCTGAGAGAGGAGGCAGAGGCCGCTCTGGCGCGGCTCAAGGCGGTGGACGAGGCCGCCTGGGCCGAGGTCACGGGGCGCTGAGGCGCGCAGCCGCGGGTCGTCAACGCACGCCCCGCCCCCGCTGCACCGGATGTGCACAGACCGTGCACCGGACGCACACCGGACGGTGACGCCGGCCGGCATTAACCATTCCGCGCGAGGATGGCCCCCCGAAGCCGCAGGAGGGGACGCCGATGGGACCGCACGACACCAATTCGCTGACCAAGCTCACGCCGGCGCAGCGGATGGAATACCGCTACTTCTACGACGCGGTCCGCAAGCTCGACTGGGACCTGCGCAACGACCTGTGGAACATCGGCACGATCCCCCGCGACTGGGGCCGGCTGATGCAGGGCGAGGACAGACCCGAGAAGGTGCGGGTGACCCTGAGGCTCGACGCCGACATGGTCCGCTTCCTCCGCCGCCGCTTCGGCCGGGGCTATCAGGAGGAGGTGAACACGATCCTGCGGGCGTTCTACAAGCTCTACCTGTCGAAGATCGTGAAGGGCGACGGCGGCTTCGAGCGGGTGCTGGAAGAGGCCCGCGCCGAACGCCCGCCTCGGATGGGCGAGGCGGAAGAGACGAGCGGGGGGCGGGGGCTGTTCGGCGGGCTGGGGGCGGATTGGCGGGA
>FWPV01004465.1_pt1 | contig 29715 bp, 38 predicted proteins | sample 2228371 | NCBI WGS metagenome assembly FWPV01 (sample SAMEA103939776, study PRJEB20133) | metagenome | reverse complement strand
CCGGAAGGTTATGTGCAGGAGACTGGGGATCACATGGCGGAATTGCCGTGCGTATCGAAGGTGAGGAAGAAAAAGTGATTTCCTGGTGGCGCAATCCCAGAATGGACGGGGAGGTCCTCTCCCGCTGGTATGGTTGGGTTAGGGAGGGCCCCGGTGCTACCCTATCCACGGCCTCCGCCTACTGGAAGTTACGAAAAAAGCTCCTCGAGGCCCGGAAGGCTGGGTAAGTCGAATTTTGTGTGAGACTGATACCCCAACAAGCGGGCCTTGGGGTCTCTCTTTTCTTTCTCAGTCCAGAATTTAATTCTGGGTTGAGAAAGGGTGGGTAGATCTTTAAAATTCAATTTCTTTTAGTGTCTGACGGACGAATTCCATAAAATCGATTAAGGCTTTAGGTAATGTTTTGGAAAAAGGTGAGCTTACTACTTTTAAGAAGCTTTTTGAGTAAATCGCGGCGAGCTTCAAGGTAATCCATTTTAAAGAAATCTTCTCGCGATTCTGAAATCTCATGAATTTTACCTTTTGGAGTGCAGTCACTGGAAGATTGAGTTTTTTAGCGATGATAGAAATATCCATAATCTCAATTATGTCAATAGTTCTTTAAAATCTAATTCGCCTCCCTCCGATGTGAGATTTTTTGAAAAAAAAGTTTAACAACTTAGGGGGGCGCCGAGTTAAGCGACGATCCCATCAGAAATTTCTTTTCAGGGTGCTGGTGGTAAGGAAGTAAGTTGAGTCAGGAGGTGGCTCCAAGAGGAAGCCGAAATCTCTCTCCTCCCTCTGAGACTTATCTTACATTTAGTCCTTACCAACAGCACTTTGAAAGGAAATTTTTTATTTGCTAATTTTTTTATTTTTGCTAAAATTTATTTAAATGGCCCCATCGTCTAGAGGTTCAGGACAAGGCGTTCTCAGCGCTTAAACACCGGTTCAAATCCGGTTGGGGCCACCAAAATAGTTTCATTAGAGTTTTAAAATATGCCCAAATATCTTACTCAGGAAGGATTGGAGAAATTGAAAAAAGAATTGGATTATCTAAAACAAGTTAAAAGAAAAGAAATTGCTGAGAGGCTAAGACATACTGCCTCTTTCGGCGACCTAACAGAAAATTTTGCTTATCAACAAGCAAAGGAAGATCAGGCTTTTTTGGAAGGCAAGATTTTAGAATTGGAAAAGATAATCAGCCAGGCTCAGATAATAGAAAAAAACAAAGGCGAGAAAGTCCAAATTGGTTCACTTTTGGAGTTAATTTCGAATAAGAAAAAACTAAAAATTCAAATTGTTGAACCAGAAGAAGCTGCCCCACAGAAAGGGAAAATATCTTCTCAATCGCCTTTGGGAGAAGCCTTATTGGGAAAAGTTGAAGGAGAAAAAATAAAAATTGAAACGCCTGAGGGCAAAATTGAGTACAAAATTCTTAAGATTGAATGAGAAATAGCTTTTTTAATTTATCCTAAAAAGGTTTGGCTGGTTTCCAAAAGCAGTTTTAGAGAAATATTTAAAACAAAAAACAATAAATTAGTATCAAAATGAAATTAATTTATCCTATTGCCACTCTTGCGGGCACTATTATTGGAGTTGGTTTTTTTTCGTTGCCCTATATTACATTACAGGTTGGCTTTCCGATAATGCTTGGCTATTTTTTGGTTTTGGGAACTTTGGTTATTTTAATTCATTTATTTTTTGGAGAGTTAGCCCTGGAGACCCCGGATTTAAAAAGGTTACCTGGTTTTGCCAAAATCCATTTAGGGAAATGGGGCGAGAAAGCAGCTTTCATTTCATCAATTTTAGGAATTTTTGGAGCGCTTTTAGCTTATTTAATTGTAGGGGGAGAATTTTTGACCGAATTACTCTCCCCAATTTTTGGTGGCGGAAAATTATTTTGGACTTTAATTTATTTTTCTTTTGGTGCTCTTTTAATTTTCTTTGGAATAAATACCATTGCCAAAGTCGAATTTTGGGGAGTATTTTTATTTTTTGTGATTTTGATTGCGATATTTTTTAGGGGTTTTTCTCAAATAAAATTAGGCAATCTCTTTCCTTGGCCGAATTTTAGTCAGTTATTTTTACCCTACGGAGTTATTTTATTTTCTCTCTGGGGCGCAGCTTTAATTCCGGAAGTTGAAGAAATGCTAAGAGAAAATAAGAAATTATTGAAAAAGATAATTATCGTTTCTATTTTAATTCCAATTTTTGTCTACCTTTTCTTTATCTATTTAATTTTGGGAATTACTGGATCTAAAACCACCGAATCTGCTCTGGGTGGGTTGCGTAATTTTTTAGGTCAGGGCATTGTTAACTTGGCTCTTTTTTTTGGAGTTCTCACTACCTTTACTTCTTTTATTGCCTTGGGTCTAACCTTAAAAAAGGTTTTCTGGTATGATTTAAAAATAGGAAGAAACGCCTCCTGGCTGATTACCTGCTTTACTCCTTTAATTTTATTTTTAATTGGTATAAAACAGTTTATTCCGGTGATTTCTTTTGTTGGCGCAATTATGCTGGGAATCGACGGAATTTTGATTTTATTAATGTATCGAAAAATTAGACCAAAAAATCTTTTAGTTTATCCTTTAGTTTTGATATTATTGGTCGGAATTATTTATGAAATCATTTATTTTTTAAGATAATGTTGGCTTTTTATATTTTCATTTTTATTATCTCGGCCGTTCTTTTATTTTTGTCGGGCTCACTTTTGGTGGGAGCTCTAATGAGAATGGCTCGGCTTTTAGCTTGGAGAGAGTTTGTCTTAGCGTTTTTTATCATTGCTTTCGGAGCTTCTATTCCTAATCTTTTTGTCGGAATTTCCTCGGCTCTTCACAAAATTCCTCAACTTTCTTTTGGAGACGTAGTTGGCGGGAATGTCATTGATTTAACCTTAGCTGTAGCCATAGCAGCTTTAATTGCCAAAGGCCTCCCAGCCGAAAGCCGAACCGTTCAAACTACTTCGATCTTTACAATTATAATTGCCATTTTGCCCTTACTTTTAATATTTGATGGGATTTTGGGGAGGGGGGATGCCTTAATTTTAATTTTATGTTTTGGACTCTACACTTTTTGGCTTTTTTCAAAAAAAGAAAGATTTACCAGAGTTTATGATGGAAACGAAATTTCTATTCTTAAGGGATTCAAATTTTTTATCAGAGATCTTGGTCTGGTAATTTTAGGAGTGATTCTTTTGTTGTTAGGAGCAGAAGGCATTGTCAGAGCGGCCTATTTTTTTGCCGAAAGTTTAAATTTATCTTTATCTTTGGTGGGGATTTTAATTGTTGGTTTAGGAAATGCTATTCCCGAAACTTATTTTGCCATCGCTTCAGCCCGAAAAGGTCAAACTTGGATGATTTTGGGGGACTTAATGGGATCGGTGATTGTACCAGCCACCTTGATTTTGGGAATTATTGCCTTAATTTGCCCGATTCAGATTTCAGATTTTTCTCCCTTTGCCATTGCCAGATTTTTCTTAATAATTTCTGCTTTGTTTTTCCTCTTTTTTGTCCGCACCGGCCGAAAAATCACCCAAAAAGAAGCCCTCTTTTTATTAGCAATTTATATTATTTTTGTTTTGATTGAAATTTTAGTCAAATAAAAAACGATTTAATTTTTACAAACGAGGAAGAAATTTTGACGAAATTTTGAGAAAATGGTAATATAAAAAAAGTTTATGAAACAAATATTATGATAGACAAGCCAAACCAAATTTCTAACGGGGTGAAAAATCAAAAGGAAATAGAAAACATCGTCAAACAGATCAAAGAAAAATGTAAACCAGAAAAAATCATCCTTTTTGGCTCTTTTGCTTACGGGAAACCTAAACCAGCCAGTGATGTTGATTTATTAATCATTAAAAAAAGTAAAAAAAAGAGAGTAGAACGAATTAAGGAAATATTAATGAAGGTAAAAAGTTCTCTTCCTTTAGAACCATTAGTTTATACCCCAAAAGAATTAAAGGAACGCCTTGCCTTAGGTGATTTCTTTTTTCAGACTATTTTTGAAAAAGGAAAAATATTATATGAAAAATAACCGGCTTAAATTAGCAAAAGAATGGATAAAGAAAGCTCAGAACGATCTACGGACAGCAGAGATTCTTTTTAAAGAAAAAGGTCCTCCCGATACTTTATGTTTTCATCGTCATCAATCCGTAGAAAAATATCTAAAAGCCTACTTAGTTTTTCAAAACATTTATTTTGAAAAAATTCACAATTTATGGAAATTGGCAGAACTCTGCGCCGCTAAAGATAAAGCATTTTTAAACCTTGAAGAAGAATTGAAGACTTTGGATGTTTATTATATTGAATCTTGTTATCCACCTGCAACTAGAGTTTATTCGCGTCGAGAATGTGAAAAAGTTTTAAATTTGGCTGAAAAATTAACTCAATTCATTGTAAATAAAATTGTATAATTTTATCTATGCCAGAGTTTCTTTTTATTTTGATAATATTTTTGATTGTAGTTGGAGGAGTGGCAGCTTCGGTCTATTTTGTAAGAAGTGAATTAAAGGGGAGAAAGGAAGAGGACCTGGCTTTGAGTTTTTTAAAACAAGATATCGAGGCCTTAAAGAAAAGTTTTGGGGATGGATTTAGTCAAATAGCTCAGGAATTGGGTCGGGTTCAGGAAATTGGCCATACTTTAAGAGATTTTCAGGATTTTTTAAAATCACCCAAATTAAGAGGCGGAGTAGGGGAACAAGTGCTGAAAGATTTATTAGCCCAGGTTTTACCCCAAAATAATTTTCAGACCCAATATCAGTTTCGAGAGGGAGAGATGGTAGATGCTATTATCAAAACAAAACAAGGATTTATTCCTATTGATTCAAAGTTTCCAATGGAAAGTTTTCAAAGATATGCTAAAGCCAAAGATGAAGAAAAAGAAAATTACCTCAAAGAATTTAGTCGTGATATCAAAAAACATATTGACAACATTTCCCGAAAATATATTTTACCCCAAGAAGGAACCTTAGACTATGCTATAATGTACATTCCAGCCGAATCAGTTTTTTCGGAAATAATCATTAACCAACCAGAACTTTTAGAATACGCTCGTGATAAAAAAGTTTTATTAGTCTCCCCAAATACCTTTTATTATTTTTTAAAAATTATTATGATGGGCTTGGAGGGAGCAAAAATTGAAGAGGCTTCAAAGAAAATTTTGGAAGGAATAAAGGCAATTCAACAAGAGTCAATGAAATTCGGTAATGAACTTTCAGTTTTGATTGGCCATATTGAAAACGCCAAAAAAGCTTCTGAAAGAGTTCAATCAAGATACGGAAGATTATTAGGAAGAATTGATGGTTTAAGTTTATTAGAAAAAGATCGACTCCCTAAACTAAAATAATAACTATGTTAGCTGTAATTCGTACCGGTGGTAAACAGTATTTGGTATCACCGGGGGATAAAATAAAAATTGAGAAAATAGAAAAAAAGGAGGGAAGCGAAATAAGCTTTTCCGAAGTCTTGCTTTTGGAAAAAAATAAAAAAGTTGAGATTGGAACTCCTTTAATAAAAGGGGCAAGAGTTCTTGGAAAAATTGTTCACCAAGGTAAAGGAAAAAAATTAGTTATTTTTAAATATAAACCAAAAACCCACTACAAAGTAAAAAAGGGCTATCGTCAACCCTATACCGAAGTTGAAATTACTGATTTTAAACTCTAAGCCTCATCTCCGGCTTTCTAGAGCCGAAGATAATGTTTCCTCATCGGCGTACTCAAGTTCACCTCCAACTGGCAACCCCTTTCCTAAACGGGTAATTTTTATTTTCAGGGGTTTTAAAATTCTTTCCAAATACAAAGCAGTAATTTCTCCCTCTGTGGTGAGATTTGAGGCAATAATGATTTCTTTGAATTTAGCATCGAGCAAACCAAATTTTTGAGGGTTTTTGACCCTTTTGATTAATTCTTCACCTCTTAATTTTTTAATTTCTTCTTTTTTTAAGGTCCTTAGAGTTCCACCCAAAATAAAATAAAGGCCATTGTATTTTTTTGTCTTTTCAATAGCTGTTAAATCGGTCTCTTTTTCTACCAAACAAATTAAGGTTCTATCTCGGGAAGGATTAGCACAAATTGGGCAAAGTTGATTTTCTCTTTCGCCAGCCCCAAATTTCAAAGAAACCTCTGCTGGCTCAAACGGATTAAAACAAAAAGAGCAAATTTTGATATCTTTTTTTAGATTGGAAATAGCAGAAATTAATTCTTCAATTTCTTTTTTGTCTTTACCAATTAAATAAAATACAAACCGAGCAGCTGTTCTTGGTCCTACAGTTGGAAATTGGGAGAATAGATCAATTAATTTTTGAATAGTTGGAGGGTATGGCATATAAAGCAGGTTACTCCTCAAAGCCAATGCCTTTTTCCAAGTTTCTGAAACTAACTGTTCGTTCATCAAAATATAATTCAACCCGACCAACGGGGCCATTTCGGTGTTTGGCCACAATAACATCAGCAATGTTTTTCCGGGGAGTTTCTGGCTGATAGCGATCTTCGCGATAAATAAATAACACCACATCGCTGTCTTGCTCAATTGTTCCTGATTGTCGCAAATCAGAAAGACGCGGGATTTGGGGAGACCTTTGTTCAACCGCCCTTGACAACTGGGAGATTACTAAAACTGGAATATCTAGCTCTTTAGCTAATGATTTGAGAGCTCGTGAATTCTCGGAGACCTGTTGTACTGGTGAAGCATTCGGATTTAACGGCTCCATTAATTGTAAATAATCAATCACGATTAATCCCAATCCCTTTTCGGCCTGCAATCTTCTAGCCATGGCTTTCATTTGTAAAACATTACTGGCTGCCACATCGTCGATGTAAATTGGGGCTTCAGAAAGTATTCCCAAAGCGTGTCGAATTCGATCGAAATCGTTATTTTCGCCCTCGTTTGACAATCTCCCTGTTCTTAGTCGCCATAGATCAACTCCCGAAATTGATGCAATCAATCTATCCACGATTTGATCTCTCGACATTTCTAAAGAGAAAATGCCTACTGGCACCTTTTGGAAAATCGCAATGTTGGCAGCGATATTAGTAGCCAAGGCGCTTTTCCCGAGAGTTGGGCGAGCTGCTAAAATGATTAAGTCAGATTTTTGAAGGCCGGCTAAAATGTTATCCAAATCGGTAAAACCCGTTGGCAACCCCCTTAAATTTTCTTCTCCTTTTGACAAGAGATCAATTCTTTGGAATGCAGTTTCTAAGTCTGCTTTAACCGGAATGAATTCATGGGTGAAACCTTTCTGGGCAATACTAAAAATTCTCTTTTCTGCCCGATCTAGAATGACATTAATATCCTCTTTCTCGTTGTAAGCCATCTCCCCAATTTCTTGGCTGGCTTCAATTAAGTCTCGCAAGATTCTTTTCCGCTGGACAATTTTGCCATAATTTAAAACATGGCTTGGCGTGGGTACGGAGTTGATCAGCTCGGTTAAATAACTAGTTCCTCCAACCTCATCTAAAAGATTTTTTTCTCTCAACCGATTAGAAACAGAAAGGAGATCAATTGGTTCTCCTTTTTCAAAAAGTTCCCGGCAGACCTGATAAATTTCTTGATGTCCCGCCCGATAAAAATCCTCCGGATATAAAAAATCAATTACTTTAAAAATGGCATTTTTATCTAACATCAGACAACCCAAAAGAGATTTTTCAGCCTCAATTGATTGGGGAGGTAATTTTTCTGGTAATTCGTTGACCATACATACCCTATATTAGTATAAAATAGACAAAAAAGCCTGACAAGAGTTATCTGATTTTCCCTTTTTGCTTTTTTATCGTATAATAAAAAAATGAAAATAACTAATTTAAAAGTTGGTCTAATTTCATTTCACTCTTTTTTAAAACCAGGCGGAGTAAAAAAACATATTTTTGGCTTAGATAAGGAATTTAGGAAAAGAGGAATCAAAACAAAAATTATTGTTCCCCGAAGATCCTGGAAAGAAAATTATGGAAAAGATGTAATTTTGTTGGGGACTTCTATCCCTTTATATTTGGCTGGCAATCAGGTTGATTTAGACATTAACTTTAATCCCATCTCAATTTGGAAAACCTTGAGAAAAGAGAAATTTGAGGTATTACATTTTCATAATTTCGTTTTGCCTTCGGCCTTCCAGATTCTGGTTAGTCCGGCGACAAAAGACACTCTGAACATTTTGACCATTCATGCCAATTTGGAGAAAATGCTTAATCAGATGGCTCTTCGTCTCTATTTTTCTCTTTGTAAAGAAGTTATTCAATGGCGGATTGATGGAGTTATCGGAGTGGCTCCGCTCACCTTAACCGGATTGGAAAATTTAAAAAAACCAAAAATAGTTATTCCCAATGGTATAGATTTAAATGAATTTAATCCCAGAATTCCCAAAATAAAAAAATTTTGTGATGGGAAGATAAATATCTTGTTTGTTGGTCGGATCGAAGAAAGAAAAGGCCTAATTTATTTGCTCAAGGCCTTTAAAATTCTCGCCAAAAATTTCTCCAATTTACGCTTAATTATTGTTGGCGACGGACCCTTAAAAGCCGAATGCCAGGAATATGCCAAAGAAAATCATCTGCGAGAAGTTTATTTTGAAGGCGAAAAGACTGGCAAGGAGGTAGCTTCTTATTATTCGACTTCTGATATCTTTGTCGCCCCATCAATTTTTGGCGAGAGTTTTGGCATTGTTTTAATTGAGGCGATGGCTTCGGGAAAACCGATAGTGGCTTTTGCTAATCAGGGTTATAAAGAGGTTTTAGAAAAAGTCAAAGGAAAAGAGTTTTTAGTTAAACCTCGAGATTTCAAAACTTTAGCCCAAAAATTGGCAATTTTAATTAAGAATCAAAAATTAAGAGAAGAAATGGGAAGATGGGGTCAAAAGGAAGCCAGAAAATATTCCTGGCCCAAAATTGCCAAGAAAGTATTAGATTTTTATCAGTTATGTAAACAATATAAAAAAAGAAGGGACAAAGAAAAAAATTTCTCTCTTGGCAAAATTCTTCGTAAAATATCCCTCTTTTTTGCAAACGATGTTTTAAGATAGAGGGCGAAATTCTTTGCTTTTTATATCTTTTTTATTTTTGGACCCTCTTTGGTATCTTCAATCCAATAACCCATTTTTTTGATTTTTTCTCTAATTTCGTCGGCTGAACTGAAATCACCTTTTTTTCGGAGTTTTTCTCTTTTTAAAACCAATTTTTTGATCTCTGAAGGGATTTTTGGCTTTTTAATCTCAGCCAGTTTTAAGCCAAAAATTTTATCAAAATCTAATAAAAGCTGGTATTTATCTTGATTTGAAATTTTGCTGTTAGAAAGTACATCCCACATTAAAGCCAGAGCTTTAGGAGTATTTAAATCATCATTGATAAAACCCAAAAATCTCTTTTGATAAGCCATCGCCGACCCAGCCGTGGTGTTAGTTTGAGAAAAACCGGGTTGGTGTTGGAGTTGACGGAACTTCTCATAAAGATGATTTAGGGCATTTTGACTGGCTTTTAGCCCTTGCCAGGTAAAATTTAATTTAGAGCGATAATGAGTGCTGAGACATAAATAGCGATAGGCTAAGGGATTAAATTCTTTTTTAAGTAAATCTTCTAAGGTGTAGATATTTCCCTCTGATTTTGCCATTTTTTTTCCTTCAACATTTACAAATTCTCCATGAAGCCAATAATTGGCCATTAATTTTCCATAGGCAGCTTCGGCCTGAGCAATTTCGTTTGTATGATGAATTAAAATATGGTCCACTCCCCCACAATGAATATCAAAAGGAATTCCCAGATTTTTAATTGACATTACTACGCATTCAGTATGCCAACCGGGAAAACCTCGTCCCCAAGGAGAATCCCATTCCATTTGTCTTTTTACTCCTGGGGGAGTAAATTTCCAAAGAGCAAAATCGGTTGGATTTTTTTTGCCTGGAACCATTTCTACTCTTGCTCCTGCTTTGATTTTCATTTTTTTTGGCCATAACCTCCCATAAATTTTTAATTTTGAGGTATCAAAATAAATCCCATCTCCAATTTTATAAGTGAACCCTTTTTTCTCTAAAATTTTTATGAAATTTATCTGGTCATTAATAGTTTCAGTGGCTTTTATCCAAATATCCGGTTCTTTAATATTCAATAACCTCAAATCTTTTTTGAAAACCCTTTCATAAAAACGAGCAATTTGCCAGGCAGTTTTCTTTTCCTCTTTGGCCGCCTTTTCAATTTTATCTTCACCAGTATCAGCATCAGAAGTTAAATGCCCAACATCAGTAATATTCATCACATGGTTTATTTTATAACCATTATATTCCAGAACTCTTTTCAAAACGTCTTCAAAAATATAGGTCCTTAGATTTCCAATATGGGCATACCAATAGGCGGTAATTCCACATGTATACAATTTAACCTCCCCTTTTTTTATCGGGTTAAAAATTTGTTTTTTTCGTAATAGAGTATTATAAAGTTTTAGCATCTTAACTTATTTTAACAAGTTTTTGATTTTTTGAAAAGTTTTTGATAAGATAAAATTATGATTTCCGAATGGCAAACATTTTTATTAGCAATGGTTCCAATTGGAGAACTGCGGATTTCAATTCCCATAGCCCTGACCGTTTATAACTTAAATTGGCTTTCAACCTATTTTATTTCCGTGATTGGAAATTTAATTCCTGTAGTTTTACTTCTCCGATTTTTGGGACCGATTTCGAGTTGGCTTTCTGAAAATTTCAAATTTTTTCAGCGGTTTTTTTCCTGGCTTTTTGAAAAGACCAGAAAAAAATATAGGCCCAATCTAAATAAATATGGGCGTTTGGCTCTAATCACCTTTGTCGCCCTTCCCTTCCCTTTCACTGGTGGCTGGACAGGTTCTTTAATCGCTTTTTTATTTGGAATTCCTTTCAAGCTGGCTTTCCCTTTAATTGCTTTGGGAGTAATGATAGCCGGGGGAATAGTTTTAACCTTCACCTGGGCGGGAATTGCTATTGAGAAATATTTTGGTTGGCCGGCTTTAGTAATAGTTTTATTGTTGGGGATTTTAATTCATTTACTTTTTAAAAAATTCCCTCATCAAAAGGTATGAATTCTTCTTTTAAAAAGGATATTTTGCTGAGCTTGGTCTGTGGGGAAATAGCCAGTTGGTTTTTAATTTTTATTGTCAAAAATCCTTACATTAAAGAATTTGAGGAGTTAGCTAAAATAAAAAGTATTATTGTTTCTTTGCCCATAATTTTGCCTTTAATTTTTTTTGCCGGCATTATAGGGGCAAAATTATTTGAAAAGTTCTTTCAACCCATTTTTCAATTCGCTAAATTTGTCGAGATAGGAATTTTAAATACCGTTATTGACATGGGCATTTTAAATTTTTTAGCTGGACTAACCGGCATTACTTCCGGCTCCTATTTAATCCCAATCAATACTTTTTCCTTTTTGGTAGCAGCCACCAACTCTTATTATTGGAATAAGTTTTGGACATTTAAGATGGGTGTTAAAATGGTAAAAAAAGAATTTTTATCCTTTGTCCTCATTAGCGCCATTGGATTGGGAATTAACACTGGTATTGTCTTTTTAGGCACAACCTTTATTTCGCCTTTGGGAGATTTTTCTGCCGGTGCCTGGCTAAATATAGTTAAAATCTCCGCTATTTTGATAGTAATGTTTTGGAATTTTCTTGGTTATAAATTTATTGTTTTTAAAAAATAGCTGATAATTTTATGTCCTTAGTTTTATATCGAAAATATCGACCCCAGACATTTGCTGAGGTGATTGGTCAAGAACATGTTATTCAAACCCTGACTAATGCCATCTCTCAAGGATTAATTTCCCATGCCTATCTGTTCGCTGGTCCCCGGGGAACTGGGAAAACCACTGTTGCTAGAATTTTGGCCAAAGCCATCAATTGTCAAAGCCGAAAAAGTGGAGAGTTTGAACCTTGCAATCAATGTTCATCTTGTAGCGAAATTATGGAGGGACAATCAATGGATTTAATTGAAATTGACGCCGCCTCCCATCGGGGAATTGATGAGGTTAGGGAATTAAGAGATGGAATAAAATTTGTCCCCACAAAATCAAAATATAAGGTTTTTATTATTGACGAAAGTCATATGCTTACCAGAGAGGCTTTTAATGCTCTTTTAAAAACATTGGAAGAGCCGCCTAGCCATGCTATTTTTATTTTAGCCACTACCGAAATTCATAAAATGATTCCAACCATTATCTCCCGCTGTCAGCGGTTTGATTTCCGAAAATTGACAGTATCTGAGATTGTTAAAAGATTGGAAAGCATTTCCAAAAAAGAAGGAATAAAAATTGAAAGATCGGTTTTAGAACTGATTGCTTTAAAATCCGACGGTTCAATCAGAGATAGCGAAAGCTTATTGGATCAGGCCTTGACCTTCGCTGGCAAAAATGGTGAAATTAAAATGGAGACAATTAGGGATTTATTGGGATTGGTTGAAACAAAATTGGTCGCTCAATTCGTGGATTTTCTCTGTCAGAAAAAAACTTTCAAGGCCATCAATTTTTTAAATGAAATCAGTGAAAAGGGTTCGGATCTTCAAGAATTCAGTAAATCTCTAATCAATTATTTACGACAAATTCTAATTTTGAAAATAATAGAAAGTAATTCTCTATTGAATTCGACCAAACAGCAATTGTGGGGAGCTGGTTGGACTAAAGAGGAATTGATGAAACTTCAAACTCAAGCCGCCGTTTTAAAAGAAAGCCAAATTCAAAAAATTTTAAATATTTTTCTGGAAGCCCAAAACAAAATGAGATACTCACCAATTCCTCAGTTACCCCTGGAATTAGCAATAATAGAATCTTGCGGGGTCGTCTAATGGTAGGACAGAGGCCTTTGGAGCCTTTAATCCTGGTTCGAGTCCAGGCCCCGCAGCCAACAAAAAAACCACCCTTAAGCGGTTTTTTTGTTTGTCGGAGACACACGATACCAACTACTAGGGGATTATTGAGTTTTATTAAAAAATGGGATAAAATTTAAGAAAATGAAGAAAGGTTACAAGGCCGAATACGAAGTAAAAAAGATTTTATTTAAGAAGTACTCGCCAGAAAGTATTTTTAAAGTGGCGATTGGGGGTACAACTGATTTTTTTGTTTTGGGAAAAAATGGAAAGATTAAAAAATTCATTGAAGTAAAAAAGACAAATAAAAAAAGGTGGTACCCGGGTAAACACGATTTAAAGCAATTCAAAATTTTGGAAAAAATTCAAAAAAGGCACAAGGTACCAGTTGAATATTGGATAAAATCTAATCGGGAATGGCAAATCCTCAATTTAAAAGAAATCAAAACATTTTTTCTTGCTAAAAAGAGAGGATTTTGAGAAAATTAAAAGTAGAATTTAAAAATAATGGAGCCAGAAAATATTTTAAAAGGAAAAATGGCTGAAAGTTTGGTTGCCGAATTGCTAAAGAAGGCTGGAAACAGAGTTTACCGCCTTGGCAATGTTGATTTTTTAGAAAATTTGCTCCAATCGGAAAAGTCGCTTGATCGAGAAAGTGAAATTGGAAAAAAAATTGCTTCTGTCCCGGATTTACTTTTGATCTCTCAAATGAAAAAGCCAATTTTTGTTGAGGTGAAATTTCGAACCGCTGCCGAGGCCTTAGAGGAAGAATTGCTTTTGGAAAAAGAATATTTAGAGAAATTTTGGGAGGCGAAAATAATTTTGGTGACGATTAAAAAACCATATTTTCGAGTCTTAAATCCACCTTATTTTAAAAAAGAAAAGAGCGAGGGCTGGCCAATTCCAGTTTTTAATTGGCAGCCAATCGAAGCCGATTTAGACCTCGGGATTAAATATTCGGTATTGAAAAAATTTGAGAAATTGGTTAAAGATTATTATGCCAGAAAATGAAATAGAAATATTTAAAAAGAACTTTTCACTCTTCTAACATATTCTCCGGTTTCAGTATTGACTTCAATAATATCCCCGCTTTCGATAAAAAGGGGGGTATTTATTTTAGCCCCGGTTTCTAAAGTAACTATTTTTGTTCCGCCCTGGGCTCGATCTCCTTTTACTCCCGGAGGAGCTTCTATGACCTTTAGCTGGACTTTGATTGGCAAGGCTATATTGATTATTTTTTTTTGAAAGCTCAAAGCGGTTACCTCTTGATTTGGTTTAAGAAACTTTGTGGCCTCACCAATTTGAGATTCTAACAACTCAAATCTTTTAGAAGGATTTTCTAATTCAGCAAAAACAAACTTTTGCCGATGATGATATAAAAATTTCGCCTTTATTTTTTCAATTTCAGCCTCTTCAAAAACATCTTCTTGATGAAAATTTTTTTCAATGACCTTTCCGGTAATTAAATTTTTGATTTTAGTCTGGGCTACCACCACATCTTGGGCTTTTCCCATTGGACGAAATTCCAAAACCTCGTATGGTTGGCCATCTAAAATGAATTTTACTCCTTTTCGAAGATCAAAGTAACTTAACATAAAAATATTTACCCAATTTTAATTATTTTATTATTCGCCATTCAATATCTGATTCTTTACCGGCAAACTCTAACCATTCGCCCTCAGGAGAAATGACAAACCATTTTTTCTTTGTCTCTGACCAAACCATTGGATTTCCCTGAAAATAGGGTTTTTTGACAATCTCTTTCGGTTTTAATCTATCCAATTCTAACCATTTTTTAAAGACGGTTTCAATTGAATAATCTAGGTTTCTTGACTTTGCCCATTCGGCCACTCTGTCAATAGCCAGGAGGGCTTTTTTCAGAGAGCCAGCCAATTCCAAAAGCTGTTTGGCTGCTCGGACATGTCTTGAATAAATGATTTTTTTCTTTTTGGCGCTTTCTTTTATCTCTTTTAGGGTTAATCCTTTAGTATAAAAATAATGATTAACAATCCGCTGAATATCAGTGGCTAATTTCAATGGCAAAGTCAATTGCCCCAATTTTACTTTTTTTAATTTTAATTTCTTTTTAGCCATCGAACGATGTTACACATTATTTTGCCATGGCAATTTAATGTGTCAGAGCGTGTTTATAACTTTTTGATAAAAATGTTTGGCTTTTTTCAATTCTTCTTCTCCTTTTTCAGTAATTTGATAAACCCTCCTTCTTTCTTCCATTTTACTTTTGACAAAGCCCTCTTTTTCTAATCTATAAAGTACCCGATAGGGAGTGATTTTTCCGGGTTTGAAATTAAATTTCTTTTCAATTAATTTTGGAATTTCCCAACCATAAATTGACCCCTCTTTTAAAAGAGAAAGAATGTAAACCCATAAATTTTCTTTAGTATTTGATTTTTGGAGTCTTTCAAATGGTAACATTTTAGTTTTCCACAAGGTAAGGGCTTGACAAACTATTTTACACGTGTAAAATAATTTATAAAGGTAAAATAAAGGTCTCCTTTTTTAAATTTTAAACAATTTTCAAAATATGTCAAAACCAATTAAAGTCGCTATTGTCGGAGTCGGAAATTGTGCTTCTAGTTTAATTCAGGGTCTATTTTATTACAAAGACATCAAAGATGAAAAGGAGTTGGTGCCAGGTTTAATGCACAATCTCATAGGGGACTATAAAATTTCAGATATAAAAATCGTTGCCGCTTTTGATGTGGATAAAAGAAAAGTAGGAAAAGATGTTTCAGAGGCAATTTTTGCTCTGCCAAACTGTACAAAAATTTTTTGCAAAGATATCCCAAAAATGGGAGTGAAGGTGAAAATGGGACCAGTTTTGGATGGGGTAGCTCCCCATATGAAAGAATATCCTGAAGATAAAACTTTTATAGTGGCAAAACAAAAACCAGTTGATGTTGCAAAAGAACTAAAAAAATCAAAAGCAGAAATTTTAATCAATTATTTGCCAGTTGGTTCTCAAAAGGCGGTTGAATATTATGCTGATTGTGCTCTGAAAGCTGGCTGTGCTTTTATTAACTGTATGCCAGTTTTTATTGTTTCAGATAAAAATTGGGCAGAGAAATTTGAAAAAAGAAGATTGCCGTGTATTGGCGATGACATCAAATCGCAAGTTGGAGCAACAATCTTGCATCGAACCCTCTGCCACCTTTTTACCCAGAGGGGGGTAATCATTGAGAGATCATATCAGTTAAACTTTGGAGGAAATTGCGATTTTCTTAATATGCTGGCAAGAGAGAGATTAAAGTCAAAGAAAATTTCAAAAACAGAAAGCGTTGAGTCTCAGCTTGCCAAAAGATTGAGTTATGATAATTTGCATATAGGACCTTCTGATTGGATTCCTTGGTTAAAAGATAACAAAGTTTGTTTCATTAGAATTGAGGGAAGAAAATTTGGAAATGTCCCAATTGAATTGGAGTTAAGATTATCAGTTGAAGATTCGCCCAACTCAGCTGGTTGTGTAATTGATGCTATAAGGCTGACAAAATTAGCCCTAGAGAGAGGAGTAGGGGGGCCTTTAATTTCAGCCTCAGCTTATTTAATGAAACATCCTCCCCAGCAATTTACTGATGAAAAAGCGAGAGAAATGGTCGAAGAGTTTATTCATGGTAAAAGAGAAAGATGAAAAATCATGACACCATTTGAGAGATTTAAAAAATTAAATATGGAAGGAAATTTGTGGATTTATGTTTTGAGTTTGGGTAAAGAAAATGTAGTTTGTGATGAAGATTTAAGGAGATTGATTTTTGAGAAATTTGGCTTTTTACCAGGAAATCTTTTATTAAAAAGTGTTCTCTATCGACTGAGAAGGTCAGGCTATATTAAAACCGAAAAATATAAGGGAAAGAGGGCTTTCATTACCACCGATGAAGGAAAAAAAGAATTGGAAAAAATGAAAAATTTTTGCCAGGAATTGCTGCAGAAAATATAAAATAAATATAAAATGAATAATTATTTTTAATCCCCAAACTTGTATCATTAAAATGCTATAGGAAAATAATGATACAGGTTTATTCGGGATTATTGGTTTAGTAGTTTTAATTTTTTGTCTAATTTTTTAATTGCTCAACATTTTCGAAATATAGATAACAATGGGGGTTATTTATTTACTTCAAGGACCTTGGTCGACTGTGTTGAATATTATAATAATTATGAAGAAATTGAAGAAAAGAAAAAATTTTATAGTTTTGTGGGATTTTGATGGTACTTTAGTAGATACAATGAGAGAACATATAAAATTGGCAAGTGGAGTTATGGCTAAGTATTTTAAAATTAATATGGAAATTGCCAAAAAAGAGTATATTAAAACTACTGGTTTGCCATTTGATAAACAATTAGAAATCATATTCCCAGGAGAAAAATATAAAGAAAAAAGGCTTCTCGGCGCCAAAGAATATCACAAGAGAAAAATAAAAAGTGTTTACAAAAACCCTCAACCGATAAAAGGTGCTTTGGAGATTTTACGAATTTTACAAAAAGAAGGTTATCAACAGTTTATTTTATCTGGCACCGAGGAAAAAATTGTAAAACAATGGTTAAGAAAAATGAAAATTAGTCAAGTTGAGGTTTTAGGCAAAGAACAAGGAATTAAAAAAGATCACATTAAAATTTTGAAAAATAACTTCCCCAGGGCTAAATTTTTAATCATAAGCGACTCATTAAAAGATTTATTGCTACCAGTTGATATTAAAATAGGATTTTACAAAAATGAAAAAGAAAAAATGTGGCTTTCAAAAGCCAAACCAGATTTTTTAATTAATGATTTGGGCAAATTGAAAGAACTTTTATACTAGTGTCTGCTTTTTTAAAAAATTATGGAAACAAATGTTAGACCTATACAAAGAAAAATTTAAAAAAATAGAGGCAAAAGTTGGAAAGATTTTTTCTGTATTTCCCTTCAGTCCAAATCAATACACTTTATTTTCTCTTGTTTGTGCCTCGGGAACTTTCTATTTTTTAATAAAACAGAATTTAATTTTAGCAATTTTGTTCTTTCTTGCGGCCGGATTTTTGGATTTTATTGATGGGGCGGTAGCAAGATATAAAAATATTCCAACCAAAATTGGTGCCTATTTAGATACTATTTGTGATCGCTATGTCGAGGGAATTTTAATTTTGGGAATGCTCTTTTTGCCTTTACCTAAAATTTTCCTGCCTCATTATGTTTGGATTTTTTTAATTTTTTTTGGTTCTCTTATGACGACTTACGCTAAAGCAGCAGCAAAAGAAAAAGAACTTGCCCGCCATGAATTAAAGGGCGGTCTTATATCAAGGGGGGAAAGAATAATTTTGTTTCTTGCCTCACTTGTTTTAGGAATTTTTAATTATTATTCAATGACCTACCTTTTAATTTTAGTGGCCATTTTGGTAAATTTTACCGCTTTACAAAGAATTCACTCGGCAATTAAAATTAATCTTTGAGCCTTCTTTCTTTAAATCCTAATCTGGCTAGAGGAGGAAACAATAGAGAAATAAGAGAAGATTTTTTTCCTTCTCCCTTTGTTTTTCTTTCCAAAATAGTTTGTTTGAATTCTTCTAAATTTTCCGCATTTTCAGCAATGGTAAAACCTTTCCCAACATTTTTGTGCCAATGAGCATCACTTCCGCCAACCATTGCCAAATTATATTTTTTTGCAAACTCAAAAGATTTCTTATCTCCAAAAGAAAGGGGCATCCTTGAATTAAAAACTTCAATTCCGTCAATCAGGTTTTTATATTTCTCTAAGTCATCTTTAAAATTTTTTGGGAAATGGAAAGGGTGGGGGATAATTGCTATTCCTCCTTGAGATTTTATTTCCTTTATTACCTCGAAGGGCTCCCTCGCTTTTATTTTTTCTTTTAAAAAAAGCCCCAAGATATCACCAATTACTTTGCCATTTCTTTTTGACTTTATTTCCTCTCCTAAAATTAAAATGATATTTAATTTTTTCGCCGCCTCAATTGCATCTTTCCAGCCGGCTGTTGTGTCATGGTCAGTCAATGCAATACCATCAAGCCCTTTTTGAAGTGCGGTTTTAATTAATTTTTCCGGCGATGAAAATCCATCTTTTGAATAATAACTATGACAATGTAAATCAATTTTCATAAATCAACTTTAATCAAAAAAATTGTAAAAAAATTTATAAACCAAAGCTCTTACATTAAAATGCTATGGCAAAATAATGAAAGGGGTGGGTTATTGGTATTTTGTGACGCTGAATTTGTAGATGAAAATTTTTTCTTTTGCTGGATCAATTCCGCCTTTTTGGCAGGCAATGGAAATTTGCTTTTCAACGCTATCTATGCCTTCCAGATCAGGAAGTAATAAACCGGTTTTTGGAACGACATGGTTATTGAAAACTACATCTTGGTTAGGATAGACCAGGGGAAGAGTTTTAACAATGACTCCATATTTTTTAGGATTTAATTCCTTTAAATCCTTCACCAATGCTGGAGTACTCAAAATATAAACCGTATAGGATAAGGAGTTCAGTTCTCCTTCTTCAATTGGGTCAAAGCGATAATCTTCAGTTGCGGCTGAAATGGCATTTTGAATTATCTCTTCAGCAATATTAATTCTTGTTGGCAAATAGGTCCCGATGCATCCCCGCAGTTGACCTGCTTTTTCAATAGTAACAAAAACCCCTGCCCTTTTCTCAAAAAATTCTTTTGGTAAATCTTTAGATGGAGTAATAATTTTCTTTTCTCTAACAAAAGTCTCAACCGCTTTTTTAGCTAATTCCGAATAAGGATTCATATTATAAAATTTTTAATTCTAATTTATCAGTTTTTGTATCGTAAATAGCGAAACTGGCTCGAAAAAATAAACCAGCGACATTTCCGGGATTGATTAACCTTGTCTTTTTTATTTTTGTTTCCCAGGGCTTATGTAAATGACCATAAAATACGATATCATATTTTTGAGAAAAGGATAACCGAAAAGCAGTTTTTGGGGAATGAGAAAAAGCAATTCTTTTTCCTGCAACCTCAATTTCGCCAAATTTTTTCCAGATTCTTAGTTTTGAAAAACTCTTAAAATAATCTTTTTCAATGTTTTCAAAATAATCTTCATCAATCTTGCTTAAAACGAAATGAGTTTGGCCAGAAAAGATTTTTAAAATATCCTTTGCGGTCTCTGGTCTAAAAATATCGCCGCAATGAATGAGCAATTCAACATCCTCCTTAACAATAATAGAAAGCGTTTTTTTTAAATTAGCCAAGTTATCATGGGTGTCTGAAATAATGGCAATTTTCATAAATAGCGCTAAGTACTCATTGGAGATTTTTAATGTTTTCTTTAATTCTTTCAGCTTCTTTTTTTACAGTTATTCCTTGGTATTCGCCGGCATGGGCTGACGCGTCTTTATAAATCGGTCTCTTTTGATCCAGGTGTAGGCTGAAAATAAAATTGTCATTTTTAATTTTAATAAAAAGATGAAATCTAGGATAACCCCTTGCCGGTCTAACAAATTCCAGTTCGGCTTTTTCTGCATTTCTTTTCCGAAAATAATAACCTACTTTTCGCATCAGAGTATAAATATTGACCCCCCATGGCCTATATATCTTAAAATTCATATTATTTAACCATTTTTTTAATTTCTAAAACTTTGGTTCGGCAACGGTTAAGAAAAATAAGAAACAAGGCCCAAGGCAAGCTTGGGCCTATTTTTTGCGCCAATTTTTTGCGCCAATTTTTTGCGCCTGTGGTCGAGGTGCTATGTTTTTTTATGGGCCCTTTTGAAAATTACTTTTCCTTGACAAGATATTTCTTCAATAGTGGTTATATCACTTTCAAAGTGAATGAAATAACCGCCGACTAGTTGAATCCCCGAAAAAGTTACACAATCAATTTGACCTGAGATAAAATGAGGTATACCGTAAACTGTGTGCCACACGCCTATGTTTTGCTTTTGTCTCCGGCATTCTTTCAACTTCTCTATCAATTTTTCTCTTTCCATCTCCTCCTCCTTTTTTAGTTTTAACGTGCAACGGAGGGGGCGAGACTCGAACTCGCAAGTCCCTTACGGGACGCCGCTTTTCAAGAGCGGTGGAATACCATTATCCGACCCCTCCTCTACCATAATAATTTTAACAAAAGATTAAAAAAAGTCAAGCAGTCTGGTTCGAGATAGTATTTCGGCAAAAACTCAATACTTCAAATAAATGCCATGGCCTTTAAGTGGAGTATAAAAAAGGTCTAAGTTTCTTTTGGCGGAAGGAGGATGAGATTTAAATCCTCGCCACATTTTGAGCATTTGCCATTTTGATCGTGGCGGCGAATGAGATAATTTGTTCTGTCGATGGCTAGAGTGCCGCATTTAGGGCAAAAAGTATCTTCAGAGGGAAGGCCAGGCACATTGCCAGTATAAACATATTTTAGTCCAATTTCTTTGCCAATTTGCCATGCCTTTTGTAAAGTTTCAACTGGGGTATCGGGGAGATGTTGAAGCTTCCAAGAAATTGCTCCGCAAAATTGGGTAATATGCCATGGTGTTTCCGGACCGAGTTCTTCTTTAATAAATTTGGCAATTTGCTTGAACATTTCTTGGGACTCGCTTAAAGTAGGGATGACCAAGGTAGTAATCTCTACCCAAACGCCTGATTTTTTCATCAATTTGGCAGTTTCCAAAACTGGCTGAAGGCGACCACCACAAATTTTCCGGTAAAATTTATCATCAAAACTTTTAATATCGATATTATTGGCATCAAGATAGGGAATAACCAATTTTGCCGATTCAGGCGACATAAAGCCATTTGAAACAAAATTATTTTTCAAGCCAGCCTTTTTCGCCAATTTCATTGTTTCTAAAGCATATTCTAAAAAGATCGTGGGCTCGGTATAGGTATAAGAGATAGAGGGCAATTTGTTTTTTAACGCGATTTCAACAATTTCCTCAGGCGAGATATTTTCTCCTGGAATTTCTTTTGTCCCCTTGAAACCTTGGGAAATATCCCAATTTTGACAGTTGAGGCAAGAAAAATTACAACCAGCAGTGGCAACAGAAAGGGAATAGGTTCCAGGTAAAAAATGATAAAAAGGTTTTTTCTCAATAGGATCAATATGAATGGCGATAGCTTTGCTGTAATTTAAAACATTCAATTTACCATCAATATTTTCTCTCACGCCACACTTACCTCTTTGTCCTGGAAATAAAACGCAATAATGAGCACAGGTTTGACATTGGACTTTTTTATCAGTTAATTTTTTATAAAGATAGACTTCTTTCATCACTTTAATTATACCTCAAAAACCGTTTAAAAAAAATATTGACACGAAAGCGATTTTGAGATAAAAATAATCTTAGTAACTTTTAATTTTCAGAATAAGGAGGAGCAAATGGCAGGGAGACTGGAAGTAATTACTGGTTGTATGTTTTCAGGGAAAACAGAAGAGCTCTGGCGGAGAATAACCCGAGCTACTATTGCTAAGCAGAAAGTGTTGGTTTTCAAACCGAAAATCGATACTCGTTATTCTTGTAACGAAATTGTCACCCATTATGGACTGAAGTTTTCTTGCTTTCCCTTACCGTCAGATCTCAGTTTCGAAATTTTTATCACCTGTTATCCCGAAATTACCGCCATCCAAGTTGTTGCTTTCGATGAGGCTCAGTTTTTTGGCTCAAATTTCCCTGACCTTTGTGAAAAATTGGTAGAGATGGAAAAACAAGTAATTGTGGCTGGATTAGATCTCGATTTTAAAGGCGAGCCTTTTGGGCCAATGCCCATTCTTATGGCCAAAGCTGATGAGGTATCAAAATTGAACGCTGTTTGCCAGAGGTGTGGTAAACCGGCAACTAGAACTCAAAGGTTGATTGACGGGAAACCTGCTTCAAGGAATGCTCCGGTGATTATGATAGGCGGTCAAGATGTTTATGAAGCACGTTGTCGGGATTGCTGGGAAGTTTCAGATTAGGGGCTTTTTGCCCCTTTTTTCTTATTAAAATTTATGCTAATTTCAAATAATATGGGACATCGAATTTTTATTGCCATAAATTTACCAGAAAAAATCAAAAAAGAGCTGAGTTCTTTTCAGGAAAGGTGGCCAGATTTGCCTTGTCGGTGGACTAAAAAAGAGAATTTACATATCACTTTGTCTTTTTTGGGTTATCTTCGAGATGATCAACTTTCAGAAATATTAAAGATTACAAAAGAGGTTGCCCAAAGACATCAACCATTTTCTATCAAGTTAAATAGAATTTGTTATGACTCTTTGTTCGATAACCAGTTTAGTAAAGAACGGGCGCGTAAGATGCCACCGCGGATGGTTTGGGTGGAAGTAGAAAAATGTGCTGAATTGGAGAATCTTCAAAAGGATTTAGAAAGTTCTCTTTTCTCTTCAAATAAAGAGCTTAAAATCGAAAAGCGACCATATACTCCCCATATTACTTTGGGAAGAATTCGCCAATGGGAATTGCGCCAAATTGAACCTGAAGAGAGGCCGGAGATTAATGAAGAAATCAATTTAATTTTTGGAGTCAATTCCATTGAAATAATGGAAAGCAAATTAAAAAGGATCAGGCCAGAGTATTTTGTTTTAGAATCTTTTGAATTGGGAAAATAAAATGAATCCATTGCTTTTGATTTTTTCAATTTTAGGAGGACTGGGGATTTTTTTATATGGTCTTTTTATTTTAAGCAATGGTTTCAGAAAAATATTTTCCCAAAAACTCAAGGTTCTCTTAGAAAAACTAACTCAAAATACAATAAAAGCAGTGGGCCTGGGAACCCTAATTACTGCTGTCATTCAGAGTTCCAGTTTAACAGTAGTAACTTTAATCGGGCTTTTAAATGCTGGGCTTTTGAATTTAAAACAGGCAGTGGGAGTGTTGTTGGGCGCCGAAATTGGAACGACCGTTACTGCTCAATTAGTTGCTTTCAAAATTGGCCTTTACTATGCCCCGATTATTTTCTTTGGCGTTTTGCTTTTCTTTTTTGAAAAAAGGAAAAATCTCCAATATTTGGGTCAAGTGATTTTCGGTTTTGGCCTCATTTTTTTGGGAATTCATTTAATGGCCGAAGGCTCAAAGCCCCTGCGAGAAATGCCGCTTTTTTTAAATTTATTAACCAGATTTGGTCAAAAGCCATTTTTAGGAATTTTGGCCGGCTCTCTTTTCACGGCCATCATCCAATCTAGTTCAGCGGCCATTGGCTTGGTCATTGCCCTGAGTATGTCAGGATTAATCAATTTACCTTCAGCCATTGCCTTAGTTTTTGGTGCTAATATCGGAACCTGTATTACTGGACTCTTGGCTTCAATAAAATCTTCTTTATCTTCAAAAAGATTAGCCGTGGCCCAATTAATAGTTAATATTTTTGGCGTTGGTATTTTCGGTTTTTTTATTTTACCTTATGCCCAACTAATTTCCTTAACCAGCCCAAATCTACCCAGACAGATTGCTAATGCCCATACCTTGTTTAATGTCATTGTTGCCTTAGCAAGTATTCTTTCCATTAATTTTTTAATAAAATCAACTGAAAAATTAGTTCCAGGAAAAGTAATTGAGATCGAAAAAGGAGCGAAATTTTTGGATGAGAAAATTATTACTCTTCCAGGAATAGCTCTTTTCCAGGCACAAAAAGAGATTTTGCGCATGGCTAAATTATCTTTAGCCATGCTTAAAGAGGTCAAAACAGCATTGCTTAAAGGAAATTTAGATTTGGCTAAGGAAGTTAAAGAAAAAGAAATAAGCGTCGATGCGTTACATCACCTCATTGACAGCTTCTTAACAAAACTTTCCGATTTTGAACAATCAGAAGAAGAATCGCAAAAAATGACACTTTTTTTTCATACCACCACTGATATAGAAAGAGTGGCTGATCATGCCGATAATTTATCAGAGATAGCGGAGTTTAAATTAAAAAATAAAATTCAATTTTCAGACCAGGCCCAAAAAGAGCTGGATTTGATGTTTGAAAAAAGCATTGAATCGTTTTTCTGGGCAATTTCAGCACTGGAAAATTACGACAAAAATTTGGCAAAAAAAACTTTAGAACTAGAGAAAGAAGTCAATCGACTTGATGATTGTTTGAGAAAAAGTCATTATCAAAGATTAAAAGAGGGAGTTTGTAAACCTGAAGCCGGGCCACTTTATCTTGAAATAATTGATAACTTAGAACGAATTTCTGACCACGCTGAAAATATCGCCGAGGGCGTACTTTTGGGTTTTTAAATAAAATTTATGAACATTCATTTTATCGGTATTGGTGGAATCGGTGTTTCGGCTTTGGCTAGATATTATTTAGCTAAGGGCCACAAAATTAGCGGTTCTGATTTGGTTTGTTCAGAAATTACTGATGGCTTAAGAAAAGAAGGGGCTAAACTTTGTATTGGAAAACATAGGGCTGAAAATTTATCCAAAAATACTGACCTAGTAATTTTTAGTCCGGCAATCACTAAAGATAATCCCGAAATAAAAAGAGCAAAAGAACTTGGAATTCTTGTCCAAAGCTATCCTGAAGCGCTTGGCGAGTTGACAAAAAGATATTTTACTATTGCGATTTGTGGCACCCATGGAAAAAGTACGGTCACAGCAATGATTGGCTTGATATTAACCAAAGCTGGTTTTGATCCCACGGTAATTTTAGGAACAAAATTAAAAGAATTTGGGGATTCAAATTGTAGAGTAGGGAAGTCGGAATATTTAGTTATTGAAGCCGACGAACACTTTGCCTCTTTTTTAAATTACTGGCCAAAAATTATTGTCTTAACAACCTTAGAACCCGATCATTTAGATTACTATAAAAACTTCAAAAATTATATTCTGGCTTTCAAAAAATTCGTTTCTCACTTACCAAAAGATGGCTTCTTAGTTGCCAATCGCGACGACAAAAATATTTATTCGGCATTTTCAAGGGTTGCTAAAAATGTAAAATGGTATTCACTGGAAGATAAAGAAACCAGAAAAATAAAGAGAGTTTTGAAAATTCCGGGAGAATTTAATGTTGCCAACGCTTTGGCTGCTTTAAAGGTGGCTCAGTTTTTAAAAATTCTCGAAAAAACTTCCCTCAAAACTCTTTCTCAATACTGTGGCGCTTGGCGCCGTTTTGAGATTAACCACACGAAATTCCTTAAATCTAACCACAAATCAGTCAGAATAACTATTGTGAGCGATTATGGTCACCATCCAACCGAAATTAAAGTTACTTTGCGAGCAGGGCGTGAGAAATATCCCAAAAAGAAAATTTGGTGCGTTTTTCAGCCCCATCAATATCAAAGGACCTATTATTTGTTTGGAGATTTCGTTAAGGTGTTTAAAGAAGTATTGGTTCAAAAATGGGTTGATAAATTAATTATCACCGATATTTATGATGTGGCGGGTCGAGAGAATGAGAATATAAAAACGAAGATTAATTCACAAAAATTAATTCAAGCAATCAATTACAAATTACATAAAAGGAAAGCGGTCGTTTGTCATTTATGTCAGGTGGAATATATCCCAAAAATTAGTGGCGTAATCAATTATTTAAAGAAAAATTTGGAGGGTGGGGAAGTAGTGATCGTAATGGGGGCAGGAGATATTTATAATTTAGTAAAATATCTTTAGCGCAAAAGGTCGAATTAAAACAAATTTAATTTTATTTCGTTTAACAATTTATTAATCATTATAGCCCTGATTGCCATTGAAGTGATAGTTTATTATTATCTTAAAGAAAAAAGGGGAGAAGGGATTAAAAAACCAGGGACACCTGAGGAACCTAAACCAGCCAAAGAGGGATCTGAAATTTAGTCAATTTAGGAAAATGATTTGGGAAATATTAATTTTGACAACCATTTTATTGGTCTTTTTAAGTTTGCTCAAAACTGCTTTGTATGGAGCTCCTTTTGTTCCCACTCAAAAAAGCGTTATTAGAAAAGCCTTAAAATTAGCCCATTTGAAACCAGGTGAAACTCTTTATGATTTGGGGGCGGGGACAGGGAGGGTTTTGGTTATTGGGGCAAAAGAGTTTAATGCAAAGGTGGTTGGTTTTGAATTTTCTCTTCTTTTATTCTTCATATAAAATCTCTATATCCAGTTTTTCTGGAACCAAATCAAGTTTTTTCTCTTCTTTTATTTTTAATTTCTAAATTGAACTTATTTTTTCATCGGATCAAGGGAAATGTTTATTGTAAAGATTTTTTTGAAGCTAATATAAAAGAGGCAGATGTCATTTTTTTGTTTCTCCCTCCTCGGATTTTAGCTAATGTCAAAGAATTAAAGCCAGGAACAAGAATTGTTGCTTATTCCTCGCCTATCCCTTCCTGGCAACCAAGCAAAGTGTTGCCTTTACCGGAAAGAAAAAGCAAAATTAACCTCTATCTTTATAATATCGGTTGACAAGATTCTTTGAGAATTTGAGAAGAAGTAGCTACTAATAAACGAAATTTTTTTAAAAGCCGGCAAATCCTAGACTCTTTTGTTTTTAGGAAAATTTGGTTATAATTGAAATGCAGGGAAACGCACCGAAAAATGTGCACGTCCCTAATTTTCCTTAACTAACCTAATTTTCCTTAATTTTCCACTAACTATGACCAAGAAAATTTTATTAATTGAAGACGAGAAAATTTTAAGCGAAATGTACGTAGAGAAATTGACTGAAGCCGGCTTTAAGGTAATTTCAGCCAAAGAAGCTAAAGAAGGTTTAAAATTGACCAAGAAAGAAAAACCAGATTTAATAATTTTAGACATCCTTCTCCCTAGAGAAAATGGAATCGTTTTTCTAACCCGGTTAAGAGAAGATCCGGCAGTTTCTTTAATTCCGGTATTGGTCTTTTCTAATTTCGATGATCCGGAAACAAAAAGAAAGGCCTTTCAACTTGGAGCCAAAGATTACTTAATCAAAACAAATTATACCCCAAAGGAAATTGTAGATACAATTAAACGATATTTAAATGTGAATTAGGTTGCGAGTTTATATCCGAAATACTTTCCATGAAAAGAGTTTTAAACGGAGAAACAGTTAAATATCTTGGAAAAAGGGTAAGAGTTTGTGGTTGGATCAATACTATCAGGCATCATGGCGGAATAGTCTTTTTGGATTTGCGAGATCGAAGTGGAATTTTACAGATAGTTTTAAATCCTCAACTGAGTCAGGAACTCAGGGAAGAAGAGGTGGTGGAAATTGAAGGAAAAATTAAAAAAAGGCCAGAAAAAATGGTGAACCCAAAGCTGGAAACCGGGGAGATAGAAATGGAGGCAGAAAAAATCAAAATTTTAAGCAAACCCCAACCCCTTCCTTTTGACCTAAAAAATTTAAAATTAACCCTTCCTCGTCTTTTAGATTTTAGACCCTTAACCTTGAGAAATAAAAAAATTAAAGCCATCTTCAAAGTTGAAGAAGAGGTTATTTTTTCATTCAGAGAAACTTTAAAAAAAATGGGTTTTACCGAGTTTCAGGCGCCTGCTATTGTTCCTGCTTCAACCGAAGGCGGAGCTGAGGTTTTTCAGATAGATTACTTCGACAAAAAGGCCTATTTAGCTCAAAGCCCCCAGCTTTACAAGCAGATTTTAGTGCCAGTTTTTGAAAGGGTTTTTACGGTTTGCAAGGCCTTTCGAGCCGAACCCAGTTTTACCACTCGCCATTTGGCTGAATATATTAGCTTAGATGTTGAAATGGGGCCAATTGATTCTTGGCAGGACTTAATGGAAATTTGTCAACTTCTGATTAAAAATATTTTTAAAAATCTGGAAAAAAAATGTCAAAAGGAACTAGAGCTATTTGGCGCAATGGTTCCGGAAATTGGGCCAAAAATTCCTCAAATAAAACTAAGAGAGGCCCAAGAAATTATTTTCAAAAGAACTGGCAAAGATCATCGTCAGGAACCAGATCTCAGTCCAGAAGATGAAATTGCAATTTGTCAATTTGTCAAAGAGGAATATGGTTCCGAGTTGGTTTTTATTACCCATTTTCCAACCAAAAAAAGACCATTTTATACATATCCTGATCCCCAAGATCCAGAATATACTTTGAGTTTTGATCTTTTATGCCGAGGAATGGAAATAGCTACTGGTGGTCAAAGAATTCATAATTATAAAAAATTGGTTAATAATATTAAAAGCCGGGGTCTAAATCCCAGAAATTTTAAATTTTATCTCTTAGCTTTCAAATATGGCATGCCGCCAGAAGGAGGCTTTGCTTTTGGCGCTGAAAGAATTACAAAGCAAATTTTGGGATTAGAAAACATCAAGGAGGCAAGTTTATTCCCAAGGGATGTGGGAAGAATAGATCTTCGACTTTTTAATTTAAAACCAAAAACTAAAAATGAAAAATAGAATTATTTTTTTCTTCATTGGAATAATTTTAAGCACCTTTCTTTTTTTGGGTTTAAATATTTTTCTCGGTCAATAATATATCCGTAGCTGCTTTCCAAAATAATGCATTTTTTACCTTTCCAATTCACAAAGGAAGCGGCTTCTCCCCAGACTGACGAAACAAATACGTCTTCGATTTCATAACCAAGAGCAAATGCTATCTCTAATTGGCGATTGCCAGTACCGCAATGAACTTCAGTTGCCCCGGTTGGCAATAATTTCTTTAATGTTTCTCCGAGTTCGGCAATACGCGCATAGCCTTCCTCAGTCATTGACGGGTCTTCAATTGGGTATTGATCAGAACCAAAATCTTTCTTTTCCGCGTGGGTTACTAAAAATATGGTTTTTGGCATTATTTGTCTCCTTTTAAAAGTGCATTGATATATCTTACCTTTAAAATAATTGTTAGTCAAGCGATGATTTTTTAATGATTGATTTTTTAACTAAAAATACCTATAATAAGTTATATCTTAGAGATGATTTTTATATCAAGACTCCTAACTGTTGGTTTAGCCGCTAACCTAAAGAAGGCGACATTACTCAATATTGCCTTTGTAATTAATAGATTAATAAATGTAAAACCATATGTCCATATATAAAAAGCTTTTTGGGGGTATAAAAAGAGGGGCGAGTT
>FWPV01004464.1_pt1 | contig 29720 bp, 23 predicted proteins | sample 2228371 | NCBI WGS metagenome assembly FWPV01 (sample SAMEA103939776, study PRJEB20133) | metagenome | reverse complement strand
CGGGGAGCCCGCCGCCGCGGGCGAGGCGGCCGAGCGGCCGAAGAAACGCAGGCGGCGGCGCCGCAAAAAACGCGGCGGCCCCGCCGCCGAGGGGAAGGCGGCCCCCGCCGCCCCGGAGGAGCCGGGCGGCGAGGCCGCAGGGTCGGAGCCCGCGGCTCCCGAGGACGCCTCCCCCGCGCCGGAAGAACCCGCGGGGTTCATCCCCTGAATCGCCCGAGCCCATGGGATACGTCTTCGACTTCCAGGACGCGCTCGCCTGCGAGAGATGGATGCAGGAGCCGGAGAACGAGGCCGTTTTCCGGGCGGAGATCCGGCTGCTCTGCGATCTCCTCCAGCCGCGGCCGGGCGAGACGATCCTCGACATCGGCTGCGGCACGGGCCTGTGCCTGGAGGCCTTCGTCGATCTCGGCCTGCGGGCGACCGGGATCGACCCGTCGGCCGCGATGCTCGAATTCGCCGCCCGCCGCGTGGGCCGGCGGGCGGATCTCCACCGCGGGGTCGCCGAGGATCTCCCCTTCGAGGACAACGCCTTCAACCACGCCTGCCTCTTCACCACCCTCGAGTTCGTGGACGATCCGCGCCGAGCGCTCGCCGAGGCCTGCCGCGTCGCCAAGGACCGGCTCTTCGTCGGGGTCCTCAACCGCTACGCGATCCGGGGCATCGGGCGCCGCATCCGCGGCCTCTTTGCGCCTTCGATCTACAACCGCGCGCGATTCTTCAGCGTCTGGCAGCTGAAGGCCATGCTGCGCGAGCTGCTCGGCCCGGTGCCGCTCACCTGGCGCACCGTGTGCCAGGTCCCGCTCGCGGGAAGGCTCGGCGCGCGGTTCGAGAACTCCCTGCTCGAGCGCTGTCCCTTCGGCGCCTTCGTGGGGGTCGCGGCCGTGCTCGTGCCGCGGGTGCGCACGCGGCCGCTCGCGGTGCGCTGTGCCCAAAGGGCACAGACGCCGGGGGCCGTGCCGGGATAGGCGGGTTAGGGCGATGGAGGCGCTGCTCTACGATCGGCTGGAAGGCGGGCGGGTGCGCTGCCTGCTGTGCAACCACCGCTGCGAGATCGAACCCGGAAAGCGCGGCGTATGCCGCGTGCGCGAAAACCGCGGCGGGGTTCTCGAGACCCTCGTCTACGGGCGGCTGATCGCGCAGCACGTGGACCCCATCGAAAAAAAGCCGCTCTTTCACGTTCTCCCCGGCTCGCTCTCCTACTCGATCGCCACCGTGGGCTGCAACTTTCGTTGCCGCTTCTGCCAAAACGCCGACATCGCCCAGTTCCCCGCCGACCGTCGGGGGGCGATCGCGGGCGGCCGGGTGAGCCCCGGCGAGGTGGTCGCCCAGGCGCGCGCGACCGGATGCCGCAGCATCGCCTACACCTACACGGAGCCGACGGTCTTCTTCGAGTTCGCCCTCGAAACCTGCCGCCTCGGGCGCGAGGCCGGCCTGAAGAACGTCTTCGTGACCAACGGCTACATGAGCCGCGAGGCCGTGGACATGATCGCACCGGTCCTCGACGCGGCGAACGTCGACCTCAAGGCGTTCCAGCCGCGTTTTTACCGCGAGATCTGCGGGGCGCGGCTCGAGGGCGTGCTCGACACCCTCGCCCACCTCAAGGATCGCGGGGTGTTCCTCGAGGTGACCACGCTTCTGATCCCGGGCTTGAACGACGACCCCGGCGAGCTCGAGGCCTTGGCGGGGTTTCTCGTCCGAACCCTCGGCGCCGATACCCCCTGGCACGTGAGCCGCTTTCACCCGACCTACAAGTTGACCGACCGCCCCCCCACGCCGGTGGCGACGCTCAAGCGCGCACGCGAGATCGGGCTTGCGGCCGGGCTGCGCTACGTCTATACCGGAAACATCCCCGGAGACGAAGGCGAAAACACCTTCTGCCCCCAATGCCGCACGGCGATCGTCGAGCGCTGGGGCTTCCGGGTCCACCGCATGCGCATGAATCAGGGGCGCTGCGCATCCTGCGGCCAACGGATCGCCGGCCTCTGGGAAGGCGGGGAAAACGGCGGTTTAAATTCGTAAACCTGCCTATTTTTCTTTTATGAAGAAAATCGATTAGTTGTGTAACGATGGCGGAATTCGGTTTATAAAAATGGACAAGCATGGGCTTCCGCGGCCGAGATGGCGTACTCCCGGCTGCGCCCCGGCCGGAACCGGCTCCATTTTAATCGCCTGAAATAGTTTGATTAAGCGATATGCTCAGGTTTTTTGCGCTTATTGCGAATTTCTGGCACGAAGCTTGAATGTATACTCAGACAAAGCCTGAAACAATCTTCATCTGTTCTCCTCCTTGACGGCTGATCGGAATACCCGGTCGGCCGTTCTCTTTTTGAAGATCTCGGCCGCATGATCGTCGACTTCCATGTCCATCTTTTCCCCGCCTCCGTCTGTGCCGACCGGGAGTGCCATTTCGAGGGCGAGCCCGAGTTCGCGCTGCTCTACGGCAACCCCGCGGCGCGTTTGGTCGGCGAGGCGGAGCTGCTCGCGGCCCTGGACGAGGAGGGGGTCGACCGCGCGGTCGTTTTCGGGTTCCCCTGGCGGGACCCCGAACGTTTCCGCCGCCACAACGACTGCATCTTGGAAGCCGTCTCCCGCCACCCGCGGCGGCTGATCGGGTTCGGCTGCTTCGACCCGGCGGGCCCGGCGGCGGCGCGCGAGGCGGAGCGCTGCCTGGATGCCGGCCTGGCCGGCATCGGGGAACTCGCCTTCTACGGGTCGGGCATGGATGCCGAGGCGCTCGCCCGGCTCGCGCCGGTGATGGATCTCTGCCGCGAGCGCGACCGCCCCGTCCTGCTCCACGCCAACGAGCCGATCGGCCACGCCTACCCCGGCAAGGCCCCCCTCACTCTCGCCCAGCTCTACGGTCTCCTCGAGCGCTTTCCGCAAAACCGCATCGTCCTCGCCCACTGGGGCGGGGGGCTCTTTTTTTACGGCCTCCTGAAACGGGAGGTGCGCGAGCGGTTCCGCAACCTCCACTTCGACACCGCCGCCTCGCCTTTCCTGTACGAGCCGGCGGTCTACCGCATTGCGGCCCAAATCGTCGGCCCGGAGCGGATCCTGTTCGGGAGCGACTTCCCGCTGCTCCGGCCGCGCCGCTATTTCCGCGACATGGAGGCGGGGGGGCTCCCGGCCGCCGCGCGTGCCCTGATCTGCGGCGCAAACGCGGCCCGGCTGCTGGGCATCGAGGAGGCCGGGGGGCACGAGGCATGAGCGAGAAGTCGACCGCGGGCGGTGCGATCCCCGGCGTCGACGACGCCCCCTTTCGCCGCATCGTCGAGCAGGCCCGGGAAGGCGTTTGGCTCGTGGACGCGCGGTTGCGCACGCGCTTCGTGAACCCCCGCATGGCGGCGATGTTGGGCCGGGAGCCCACCGCGATCCTCGGGCGGCCGATGGAGGAGTTTCTCTTCGCCGAGGATCGGCCCGACCATCGACGCCGGATGCGCGCCCGGCGCAAGGGGGTCGGCGAGGTCTACGAGCGCCGCTTCCGGCGCGCGGACGGGACGACCCTCTGGACGATCGTCTCCGCCACCGCCCTCGAGGACGAGGCGGGGGACTTCGGCGGCGCCTTCGCCCTGGTCACCGACATCACCGAGCGCAAGCGGACCGAGCGCATCCTCGAGGCCCGGCTGCGCCTGAGCGAAGAGGCGCCCCGGCTCGAGCCGCGGGAGGTGCTGCAGCTCGCCCTCGATGCGGCCGAGGCGATCACCGAGAGCCGGATCGGGTTCTTTCATTTCGTGGACGAGGCGGCCGGGACCCTTTCCCTTCAAGCCTGGTCCACGAACACGAGGCGCGCATGCCGGGCCGCGGGCGAGGGCCGCCACTACCCGATCGATCGGGCCGGCATCTGGGCCGAGGGCATCTCCGGGCGGCGGCCGGCGGTGCACAACGACTATGCCGCCAGCTCCGGCCGCAAGGGGCTGCCCGACGGCCACGTCCCGGTCGTGCGCGAGCTGGTGGTGCCGGTCGTGCGCGAAGGCCGGGTCGTCGCCGTCCTCGGGGTCGGCAACAAGCCCGCCGCTTACGACGCGGCCGACATCGCCGGCCTTTCCTCCCTCGCCGGCCTCGTCTGGGACATCGTGCTGCGGCGCCGCGCCGAGGACGAGGAGCGGCGGTCGCGACAGGAGCTGCTCCGGCTCTACCGCCGCCAGCAGGAGGCGATCGAGGAGGAGCGCCGGCGGATCGCCCGCGAGATCCACGACGAGCTCGGCCAGGAAATCGCCGCCCTGCGTTTCGCGCTCGCCCGCGTCGAGCAAGGCCTGGGGCCCGAGGGGCAGGGGGCGCGCGAAGCGCTCGCCGCCGTGCGCGCGATCGCCGGCCGCACGATGGGCTCCGTCCGCCGCATCGCAACCGCGCTCAGGCCGGCCGTGCTCGACACCCTCGGCCTGGCCGATGCCCTCGCCTGGCTGGCGGGCGAGTTCCGCCGCCTGAGCGGCATCGACACCCGGCTGCACGTCGAGCCCGAAGGCGCGGAGGTCCCCCCGGAACTCGCCACCGACCTCTTCCGCATCGTCCAGGAGGCGCTGAGCAACGTCGCCCGCCATGCCCGCGCCGGCCGCGTGCGGATTGCGCTGCGCGTCAAGGGCGGGGTCGCCGATCTCGCGGTGGAGGACGACGGCCGGGGGTTTCCCCCGGAAACGGCCGATCTCCCCGGAAGCGGGCTCGGCCTGGCGGGCATGCGCGAGCGGCTGCGGCCCCACGGCGGGACGCTGGCCATCGAGCGCCCACCCGGCGGCGGAAGCCGCCTGCGCGTGCGCGTCGCCCTTCCCGGGCAAAGGACGGTCTTGTGATCGCGGTCGTGATCGTCGACGACCACCCCGTGGTCCGCGCCGGGCTGCGGGAGATCCTGGGGGCAACCGCCGATGCCCGTGTTACGGCGGAGTTCGCGAGCGCCGAGGAGCTGCTGGCCTGCCTCGCGGATCTCGCCTGCGATCTGTTGCTGCTCGACATCCGGCTCCCCGGGATCGACGGGCTCGAGGCGCTCCGGCGCATCCGCCGCCTGCGGCCGGGGCTTCCCGTCCTTGTGCTGAGCGTGTACGCCGAGGAGCAGTTCGCGCTCCGGGCCCTCAAGGCCGGCGCCTCGGGCTACCTCGCCAAGGAGAGCGCTCCCGAGGAGCTCATCCGGGCCGTGCGCCGCGTTGCGGCCGGCGGGCGCTTCCTGAGCGCCGCCTTCGCCGAGAAGCTCGCCTACACCTCCCTCGGGGCCAAGGCCGACCGGCTGCCTCACGAGCGGCTCTCCGACCGCGAGCTCCAGGTTCTCCGCCTGCTCGCGGGCGGCATGTCCCAGGCCGAGATCGCGCGCCGCCTGGGGCTGAGCGCGAAGACCGTCGCCACCTACCGCGGCCGGATCGCCGTGAAGACCGGCCTTGCGACCACGGCCGAGATGGTCGCCTATGCCGTGCGCAACGGGCTCTGCGAGGAGGGGCGGCCGTCAAGCCCTTGACCGCCGGCCGCTTTCCTTCCACACGCCATGTATTCCCCCGCCCTGCCCCGAAACATTCTAATTCACCATTTTTGTTAGCATTTTGTTTCGTTGAGGCTCATGGCGGAGGCGGCATCGCGGCTATGGCATCATTATTGCTAAAGATTTCCTCGGCAATGGTCGTTCGGCAAGGGACATGGGGGAGAGCCGCCATGTACGGATCCGATCCGCAAGCGCCCGCCGCGGCCCTCGCGCCGGCTTCAGGCACACGGCCGGCGGAGGCGGGGCGCCTTGGCCTGCCGCGCGGCCGGGTGGGGTCCTCCGCCGCGCCGCGGCGCGAACGCGACCGGCTGGGCGAGATCATCGGCGCAAGCCCCGCGATGCAGCACGTCTTCGACCTGATCGAGCTCGCCGCCGCCTGTGACGCGAACGTCGTGCTCATCGGCGAGTCGGGGACCGGCAAAGAGCTTGCGGCGCAGGCGATCCACGAGCTGAGCGCCCGCCGGGCGGGTTCCTTCGTCCCGGTGAACTGCGGCGCCATTCCCGAGACGCTGATGGAGTCCGAGTTCTTCGGGCACCGCAAGGGTGCCTTTTCGGGGGCCCTGATCGACAAGCACGGCTATCTCGATCTGGCCGACGGCGGCACCCTCTTTCTCGACGAGGTGGGCGAGATCGGCCCGCGCCTCCAGGTGAAGCTCCTGCGGGCGATCGACGGCGGCGGCTTCACCCCGATCGGCGGCACGGAAGTCAAGCGGCCCGACTTCCGCATCGTCGCCGCCACGAACCGCAACCTGCGCGCGCTGGTCCGCCGCGGGGAGCTGCGGGAGGATTTCTTCTACCGCATCCATGTCCTGCCGATCCATCTGCCGCCGCTGCGGGAGCGGCGCGAGGACATCCCGCTGTTGGCGAACCATTTCGCCGCCCGCTTCGGCCGCAGCGCGGCCGCCCCGCCCCTCACCCCGCGCCTGATCGAGGCGCTCTGCGGCCACGACTGGCCGGGAAACGTGCGCGAGCTGCAGAACGCCGTGTACCGCTATCTCGCCCTGAAGCGGCTCGATTTCGCGGGCGGCCGGGAGAGCGAGGCGGCCGGCCCCGCCCCCCCGGCCGGTACTGGGCACGGGGAGGGGCTCGAGGCGATGGTGGCACGCTACGAGAAAAAACTCCTCCTCGAGGCGCTCGCGGAAAACCGCTGGCGGCGGGAGGCGACCGCCGCCGCGCTCGGCATCCACCGCAAGACCCTGTTCGCCAAGATGAAAAAACACGGGATCACCCCCCCGGGGCGGAGCGACGCATGCGCATCCTGATCGTCGAGGACGAGGAGTTGCAGCGCGACGTGCTGGCGGCGCAGGTCGCGGGGTGGGGGCATGAGGTGGCCACCGCGGCGACCGGGGAGGAGGCTTTTGCGGCCGCGGCGGCCGAGGGTTTCGACCTCCTCCTGCTCGACGTCTACCTCCCCGACGCCACGGCGGTCGAGCTGATCCCGCGCCTGCGCGGCCTCGGCGCAAGCGCCCCGGTGATCACCCTCACCGGCCAAAGCAGCCGCGAGCTCGAGCGCCGCCTGCGGGAGCTGGGGATCGCCTACTACATGGCCAAGCCCGTGGACGCCGTTGAACTGCGGAGCATCCTCGAGCACATGGGCCGCACCGCGGCGCGGCAGCGGCCGCAGGGCGCTCTCCCCGTCTGCTGACGGCAAGAACTACCCTTCCTCCTGCTGCCGGAGGCGGTGGCGGGGGGAGGTCTATTCGGCGGGGGAGCCCGGCGCTGCTGCCCCTCAGCGCCTCCGGCCGAGCACGCGGCGGATGGCGGCGATGAGGGTCTCGCGGTCGGCCGACTTGAGGACGTAGTCCTCGTTGTAGAGCTCGGCCGCCCGGAGGCGGCTTTCCTCCTCCTCGACCCCGGTGTGCATGATCACGGGGATGGCGGCCGTTTCGAGGTCGCTTTTCAGCTCGGCGAGCACCTCGAAGCCGTCCTTCCCCGGCATCATGATGTCGAGGAGAATGAGGTCGGGCTTTTTCTTGCGCGCCGCCTTGAGGGCCTGGCGGGGGTCGTTGGTGACGGTGACCGTGAATTCGCCGTCGAGCTCGAGCTGGGCCTTTTTCACGGCGCACAGCTCGCGGTCGTCGTCGACGATGAGGATGTGACGGGCCACTCGGTCGGCTCCCCCCTGCGGCGCTGATTTTTTTCAATTATACCAGCCCCCGGATCGCTGTCAAACAGCGGCGGCCCCTCGCCGCAAGCCTTGCGCGCAAATCCCCCCTTGTCCTCCGGGCAGGCCCTCACGCGGCGGCCCCGATGAGCCGTCCTCCCTGTGGCCGAACCTGCACCGCGGCGTAACGCTTCAGCCACATGAACAGAATATCAAGTAAAAACAAGTTTTTGTCATTGAAACCGGCCCCCGCGGCGTAACCGTTTCGCCACCGTCCGGCGAAAGCCGCGCCCGCCCGACTGGAAAAATATGATCATTGATTTCTGTTGGTTAAGTCCATCTGCAGGCTTCGGCACGCTTCTTGATTTTTCCCGGGGCGATCCGGCCGCAGGCCGATCGAAGGGGGTGGGCGTCTACGCTTACGGTGCTTGCGGTGGAGGACGATGGGCAGCAGCGGCGCTATCTCGAGGAACTCATCCGCGGGGCGGGACACCACGTGCTGGCGGCGGAGACCGCCGGTGCGGCGCTCCGCCTCGCCGCGGCGCGGCCGCTCGACCTCGCGGTGGTCGATGTCTTTTTGCCGGATGCGACGGCCTGCGAGCTCATCCCCGTCCTGCGGGCCTTCCGGCCGGGGCTGCCGGTCGTGACGGTGACGGGCGCCAGCAACCGCGAGCTCGAGCTGGGCATCCGGCGGCTGGGGGTCGTCTGTTACCTGGCCAAGCCGATCGCGGCCGCGGAGGTTCTCGGCCTGCTCGCCCACCTGGACCGCCGGCGCGGCGGATCCCCGGGCGAGGAAAGCTAAGCGCAGCGAACCCAGAAGGGAGAGGAGAAGAGATGGAAGCGAAACGCGGCACGAGCGGGGATACGCCGCCCCAGGCGGCGAAGCGCGAGGGCAAGTATCTCACGTTTTCGCTGGGGAGCGAGGAGTACGGGATCGGGATTCTCAAGATCCGCGAGATCATCGGCATCCTCCCGATCACGGCCGTGCCCGAGACCCCCACCTACGTGAAAGGGGTGATCAACCTGCGCGGCAAGGTCATCCCGGTCGTGAACCTGAGGCTGCGCTTCGGGATGCCCGAGATCGAGATCGGCGACCGCACCTGCATCATCGTGGTCGAGACGGCCGGCGAGGGCGGGGTCATGCCCGTCGGGATCGTGGTGGATGCAGTCTCCGAGGTGTTGAACATCCGCGCCGAGGAGATCGAGGACACCCCCTCCTTCGGCGTGCGGCTGAACACCGACTATATCCTCGGCATGGCGAAGATGGGCAAGGGTGTCAAGCTGCTTCTCGACATCGACCGCGTGCTCGGCGCAAACGATCTGGAGGCGATCCGGCTGGCGGCCTGAGCGGCTTGGCGAGGCGGATTCATGACGTTTTCAATACCGTCCTAACATGAGGAGACACAGGCGATGTTGAAGAACATGAAGCTGGGGACCAAGATCGCGGTGGGTTTTGGGGTGATGCTCGCAATCGCCATGGCGCTTGGCGGGCTGGCGACGGTCAAGATGAAAGGGGTCGTGGGCGACTCGGTCAGGCTGGCCGAGGAGTACGCCCCTGAGGCCTTGCTGGCAAGCGAGCTGGAGAGGCGCGTGAACCGCACGATGTTCGCCGTCCGCGGCTACCAGTACACCGGCGAGCAGAAGTTCCTGGAAGATGGCCGCGCGGCCATCGGCCAGGTCAAGGAGACGATCGGCAAGCTCGAGAAACTGGCGGCCGAAGCCGCACACCTCACCCTTCTGAAAGGGGCGATCGGCGAGATCAAGCAAACGATGACCGAATACGAGCGGCTGCTTGCGGAAACCGAAAAAGAGGTGGCCGCACAGAAACAGGCGTCCGACACCCTGCTCGAGGTCGCCAAAAACTACATGGCCGAGGCGTACAATTACTTGAAGGACCAGAACGAGGCCATGGCCAAGGAGATCGCGGAGGGCGCCGGAGCCGACAAGCTGAAGGAGCGGCTGCAGAAGATCACCCTGGTGAACGACCTGATCGACCTGGGGAACGCCGCACGCGTGGCGAACCTCGGCTCGCGGGCCTGGCGCGACAACAAGGTCATGGTGGAAGGGATCCAGAAGATTTTCCCCGACATCGAAAAGAAAACCAAGGAACTCGAGCCGATCACACGCCAGGCCGCCAACAAGGAACAGCTGAAGAAAATCGTGAGTGCGGCCGCGGCCTATAAGGCCGGGATGCAGGCGTTCAGCGACACCCAGGCCGCCCTGGAGCGGATCGCCGCGGCGCGGCTTGCCGCAGCCAACAAGGCGCTGGAGCAGTCCCGGAACCTGATGCGGGCGGCCGGGGATCAAACTCAGGATATCGCCAAGCAGGCCGCCGCGTCCTTGAGCTCTGCTGCGGCGACGGTGCTCGTGGGGCTCGCGGTGGCGCTGATCGTCGGGGTCGCACTGGCCGTTTTCATCACGCGCTCGATCACCGGCCCGGTGCGGCGGGTGATTGTGGGGTTGTCGGAGGGTGCGGAGGAGGTGGCCTCGGCGGCGGGGCAGGTGTCTGGGGCGTCGCAGTCGTTGGCGGAGGGCTCGAGCGAGCAGGCGGCCTCGATTGAGGAGACGTCGAGTTCGCTGGAGGAGATGTCTTCGATGACGCGGCGCAACGCCGACAACGCCAAGGAGGCCAACCGGTTGATGGGGGAGGCGCGGGCGGTGGTGTCGGCGGCCAACGAGCAGATGGGGCGGTTGACGGAGTCGATGGGGGAGATCACGCGGGCGAGCGAGGAGACCTCGAAGATCATCAAGACGATCGACGAGATTGCGTTTCAGACGAACCTGTTGGCGCTGAACGCGGCGGTGGAGGCGGCGCGTGCGGGGGAGGCGGGTGCCGGGTTTGCGGTGGTGGCCGACGAGGTGCGCAATTTGGCGATGCGAGCGGCGGAGGCGGCGCGGAACACGGCGGTGTTGATTGAGGGGACGGTGAAGAAGGTGAAGGACGGCTCGGAGCTGGTGGGCCGAGCGGAGGAGGCGTTTCGGCAGGTGGCGGGGAGCTCTTCGAAGGCGGCGGATTTGGTGGCGGAGATCGCGGCGGCCTCCGACGAGCAGGCGCAGGGGATTGGGCAGATCAACACGGCGGTCTCGGAGCTGGACAAGGTGACGCAGCAGAACGCGGCCAACGCCGAGGAGTCGGCCTCCGCGGCGGAGGAGATGAGCGCGCAGGCGGAGTCGATGAAGCAGATGGTGGCGGAGCTGGTGGCGCTGGCGGGGGGGAAGGGCGCAGGAAAGCAGGAGGAGGCGGCGGCTTTGCGGCCGCAGCCCAAGCCCAGGAAGGCGGCGGCGGCGCTTTCGCGGGCCGCAGGCCGGCTCAAGGCCAAGGTCGAGGGCCGCAAGAAGGCCGACAAGCCCGCCCCCGAAGCGGTCATCCCCTTGGGCGAAAAAGAGTTCGCCGACTTCTGAACCTGAGGGGGATGCACACCTTCCCGGGCGGGGCTCGCCCCGCCCGGGAAGCCGGGTTTCCCAGGAAACCCTGTAAGATTTTTCCTACGCAGTTTATCGGTCTTTCCCCGATAGACAGGCCGGCAAAGCGTCATTAGGATACATTGTGGCGGTCTATTTTCATGCGCCGCAGCCCAAACCCGGATAAGGGGTTTTTCATGCGCCGCGGGCCGATCGGAACGATCGTTTCCTTTCTCCTCGCCGTGGCGGCGGCCCTCGCCCCGGCCGGGGGGCTTGCCGCGGCAACACCCGGCCGTGACCCCGCGATTCTCCTGCTTAGCTCCTACCACCCCGGATATGCCTGGTCCGACCGCGAGATCGAGGGCTTTCTCGAGGGGCTCAAATCCTGGAAGCCGGGGCTTGTGCCGCACATCGAGCATCTGGACGCAAAGCGCTTTCTCGATCGCACCTCGCGCGAGGCGATCGAGCGCCACCTGCGCTTCAAGTACCGCGCCATGCGCTTCGATCTCCTGGTCGCCTTCGACGACCCCGCGGTCCCCTTGGCGCTCCGGCTGCGCCAGGCCCTCTTCCCCGAAACACCCCTCGTGTTCGCCGGGGTGGACGATCCCGAGGCTCCCTTCCTTGCGGCCGAGCGGGGCGTGACCGGCCTCCGCGAACGGAGCGACATCGCGGGGACGCTCGCGCTCGCCCTGCGGCTTCACCCCAAGGCGCGCCGAGTCCTTTTCCTGCACGACGAGACGGAGACCGGCCTTGCCCTGCGCCGGCAGGCGGAGGCCGTCCTGCCGCGGTTCCACGGCCGGCTCGAGGCCGTTTTTCCCCCCCCCTTGACCTTCGAGGAGGCGGCGGAGCAGGTGGCGAGGCTTCCCCCCGACGCCTTCGCCCTGATTCTCTCCTTTGCGACCGATGCCGCGGGCCGCTCGCTCCCCATGGAAGAGGGGACGGCCCTGCTCACCGCCGGGGCGGAGGTCCCGGTCTACGGCCTGAGATCGGAGCGCCTCGGCCACGGCATCTTGGGCGGGATGCTGCTCGACGGCCGCGATCACGGCCTCAAGGCGGCCGCCCTTGCGCGGCGCGTGCTCGCAGGCGAGGACCCCGGCCGGATCCGCGTGGAGGAAACGCCCGCCGCGGTTGCGATGTTCGATTCCCGGCAGATGGCGCGCCTCGGGATCGGGGAGGGGGATCTTCCCGCGGAGGCGCGGGTCGTGAACCGGCCGGCCTCCTTTTTCGAGCGCCATCGCGGGGCGGTCATCGCCGCCGCCGCCGCGGCGCCGCTTCTTGGCCTCTGGGTCGCCCTGCTCCTCGTCCTTGCCGGCAGAAAGCGCCGCGTCGAGCGCGCACTCGAATCCCAGCGGCGACTGCTGAGCGCCGTCTTCGAGAGCGTCCCCCACATCCTCATGCTGGTCGACCGCGAGGTGCGTATCGTGCGCATCAACCGCGCGGGCGCCCGGCGCGTCGGCCGCCGGCCGGAGGAGGTGGAGGGGCTCTTCTGCGGGGATGCCCTGTTCTGCGCCCACGCCCGGCAAGGGCCCTGCTGCGGCGAAACCCCCGCCTGCCCGGAATGCGCCGTGCGCACGCTCGCCCTCAGGAGCTTCGAGACCGGACAGGGGGCCGAGAACATGCCGGGGTCGCTCGTCCTGCGGGCAAACGGAGAAAAAAGGGAATTCGAGGCCCTGATCTCGACCGCGCCGGTCAGGGTGGACGAGCGCGATCTCGTGCTCGTGAGCATCGTGGACGTGACCGCGGTGCAGCGCATGGAGCGCGAGCTCCGCGCAAGCGAGGAGCGCCTGCGGCGCCTGATCGAGAGCGCACCCGACGGCATTTACATCCAGAGCGGGGGGGTCATCCGCTTCGCCAACCCCACGGCGGCGCGCATCTTCGGCGCGGGCCGGCCGGAGGACCTCGTCGGCCGCACCGTCCGCGATCTCGTTCGCCCCGAGGAGCACGAGACGCTCGCCGCGCGGCTTGCGGCGCTCGCGCGGGGCGTTCCCGTCCCGCCGCGCACCTTTCGCGTCGTGCGCCTCGACGGCAAGCCCGCCGAGATCGATGTCGCCTCGGTCTTCTTCCGCTTCCGGGGGGAGGATGCGGTCCTGGTCTTCGCGCGCGACGTGACCGAGCAGAAAAAACTGGAACGCGGGCTCGTCCAGGCCCAGAAGATGGAGGCGATCGGGACGCTCGCCGGCGGGATCGCCCACGACTTCAACAACATCCTGGGCGTGATCGTGGGCAACGCCGAGCTCATGGCCTTCGACCCCGGCCTGCCGCCGGCCGCGCGCGGCCAGCTCGAGCAGATCCTCGCCGCCTCCCAGCGGGCGAAGAGCCTTGTCCGCCAGATCCTCGCCTTCAGCCGGCACAGCCGCGAGGAGCGGCTCCTCATCAACCTCAAGCCGATCGTCAAGGAGACGATCGAGTTCCTGCGCTCCTCGGTCAAGCCGGCGGTGCGCCTGGAGCAGTTCATCGCCCCCGACGCCGGGCCCGTCTTCGCCGACCCGACCCAGATGCAGCAGGTGGTGATGAACCTCTGCACGAACGCCGTGCAGGCCCTCGGCGAGGAGGGCGGGCAGTTGCTCCTCAAGCTCGAAAACGCCGATCTGGGTCCGGAGGATCTCGCGGGCCAGGCGGGGGCGTTGCCCGGGCCGTACCTCGTGCTCACGGTCACGGACACCGGCTGCGGCATGAGCCCCGAGGTGATGGCACGCATCTTCGAGCCCTTCTTCACGACCAAGGGGCCCGACCGGGGGACCGGCCTCGGCCTGGCCGTCGCCCACGGCATCGTCCACGCCCACGGTGGGTTCATCCGGGTCTATTCCGAGCCCGGCCGGGGATCGACCTTCAAGGTCTTTCTGCCGCGGGCGGAGGGGAAAGCCGAGGCCGACGCCGAGGCGGCCCGGCCGCTGCCCACGGGCTCCGAGACGATCCTCTTCGTGGACGACGAGGCCCCGCTCGCCGAGCTGGGCCGGGGCCTGCTCGACGGGCTGGGCTACCGCGTCGAGGTCCGCACCGCACCGCTCGAGGCGCTTGCGGCCTTCCGGAGCGCCCCCTCGCGCTACGATCTCGTGATCACCGATCTCGCCATGCCGCAGATGAACGGGCTCAGGCTGGCGCGCGAGCTCTTCCTCATCCGCCCCGGCCTCCCGGTGATTCTCTGCACGGGCTTCGGGGAGCCCGAAGAGGAGGGCAAAGCGCGCGCCCTCGGGATCCGCGCCGTCCTCTACAAGCCGCTGCTCAGGCGCGAGCTCGCCGAGGCCGTGCGCCGGGTCCTGGACGAGGCGCAACAGGGCTGAAGCCGCCCCCTCCTCAGAGCCGGATCCGCCGCAGGGCGGAGAGGAGCGGTTCGAGCGCCGCGCGGTGCGCGGGCGGAAGAAGAAGGTGCCCAAGCGGCCGGTTGGGGATCAGCCCCGGCGCCCCGCCGGAGGATCGCCCCTCCTCCGCCCCCGCCATGAGGGCGGCGAGCACGTCGAGCAGGTTCCCGCTCCAGCCCCCCGCATCCAGGTGTTCGATCGCCTGGAGGAAGACCGTGTTCGCCGCGAGAAGCTCCTCCTCCATCTCGGCTGCGCCGCCGGCCGCGCAGGGCGTGCGCGAGACGAGACAGCGGCAGTGAAAGGGGCGGACGGCGTAGATCGGGCAGAGATCGTCCGCCAGAAGCGGGCAGGCGGCGGGGGCCTCCTCCTCCGGGGGGGAGGGCTCCTCGAGGCCTTCGGCCCAGAGCGCGGCCAGGCCGTTCAGGGTGACCGCCGGCCTAAGACGCGGCAGGCCGAAAGCCTCCTCGAGGATGCCTCGCAGGCGGGCCCGCCCCCCGGGGGAAAGCGCCCGCAGGATCGCCCGGCCCTCGAGCGTCGTCACCGTGACGCGTGTCGTGCAGCAGTGGCGGCAGCGCCGGCGGCAGGCGATCCTCCGGCCGCGCAGATGATCCTCGTGGAGGGCGTAGATCCGCGCCAGGGCGTGCAGGCGGCGTTCCTCGTCCATGAAGGCCTCGCGTGACGGCCGCGGCCCCGGGGGTCTACCCGGGCGGCCGGAGGAGCGCGGCGAGCGCGGCGAGCGCCTCCTCCGGCCGCACCCCGAGCAGGCAGTCGGGGGCGGCGCAGTTTTCCGGCTCGGACTCGAAGCAGGGCCGGCAGGAAAGGGTGGGGAGCAGGATGCGCACCGCCCTGCCGCGCGGGGCCCAGCGCGCGGGATCGCTCGGCCCGAACAGGACGGCGCAGGGGATCCCGCACCAGGCGGCGAGGTGGCTCGGCCCCGAGTCGCAGCCGAGATAGGCCGACCCGCGGCGCAGGCAGGCGGCGAGGTCCGTGAGATTCTCCGGCTGCGTGACGGCGTGGCCGGCGGCGCGGATCGGGGGGAGAAGATCCTCCTCGGCGGGGCCGGCGAGAAAGGCGGGGTCCTTGCCCGCGGCGCGCAGCCGGTCGGCGACGGCGAGGAACCGCCCAAGCGGCCAGCGCTTGCGGGCGCTGCCCGCACCGGGGTGGATCCAGACCCTCTCCGGCGGGCGGCCCGCCGCGGGGGGAGGCGAGCGGACTTCCGGGTCGTCCGCCGCGAGCAGCCCGGCGGCGACGAGCAGCCCTCGGGCGTGGTCGGCCACGTGCACGGCCGCCCCCGCCGGCGGCCGGGGCGGCACGGCGACGAGCCGTTTTCCGGCCAGGCGGCGCAAGGGCGCAAGGAGCGCTTCCGCGCCGGAGAAGGCGAGCACCCAGGCGAAGCCCCCGACCCATGCGCGCAGGCGGTCGCCCGGGTCCCCGGAAAAGAGCGCCGCCGTCCAGGCGGCCTCGACCGGGTGGGCCTCGTCGGCGATCCCCTCGCTGCGGGCCAGCCGCGCCAGGCCTGCCTGGGCGATGAGCGCTAGCGGCCGGTGGCGGCGCAGGGCGGCGAGCAGCGGAAAGAGGCAGACGAGGTCGCCGAGCGCCCCCTGGTGAACGACCAGGAGCGGGGCGGGCGGCGGTGCGCTCATGCGGACCGCGCCGCCGCGCCGGGGTCGTCGCCGTTTTCGCGCCGCACGGGGAAGGGCTCGGCCCGCCAGATGTCGCGGTTGTACTCGAGGATCGTGCGGTCGGAGGAGAACTTGCCGATCCGCGCCACATTCAGGATCGACTTCCGCGTCCACTCCTCGGGGTCGCAGTAGAGGGCGTCGATCGCCATCTGGGTGCGGTGGTAGGCCTCGAAGTCGGCGAGCACGAAGTAGCGGTCCTCGTGGAGCAAAAGCTCCACGAGCGGCCGGAAGAGGCCGGGCTCGTCGGGGCAGAAAAAGCCGTTCTGGATGAGATCGAGCGCCCGCCGGAGCGCCGGCAGGCCGGCGAGCGCCTCCGCCGGGCGGTAGTGCGGCCTGAGTGCGGCCACCTCCTCCGCGGTCAGCCCAAAAAGGAACAGGTTTTCCCGCCCGACTTCCTCCAGGATTTCGACGTTTGCGCCGTCGAGGGTGCCGATGGTGAGCGCCCCGTTCAGGGCGAACTTCATGTTGCTCGTCCCGGAGGCCTCGTAGCCCGCGGTCGAGATCTGCTCGGAGACGTCGGCGCCGGGGTAGATCACCTCGGCCAGGCTCACGCGGTAGTTGGGGAGAAAGACGATCTGGATCGTCTCGCGGGTCGCCGTGTCGCGGTTGACCATGTCGGCGACATGGCAGATCAGGCGGATGATCATCTTGGCCGTCTTGTAGGCCGGGGCCGCCTTGCCGCCGAAGAAGAAGACCCGCGGGTGCATGCGGAACTCGGGCTCCTCCTTGAGCTTGAGCCAGAGGGTCACGGCGTGCAGGATGTTCAGCAGCTGGCGCTTGTACTCGTGGATGCGCTTGACCTGGACGTCGAAGATCGCCGCCGGGTCGACCCGCTCGCCCGTCAGCCGGCGGGTGAGGAGGGCGAGGCGCTTTTTGTTCGCGAGCTTGATGTCGCGCCACTCGCGGCGGAAGTCGGGGTCCTCGGCGAGGGGCTCGAGGCGCCGCAGCTGCGTGAGGTCCCGCACCCAGTCCTCGCCCAGGTGCCGGCGGATCAGGGCCGCCAGCCCCGGGTTCGCGAGCAGGAGCCAGCGCCGCGGGCTGATGCCGTTGGTCTTGTTGGTGAAGCGGCCGGGGTACATCTCGGCGAAATCCCGGAGCTCGCGCTCCCGCAACAGCCGGCTGTGCAGCTCGGCGACCCCGTTCACGGAGTGCGAGCCCACGATCGCCAGATGCGCCATGCGCACGCGCTTCTCCGGCCCTTCCTCGATCAGCGACAGGTTGCGCTTGCGCTCGACGTCGTTCATGAAGCGGATGGAGACGTCCTTGAGGAAGCGCCGGTTGATCTCGTAGATGATCTCGAGGTGGCGCGGCAGGAGCCGCTCGAACATGGAGACCGGCCACTTCTCGAGCGCCTCCGAGAGGAGCGTGTGGTTCGTGTAGGCGCAGGTGTTCGTCGTGAGCTCCCAGGCCTTCTCCCAGCTCAGGCCGTAGCTGTCGAGAAACAGCCGCATCAGCTCGGCCACGGCGATCGAGGGGTGGGTGTCGTTCATCTGGATCGCCACCTTGTCGGGGAAGGCGTCGAAATCGTCGTGGTTGACGAGGTAGCGGCGGAGGATGTCCTTGATCGAGCAGGAGACGAAGAAGTACTGCTGCTTGAGCCGGAGCTCGCGGCCCTCGTAGAACTCGTCGCTCGGGTAGAGGACCTTGGAGAGGTTCTCGGAGATGTTCTTTTCCTCGACCGCCTTCAGGTAGTCGCCGTGCTGGAAGTAGTTGAGGTCGAATTCCTTCGAGGCCCGGGCCGACCAGAGCCGCAGGGTGTTGACGGTCTGGTTGCCGTAGCCCGGGATGGGGATGTCGTGCGGGATGCCCACCACGTCGCTCGTGTCCACCCACTCGCTCTTGAAGCCGCCGTCCGGCAGCCGGGTCTGCTTCACCCGGCCGTAGAAGTGCACCGTGAAGATGACCTCGGGGTGGGCGATCTCCCAGGGGGTGCCGTAGCGCAGCCAGTTCTCGGGGAGCTCGACCTGCTGCAGGTTGCGGATCTCCTGGTCGAAAATGCCGAACTCGTAGCGGATCCCGTAGCCCATGGCCGGGATCTCGAGGGTGGCGAGGGAATCGAGGAAACAGGCCGCAAGGCGGCCCAGGCCGCCGTTTCCGAGGCCCATGTCCGGCTCCTCGGCGGCGAGCGCCTCGAGATCGATCGCGAGCTCCTCCATGGCGCGCCGCGTCTCCTCGTAGATGCCGAGGTTGAGGAGATTCTGCAGCAGCACCCGGCCCATGAGGTACTCGGCCGAGAGGTAATAGACCCGCTTCACGTCGGCCTTGTAGTAGCCTTGCTGGGTCTGGATCCAGCGCTCGATCAGCCGGTCGCGGGCCGCGAGCGCGAGCGCCAGGTAAAGGTCGCGCTGGGTCGCCGTGTACTGGTCCTTGCAGAGGGAGTACTGGAGGTGGCTAGCGAAAGAGAGCTGGATGCTCTGGGCGTCCATGCCCTTGCGAAAGGTTCCCCAGTGCTGGAAGAGCTTGCTCTGCTTCACGCGGGGCCTCCCCGTGGGTAACGAGTTGATCTCAAAGAATATCATGGAGCCGTCCGAGGGTCAAACGAGGCCTGCGGCCCCGGCGGTTGCCGCGCCGCGGGGATCGGGTATAGAGTGGCGGCGGAAACGTTCGCATCCCGGATGCGGCGGAAAGAGGCAGACGCATGGTCGAGGCGCCGTCGCTTGACCCGGCCGGGTGGCCCGAGGTCGAAATCACCCCGCGGGCCGCGAAACGGCTGGCCGGGGGGCATCTCTGGGTTTTCGCCAACGAGGTCACGGCCGCAGGCGACCCGGGGCGTCCCGCCTTCTGGTGCCGCTTCCGCACGGGGGGCAACCCGGTCGGCTGGGGCTGCTACAACCGCCACTCGCTGATCGCGGGCCGGCTTTTCGCCTTCGGGGCGCGCGAGGACCGCCTCGACGGGCTGCTTGAGAGGAGGCTGGCCGCGGCCATCGGCCGCAGGCTCCCGCTCCCCCCCGGCCGGGCGGCGCGGCTGGTCTTCTCCGAGGCCGATTTTCTCCCCGGCCTGGTGGTCGATTTCTACCCGCCCTATGGGGTTCTCCAGAGCCACACCGCGGGCATCGATCTCGTGCTGCCGCTTCTCGAAGAGATCCTGCCGGCGGCGCTCCGCCGGGCCTTCGGCGCCCCGCCGGAAGGTTTGCTCATCCGCGCCGACGCGCCGGTCCGGGAGCTCGAGGCCGTGGGGCGCTTCACACGCGTCGCCTTCGGCGACCGCGAGGCGCTGCGCGCGGCCTGGGTCGAGGAGGAGGGCGTGCGCTTTGCCGCCGATCTGGTCGAGGGGCAGAAGACGGGTTTCTTCCTCGACCAGCGCGAAAACCGGCTGCGCTTCGAGAAGGCGGTGCGGCAGGCGCCCGGCGCCCGGGTCCTGGACCTCTTTTCCTATTCCGGGGGCTGGGGGCTGCGGGCGCTGCGCGCGGGGGCCGGCCGCGTGGTCTTTGTCGAGGAGAGCCGGGAGGCCCTCGGGCTCCTCGAGCGCAGCCTGGCGGCAAACGGCCTGCCGCGCGAGCGGGCGGCCCTCTGCCGCGAGGACGTCTTCGAGTTTCTCGCCCGCGATGCGGGACGCTACGATTTCGTGGTGAGCGACCCCCCGGCCTTCGCCAAGTCCAAAAAGGCGCTCCCCCAGGCGCACCGCGCCTATCTCAAGCTCAACCGGCTTGCCTGGCGGCGGCTCAAGCCGGGGGGGCTGCTCTTCGCCTCCAGCTGCAGCCGGCTCGTTTCCGAGGCGGAATTCGCCGGGATCCTCGCCGCGGCCGTGCGCCGCGAGGGCGGCCGTGCGCACGTCGCCTACCGCGGCATGCAGGCGCCCGATCACCCCGTGCTCCTCTCCATGCCCGAGACGGCCTACCTCAAGTGCTTCGCCCTGCGGAAGGTGGAGGGCGAAAACGGCGGGCCCCCGGCCCGGTCTTTTCCCTTGATTTCGAAATGAAAGGCGCTTAGAAGGGGATGCTTTCCCCCGGCCCCCCGGGCCTCCGGCCGGCCGGGGCGTCGAACCCGATCGCTCGAGGAACCCCATGAACTCAGGAGACCCGGGCAGTAGCCCGAGCCACCGAAGCCCGCGGGACGGGAGTCCCGCCGGGCCGCCGCCCACGCCGCACCGGGCCCGGAACGCGCCCGGATCCGTCCCTCCCCGCTGATCGCGAACCCCGGGAGGCACGCCTCCGGCCGTTGCGGACCGGCCCCGCCGGTTCCGGGGCGGCCAGGAGACGTCGATGAGCGCCTCTCCCCAGATCATCCCGGAGAATTCGGCGTCCTGCCGCATCGAGGACCGCCGGCAGGTCGAGGCCCTGCGCGAAATGCACCCGGCGGACATCGCCGAGGCGCTCGAAGGAGCGGGCCTCGAGCCGGAGGAGATCGTCGAGACCCTCGTCAAGGTGGGCAATTCGCTCGCCATCGAGGCCTTCGCCCACCTCTCCCTCGAAACCCAGAAAGCCTGCCTGGAGACGGGCCGCACGCGCACCCTGCTGCAGTTCGTCGAGAACCTGGAGCCCGACGACCGCGTCGACCTGCTCAAGCGGGTCGACGCGGAGGTGCGGGAGGCGATCCTGCCGCTCATCGCCCAGGCCGAGAGAAACGAGATCCGCCGCCTCTGGAACTACCGCGAGGGCACCGCGGGCGCGGTGATGACGACCGAGTACTGCAACCTCGCCCCGGAACTCACCGTGCGCGAGGCCCTGGAGACCCTGCGGCTGCTCGCCCCGAACAAGGAGACCATCTACCACATCTACGTCACCGACGAGCGCCATCACCTCGTGGGGGTGCTGTCGCTGCGCGACCTCATCCTCTCCAAGCCCCAGCAGCGGCTGCGCGACATCATGGAGGACAACGTCATCTCCGTGCCCCACGATCTCGACGTCGAGGCCGCGGCCGACCTCATCCAGAAGTACGACTTCCTCGCCCTGCCCGTCGTGGACGACGAGAGGCGGCTGCTCGGCATCATCACCGTCGACGACGTGATCGACATCATCGAGGCCGAAAACACCGAGGACTTCCATCGCATCTCGGCCGTCGTCCCCTTCGAGGAGGAGTACTTCCAGCGCTCCATGCCGCGGCTGTTCTGGAGCCGGTTCTGCTGGCTGGCGATTCTCCTGTTCACCTCGCTCCTCTCCACCACCGTCATGGAGTGGAACGCGCCGGCCCTCCAGGAAATGGTGGCGCTCGCCTTTTTCATCCCCATGGTGATCGGCACCTGCGGCAACGCCGCCACCCAGTCGGCGACGATGGTGGTCCGGGCGCTCGCCCTGGGGGAGGTGCGGCCCGCGGACTTCCTGCGCGTCTTCGGCCGCGAGGTCTGGATGGGGATCGCGCTGGGGGCCGCGCTGGGGCTGATCGCCTATTTCCGAGTCTTTCTCCAGGACCACAACCTGGTGCTGGCGGCGATCGTCGGCACCGCGCTTCTCGCCACCCTGCTTCTCGCCAACCTGGGCGGGGCCTTGATCCCGCTCGCCCTGAGGAAGCTTCACCTCGACCCCGCGCTCACCGCGGGGCCGCTCATGGCGACGCTGATCGACGCGATCGGGATCACGGTCTATTTCCAGATCGCGACGGCCTTCCTGAAGAGCTTCCGGTAGGAAAACGACGCCCCCGGGGCGCGCGGGCGGCGGCGTCGCCGCACCCCGGGGGGGGATGGAGCCGGCCGTTTAGAACCGCTTGGCCCATTCGCGGCGCTTGCGCTTCTTCCACTCCTTGCGGTGGTAGAGGTCGCTGGCGATCAAGGGCACGACGAGGGTCGCTTCGGCGTAGACCATCTGCTCCCAGGTCGTGTCCACCTTGCCCCAGGAGGAGGCCTCCTTCAGGGTCGAGCTGGAGCAGGCCCCGTCGCGGACATCGGCGACCGTGACCTGGATGGCGTAGCGGTGCATGGGGACGGGGCGGCCGAGCATCTCGGCGCAGATGACGGTGTCCTGGATGAAGTTCTTGGGGACGCCCCCGCCCACGATGAAGAGGCCGGTGGTCTTCGCCTCCATCTTGATCCGGGTGAGCTCGCGAAAGTCGCGCACGGCGTCGATCGTGAGGTGGTTCTCCGGCCGCTCCGCCTGGTGCTTGACCAGCCCGAAGCCCGCGCTCGAGTCGGTGAACGCCGGGCAGAAGACGGGGACCTGGTGGCGGTAGGCGAGCTCGACGAGGGAGCCCTTCTTGACCGCGTGCCGCGTGAGGTAACGGCCCATCTCGCGGATGAACTCCCGCGAGGAGTAGGGGCGCGGCGGGAGCCGGTCGGCGATCTTCTGGACGGTGAGGTCGCAGACCTGGAGCTGCTCCTCGTCGATGTAGGTGTCGTAGATGCGGTCGATGTAGAGCTCGCGCAGCAGCCGGTCGTCGGCCGCGGCCGTGCCCTGGTAGTGCCGGAAGCCCAGGGCCTCGAAGAAATCCATGTCCACGATGGAGGCGCCGGTGGCGACGACCACGTCGACCAGGTTGTAGCGGACCATGTCGGCGTAGACCTGCAGGCAGCCCGCCGCGCCGGTGGAGCCGGCGAGCGCGAGCACGATGGTGCAGTCGGGGTCGTTCAGCATGCGGCGGTAGATCTCGCAGGCGCGCGCGCACTCGCGCGCGCTGAAGGACATCCCGGCCATCGTCTCGAGGATCGGCCGGGCGTCGAAGCGCGTGATGTCCGCGTGCCGCACGGGCGTTTTGAGAAAATCCTTTTTTTTCGGCTTCTTCATCGTTCCTCTCCCTCCGGGCGAACCTCTCCCCCGCGCCGGCGGCCTCAGCCCGGGCCGCGGCGCGCGAGGCGCCGGCGCGTTCCCCCGGGCCCGCCGCTCAGCGGGCGTCGCGCAAGCGGCCCAGGATCGGGACGTGGTAATTCACGAAGCACAGGGCGGCGAGCGCCGTGCCGTATTTCTTTTCGGGGACGAAGCTCTCGGTGATCAACCGGCGGTCGGCGAGCTCGAAGTCGTCCGCATAGCCGTTGGCGTAGAGCTCCTCAAGGCTCGCGTGCAACCGCGTCTCGATCTCGGGGATCGAGTGGTCGCCGTAGAGCTCGCAGACCAGCCCCCCGTAGCGGCGGCGGGTCTTCTTCTCGTAGAGCCAGCCGTAGATGATCCCCGCCGTCGCCCGCTCGCCCCGGTTCACCGTGCAGACGGAAAAGATGGACTCCATCACGGAGCCGTGGACCAGGCGTTCGGGTTTCGGGATTTCGGTGGCGATGCTCGGCAGGATCGAGGAGTAGGTCATGATGTTGCACATCTCGACCCCTGCCGCCTTGAGGGCGAGGTGGTAGGAACCAGCGTGGACGGTCAGATCGCTCTGCCCGGTTCCCTTGGTGACGAAATAGTCCTTCGGGATCCGGTTGCCGATGACCAGCTCACCCAGACGGCCTTCCGCGTGCAAGAACTCTTCGTTTTCCACCCCTGCTGTTCCCTTTCGGTATCATAAAAATTCCTGAGTTGAGGTTGACGCCGCAGCCCCCGGGGGGCGCCACCGCGATGCGGGTGCGCCCCTTTCCGGGGGGTGTGCCTCTGCCGGAAAAGGTCGGAGAAAATAGCACCAAAAATCTTTTTTGCAACCGTTTTTTCGCCCCCGCCCGCCCCCGGCGAGGCGACCGCCCTCCTTTCGTTTTCCGTGACCCGCTTTTCTCGTCAAGGCAGCCCGGCGAGCCACTGGCAGGCCGGCGCCACGAGCACGCGGCGCTCCTCGTTCTTCACCCGGCGGTAGCCCGCCGCCTGGGCCACCAGCCGGACGGCCGGCACCCGCAGGAGGCCCTGGAACTTGACGATCGCGGGCGAGGGCTCGGCCGATTCGCCCGCCTCGACGAGCAGCACCGGGCGGTCCTCGTTCACCAGGACGAAGTCGACCTCCTGCCGGTCCTTGGTGCGCAGGTAGTGCAGCCCGAAGCGGCCGTAACCCGCCGCGTTCCAGGTCGACACCGCCCGCGCGAGCTCGAGGGCCACGAGGTTCTCGAGGCGGGCCTCCGGGCCGGCGACCCGGGGTGCGTCGAACAGGTAGACCTTGCGCCCCTCGCGCACCGCTCGCGGGACCCCCCGTCCCCAGGGGGTGAGGCTGAAGGTCAGGTAAAAGCGCTCCAGCGTCGCCAGCCAACTCACCGCCGTGTTGTAGGCGACCTGCAGCCCCTCGGCGAGGGCGGGGATCGACAGCGGCCTTCCGACCTGGGCGGGCAGCAACTCGAAGAGCGTCTCGAGCTCGGCGACGGCCTTGATCGCCGTGAGGTCGCGGATGTCCTCGCGGATCAGCTGCGCCCCGTAGGCGGAGGACCAGCGCCGCCAGGCGGTCTTGCGGCCGGAGAGGAAGGGCTCCGGGAACCCGCCCAGCTCGGAGAGCCCGCGCCAGAGTTCGCCCAGCTCGCCCCGCCGCTCCATGCTCACCGCCTGCGGGTCGGCGAGGAACTCCTCCACGGAGCGTTGCCCGCCCCCGAGCTCGGCCGCCGTGAAGGGCCACAGCCCGAGGAGGTAGTAGCGCCCGGCGAGCGAATCGCCCCGCCGCGCCTGGTCGAGGCGGCTTCCCCCCGCCACCAGGAACTGGTAGCGGCCGCCCGCCCGGTCGAAGGCGCCCTTGAGGAAACGGCGCCAGCCGCGGTAGCGGTTGAACTCGTCGAGGAAGACGAGCGGGGTCGATTCGTCGACGCGTTCGGCTTCTTCAAAGAACCGCGGATGCCGGATCAGCCGCGCCCGCTCCGCCGGGTCTTCCCAGTTCAGGTAGACGCGGTTGGGGTAGGCCTCGCCGATCATTTGCCCCAGGGTCGTCTTGCCGACCCGCCGCGGCCCGGCGAGAAAGACCATCCGCGGATGCCGCGTGAGCTCCCGCCACAGGCTGCGGTAAAGGGGGCGATCCGTCATAGGCGGTCATTGTTTCATGCATCTGAAATATAGTCAAGACCAAATTTCAGTGCAATGAAATTAAGACTTCCTCTTGCCCCTTGCGCCCCGGGCGGGTAGGCTGGGCCCATGGAGGCGAAAAGATCGCCGGATCGGGGGGCCGGCCGGGCGCCGCGGGAGGGGTGGGGCGCCTCCGTGCGCGCCTACTACGACCGGAACACGCGGCGGTTCCTCCGCTGGGGCCGGGACGGCGGGACGGCGAACCTGCACGCCGCCCTGTGGCCGCCGGGGACAAGGGGCCTTTCCCAGGCGATGCAGGTGGCCAACGAGCTCGTCGCCCGCGAAATCGAGAGCAGCCCCGTGCCCGTGCGGCGCGTTCTCGACCTCGGCTGCGGCGTGGGGGCGAGCCTCTTCTACCTCGCCCGGCGCCTGCCCGGCCTCGTGTCGCTCACGGGCGTGACGCTGAGCCCCGTCCAGGTGCGCTTGGCGCGCCGGTTCATCCCGCCGGGGGCCACGACGCGCTTCCGGTTCGCCGCGGCGGATTTCGCGGACCTCGACCCCGCCCGCTTCGCCTGCGACTTCGCCTTCGCCATCGAGGCCTTCGCCCACGCGCCCGACGCACGGTCCTTCTTCCGCGCGGCGGCCCGCCTGCTGCCGCCGCGGGGCAGGCTCGCGCTCATCGACGACGTCCTGGAGGAGCGCGCCGCAAGCGGCCTCGAGCCCGCGGCGGCCGCCCTCCTCGACACCTACCGCCGCTCGTGGCGGCTTCCCGCGCTGGCCTCCGAGGAGGCGATCGCGCAGGCCGCGGCCGCGGCCGAGCTGTGCCGGGTCCGGCGGCAGGACCTCACGCCGTGGCTGCGACTCGGACGGCCGCGGGATCGGGCGATCGCGCTCCTCGTCCGGTTTGCCGCCCGGCGGCTGCAAAAGAGCCCCTACGGGGAGATGCTCGTCGGCGGGGACGCCAAGCAGCGCTGCTACCGCGCGGGGCTCACGGCCTACCGGCTGCTCGTCTTCGAGGCCTCATGACCGATCCCGCCGCTCTCTACGGGGTGCTGCGCTCGGTGGCGATCTATCTCGCCCGCCCCGGCCGCCGCGGCCGCCTGCGCCGCTTCTACCGCGACTTCGTTCCCCCGGGCGCGCTCTGCTTCGACCTGGGCGCCCACGTGGGCGGCCGCACCCAGGCCTTCCTGGATCTCGGCGCCCGCGTGGTCGCGGTGGAGCCCCAGCCGCTCTGCGCCGCCCTGCTTCGCCTGCGGTGGAAGAGGAATCCCCGCGTCGTGGTCCTCGAGCAGGCCGTCGGCGCGCGGCCCGGCGTCGGCGTCCTCCACCTCAACCCTCGCAACCCCACCCTGAGCGGGCTGGCGGGGGCGTCCTGGCGCCGGCGCATGGCCGCCGCTGCGCGCGGCCGCGAGCGCTGGGAGCGGAGCCTCCCGGTCGCGGTGACGACGCTCGATCGCCTGATCCGGGACTGGGGGGAGCCCACCTTCTGCAAAATCGACGTCGAGGGATGGGAGGCGGAGGTGCTCGCGGGCCTCAGCCGCCCGCTCGCCTGCCTTTCCGTCGAGTTTCTCAGCTTCGCCCCCGAGATCGCCCGCGCCTGCCTCGAGCGCCTCGAGGCCCTCGGCTCCTACCGCTTCAACTGGAGCCTCGCCGAAACCCTGCGGCTCGAGCGGCCCGCCTGGGTGAGGGGGGACGCGGCCCGCGCCGCCCTCCTCGCCCCGGCCGGCCGCGTCGTCGGCGGCGACCTCTACGCCCGCCTCACGCCCGCAGCGCCGGGGCCGCCTTGCGCCGTGCCGGGGCCGGCGGGAGAGGCTGCACGGTGTCGACGTTGAGGGTCACGGCCCCCCAGTCGTCCTCCACCCGCCCCGCGAGCAAAAGCGGCCGCTCGTCGGCGAGCAGCCGCCGGAAGCGGCGGTAGGGCTCGGGGAAGAGGGTCGCTTCGACGAGCCCCGTTTCGTCCTCGAAGGTGAGAAAGGCCATCGGCGCGCCGCTGCGGCTGGCGACGAGCTTTTCCGTGATCGGCCAGCCGGCGAAGCGCACGCGGCGGCCGATGCGGGAGGCAAGCTCGACCGCGCGCAGGCCGCCCGCCGCCGCCACGGCGGCGGCGTGGAGCTCCATGGGGTGCCGTTCGCAGAGGAACCCGAGGGCGGCGAACTCGCGGCGCAGCCGCTCGCGCGGCTCCTCGGGCGGAAACCGCGGGGTTCCGCCGTCCGCGGCGGCGGGCGGGTCGAAGAGCGGCCGCTGCCGCGGGGTCTCGGCCGCCGGGGCGTTGCGCAGGCGGGCGGCGCGGAAGGCGAGAGCCGCGCGGTCCTCCCCCCCGCCCAGGCCGTCGAGGGCCCCGGCGTCGAGCAGGGCCCGAACCTCCTCGGCGGTGGGCCGGGTGCGCACCAGGAAATCTTCGAGGTCGGCGAAGGGACGCTCGCGGCGGCGGGCGGCGATGTGTGCGAGGAGCTCCGCGGTGAGATCGCGCACGGCGGCGAGCCCCGCGCGGAGGGTGCGGCCGCTTCCGCTCCAGCGGATGCCGCCGGTGGCCGCGTCGGGGGGGAGCACGGTCAGCCCCATGCGGCGGGCCTCGGAGACGTAGGCGAAGGGGCGGTAGAAGCCTCCCCCGTTCCCCAGCACCGCGGCCATGAACTCGGCCGGGTGGTGGGTCTTCAGGTAGGCCGCCTGGAAGGAGACGCGGGCGTAGGAGGCGCTGTGCGGTTTGCAGAAGGAGTAGCCGTCGAAGCTCATCATCATCTCCCAGACGGCCGCGACCTGCTCCTCGGAGAGGCCGCGGGCGAGCGCCCCCTCGCGGAAGCGGCGGGCGAAGTCGGCGAGCGCGCGGGCGCGGTCTTTCTTGGAGAGGACCTTGCGCAGGCCGTCCGCCTCGGCGGGGCTGAAGCCCGCCAGCGCGACCGCCGCGCGCGCGACGTCTTCCTGGTAGACGAGCAGCCCGAAGGTTTCGGCGAGGATGTCGGCGAGGAGGGGGTGAAGCGGCTCCCAGGGGCCGCCGTGCAGCCGCCGGATGAACTCGCGGAGGTAGGCCCCGGCCGCGGGGCGGATGATGCTGCTCAGGATCACGAGGTGGTCGAAGTCGCCGACGCGGCATTTCCGCAGGAGCAACCGCATGGCCGGGCTTTCGATGTAGAAGCAACCCAGGGTGCGCCCCTCGGCGACGGTCTGCTGGGTGGCGAAATCCTCCTCGGGATCCCCGCCGGCGGGGTCGCGGAAGGGGGCCTTTTCCCCGAGGGCCGCCAGCGTGTCGCGGATCACGGCGAGGCTGCGGTTGCCGAGCAGGTCGATCTTGACGAGGCCCGCCTCCTCGGTCCCGTCCTTGTCCCACTGGAGGAGCGGCTCGCCCGCGGCCGTGCGCTCGACCGGGGCGTAGTCCGTGATCGGCCCGGGGGTGATCACCACGCCGCCCGGGTGGAGCGAGAGGTGGCGCGGCAGCCCGACCAGGCGCCGCGCGAGGCCGAGGACCTCGGGCCAGGGCGCGGGGAGCCGGGCCGTTTCCGCGGGGTCGATCCCCGGCGGCCCCGCCTCGTCGTCGTCCGCCTGCCAGACGTCGGGCAGGCGCCGGGAGAAGCGCGCGATCTCCGCCTCGCCGAGACCCAGGGCCCGGGCCGTCTCGTGCAGGGCGAGGCGCGGCCGAAAGAGGACGTGGGTGGCGACACGGGCGGCGCGGCCGCGGTGGCGCGCGAGCACGGCGGCGATCACGGCGTCGCGCTCGTCCCAGGCGAAGTCCACGTCGATGTCGGGCGGGTCCGTGCGACCGGGGTGCAGGAAGCGCTCGAAGTAGAGGTTGTGCCGGAGGGGGCAGACGTTCGTGATGCCCAGGCAGTAGGCGACGAGCGAGGCGGCCCCCGAGCCGCGGCCGCAGGTGCGCGGGCTCAGGGCCACGATGTCGCGCACGATGAGAAAGTAGGCGGCATAGCCCATGCGCGCGATGAGGGCGAGCTCGTGCTCGAGCCGCTCGACGACGGCCTCGGGGAGCTCCGCGCCGTACCGGCGGCGCGCGCCCGCGTAGGCGTCGCGGCGAAGCGCGGCCGCGCTCTCGGCGGCCGTTTCCCCCGGCCGCGGGGGGAGAACGACGCCGAAGCGCGGGCCGCGGAAGACGATGGGCGCGGTGAGCGCCTCGGTGGCGGCGAGGAGCGCCGGGTCGGCGGCGAAGGCGCGGGCGAGCTCCGCGGGCGGCTGCAGGCGGGCCGTGGCCGGAAGGGACGCCTCCGGGGGAAGCCGCGAAAGCAGCGCGCGGCGGTCGATCGCCCGGAGCAGCCGGTGCAGGCGGTGGTCGTCGGGGGAGAGGAAGAAGGCGGGGTGGACGGCGGCCTCGGGGGCGCCGAGCCGGCGGGCCGCCTGCCGCAGGGGGTGGGCGCGCCGGATCGCCTGCGGGGTCACGGCCGCCGCGGCCGGGACCCCGGCTTCGTGCAGCCGCTCGAGGAGCCCCGCCTCGCCGGTGAGCACGATCAGGCCGGGGGCGAAGCGGGGGATCTCCCGGCCGGGGTCGAACGTCTCCGGGTGCAGGTGCCGGCGGCTGAGGAGGCGGCAGAGGTTGCGGTAGCCCTCCTCGGTCGCGGCGAGGCAGAGGGCGGCGGGGGACCGGCGCCGGGGGTCGGTCAGCGTCGCCCCCACGACCGGCTCGATTCCCTCCCGGCGGCAGGCCGAGAGGAAGGGCCAGAGCCCGTAGAGATTGTCCGTGTCGGTGAGCGCAAGGCGCCGGTAGCCGAGCTGCGCCGCCGCGCGGCAGAGCGCCGCGGGCGAGGCCGTGCCGCAGCGCAGCGAGTAGTGCGAGTGGACCCCGAGGGCGATCACGCCGCCTCCGGCGGGAGCGCGGCCGCCACCCGCAGGGCCTCTTCCCCGAAGCGCCGCCGCACGCGGTCGACCGCCGCCCACAGGCGCGCGCGGCCTTCGCCCCGCCTCCCCGCCGCGGGGAAGAGCTCGAGCTGGGCGGGCGGGAAGACGAGCCCCTCGCAGGCGAGCGCGAGGCCGCTCAGGCGCACGCGGCGGCTCCAGGCCGCGGCCGCGGCTGCC
>FWPV01004460.1_pt1 | contig 29724 bp, 29 predicted proteins | sample 2228371 | NCBI WGS metagenome assembly FWPV01 (sample SAMEA103939776, study PRJEB20133) | metagenome | reverse complement strand
AATTTTTCATCACATCTGCCTTATTTTAACTGAATTTTTTGGGTTAAAGATACCTAAAAAGATACATAAAAAAAGCCATGCAATTATATGCACGGCTTTTTCGCTTATCGACCTTCCTAAATTCCGTCAAACTAAGCGGATCTTTTTTCAGCTACCTGAATTCTTGTCATTGCTCTTTGAAGGGCTGCCTCTGCTCTTTTAAAATCAATCTCCTCTGTCTTCTTAAGCCTTTCCTCTGCCCTTTTCAGAGCAGCCCTTGCCCTTTCCACATCTATATCTTCAGCCTTTTCTGCACTGTCAGCAAGCACCATCACTTTATCAGGCCCCACCTCTGCATAACCCCAATTTACAAAAACAAATTTTGTCGAATTTCCTTTTCTATAAGTAAGCATACCAATCTTAAGCGTTGTGAAGAATGGCACATGTCCTGGAAGCACTCCAAATTCTCCCTCACTTCCCGAGCAAACAACTTCATCAACTTCTTCACTTACAACAAGTCCATAAGGGGTTACTATTTCCAGCAATAGTTTATTCTCCATGAACACATTCCCCCTTTATCCTATATCTGTCGGGTCCAACCAAGTTTCTTAGCCTTTTCCTCAGCTTCTTCGATTGGGCCTACCATATAAAACGCCTGCTCGGGCATATCATCATATTTCCCTTCCACAATAGCCTTGAATCCCTTTATGGTATCTTCTGTCTTAACATACTTGCCGGGTTGCCCTGTAAATGTTTCTGCAACATGGAATGGCTGACTTAGAAATCTCTGAAGTTTTCTCGCTCTTGCAACTATCAGTTTGTCGTCTTCAGAGAGTTCTTCAATACCAAGAATAGCTATAATATCCTGAAGTTCCTTATATCTCTGTAATACTTTCTGCACCTCCCTCGCTACCTTATAATGTTCTTCGCCGATTACCTTGGGGTCAAGGATTCTTGAAGTCGAGTCCAGAGGGTCAACAGCAGGATAAATACCAAGCTCTGCAATCTGTCTTGAAAGAACAACACTACCATCAAGATGAGTAAATGCAGTTGCAACCGCAGGGTCAGTAAGGTCGTCTGCAGGAACGTATATTGCTTGCATAGCAGTAATAGCCCCTTTCTTTGTAGTAGTTATCCTTTCCTGAAGTGCACCCATATCTGTACCGAGTGTAGGCTGATATCCAACTGCTGATGGCATCCTTCCAAGCAGTGCGGAAACTTCTGCCCATGCGAGTGTATATCTAAAGATGTTATCTATAAAAATAAGAACATCCTGTCCCTGATCTCTAAAATACTCTGCGACTGTCAAGGCACTCAAGCCAACATTTGCCCTCGCGCCAGGTGGTTCGTTCATCTGCCCGTAAATAAGTGCTGCCTTTGGCAAAACCCCTGAATGTTTCATTTCTAAATATAGGTCATTTCCCTCTCTTGTTCTCTCCCCAACACCTGCAAATACCGATACACCACCATGAACCATTGCGATGTTATGAATCATCTCCATAATAATAACGGTCTTGCCAACTCCTGCACCACCAAACATACCCATTTTACCACCCCTAACAAACGGTATCAGCAAATCAAATACCTTAACACCTGTTTCAAATGCCTGGGTGGTAGCTTCCTGTTCCAGAAATTCAGGAGCAGGTTTGTGAATGGGCCACCTCTCCTTTGCCTCTATTGGACCCATCTCATCGACTGGTTCACCTATGACATTCATTATTCTTCCTAAGGCAGCCTCACCTACTGGTACCGTAATCGGTTGACCTGTATCAACAGCTGGCATACCTCTAACAAGACCATCCGTTGGCCCCATTGCGATGGTTCTAACCTTGTTTTCACCTAAGTGTTGTGCTGTCTCAAGGGTAACGTGAATTTCAGGAATGCCTTTTGAAGGATCAGCAGGCACATCTATTTTTATCGCATCACGTATCTTTGGTAATTGTTTTTCAAACTCAACGTCTACGACTGCACCTATTACTTGTACGACTTTTCCTACATTCATAATTTATACCCCCTTTATTAAAAAGCTTAAATCCTCATGCCTTTTAATTTCTATTTATGCTTTAAGTGCCTCTACACCTCCGACTACGTCCATTAATTCTTTTGTAATAGAAGCCTGCCTAACTTTATTGGCAAGCAGTGTTATTTTATCCATCATTTCAGAACAGTTCTTTGTTGCATTTTCCATTGCAGTCATTCTTGCTGCCTCTTCAGCAGCGGACGATTCAAGTAATGCGCGGTATACCTGGATCTCTACATACTTTGGCAAAAGGGTTTCAAAAATGGCCTGTCGCGTAGGCTCATACATAAAATCACCAAAAATTGAGGGTTCTTTTTGTTCAGCCCCTTCAGGTTCAATCGCCCCTATAGGTAGCAACTTAATTGTAGTAACCTTTTGTGCGATCATCGACTTAAATTCATTAAAGATTATGACTACCTCATCAATTGTTTCGTTTATATAATTTTCAACCATATCACTCGCTATATTCTGAGCATCCGAATAAGTAACCTTACCTGAAAGACCTACCCATATTTTTCTCATAGGAACATTTCTTCTTCGAAAGTATTCCCTCGCCTTTCTACCCACAACACTTAGACTCAACTCGACACCCTCGTGTTTAAGGGCCTCAATGTATTTGCTTGTAGACCTCAGAATATTAGAATTAAAAGCACCACACAACCCTTTATCAGAGGTGATAACTAATACCTCCACGGTTTTGCGTGGCCTCACTATTAATAAAGGATGTATCTCCCTTTCCGCTACCTTAGCAAGATCAGATAGAACAGACTCCATTCTCGTAGCATACGGTCTGAAATTCAACATCCTGTCCTGAACCTTTCTCAACTTTGCTGCAGCAACCATCTTCATAGCTGCTGTAATCTTTTTTGTATTCGCTATCGCTCTTAATCTCTTCCTTATATCCCTTAAAGTTGGCATCTATTATTCTCCTGTAAATCTATGTTTATGCCTGGAATGTCTTTTTAAAGGTTGTTATAGCATCAGAAATCTTTGCCCTGAGATCATCATCAAGTGCCTTTTTCTCGATGATTTCCTTCCTCAGATCCTGCTTTTCTGCCCTTACATATCTCAGTAACCCCTCCTCAAAGGATCTTATAGCTTCCACAGGAATGTCATCAAGGAAACCCTGTGTGCCTGCAAAAATAACAATTATCTGATCCTCAACAGGCATTGGAACATATTGGTCTTGTTTTAATAGTTCGATCATCCTTTTCCCTCTTTCAATTTGAGCGAGGGTAGCTTTATCAAGGTCAGAAGCAAACTGAGCAAACGCTGCCAGTTCTCTATACTGGGCAAGGTCAAGTCTGAGCATACCAGCAATCTGTTTCATTGCTTTGATCTGTGCAGCACCACCAACACGGCTAACCGAAAGGCCAGCATTAACAGCGGGTCTAACACCGCCATAAAATAATTCAGGCTCGAGATATATCTGACCGTCAGTAATTGAAATAACATTTGTTGGAATATAGCCTGAAACGTCACCTGCCTGTGTCTCGATAACAGGGATAGCAGTCAGCGACCCACCACCCATTGCATCACTCATCTTTGCTGCTCTTTCAAGTAGTCTTGAGTGGAGATAAAATACGTCACCGGGATAAGCCTCACGAGCAGGAGGACGTCTTAAAATAAGGGATAACTGTCTGTAGGCATGCGCCTGTTTTGTTAGGTCATCATATCCGACAAAGGCATGCCTTCCTGTATCTCTAAAATATTCACCCATTGTACAGGCAACATAAGGAGCAATATATTGCATTGGAGCAGGTTCACTTGCCGTTGCAACAACTACAATAGTGTGCTCCATAGCACCCATATCTTCGAGTTTCTTTACAGTATTAACAACCGCCGGTCTCCTCTGTCCAACAGCACAATATATGCAAATAACATCTCCGCCTTTTTGGTTAATAATTGTATCTATCAAAATAGCTGTCTTACCAATCTGGCGGTCACCGATAACAAGCTCCCTCTGGCCCCTCCCTATTGGAATCATGGAATCTATTGCCTTAATGCCTGTCTGAAGTGGCTGATTAACAGGCTGCCTTTTAATGATGCCGGGGGCCACCACTTCAACCAGTCTCCATTCCTTTGCTTCAATAGGCCCCTTCCCATCTATAGGTTGCCCGATAGCATTAACAACCCTTCCTAACAGGGCCTCACCAACAGGCGCCATCATAACTTTACCTGTTCGTTTAACTATATCTCCTTCTTTTATGTATTTGTCCTCCCCGAAAAGAACGGCTCCAACAGAATCCTCTTCAAGGTTCAGTGCCATTCCAAATATCCCGTTAGGAAACTCGAGCATCTCCAAGTTCATACAATTATCAAGTCCATAAACCTTCGCTACACCATCACCAACATATGTAACGATACCAATTTCACTAACATCCACTTTCTTTTCAAAATCCGTAATTTGTTTCTTTAACAGCTCACTTATTTCTTCTGTCTTGATGCCTTCAATTGCCATAATATCACCCCTTTATAAGCTCATCTTTTAAAAGCCTTAACTGGCCTCTTATACTTGTATCATACATGGTACTCCCTATTTTTACGAGAATACCGCCCAAAAGCGAAGGATCTATTACATACTCTAAATCAATATCTTTATTGGTAACTTTCTTAAGAGATTCCTTAATCTTATTTTCATAAGCTTTACTAATTTCAATGGGAGTCATGACGATTGCTTTAGCCTTTTGTTTACTTTCAAGGTATAAATTTGTAGCTATTCTGAGAATCTCTGGCAATAAAATAATTATTCCGATGTTCGAAAGTAAAATTATAAACTTTATTATATCTTCAGACAGTTTGAGCTTTTCAGAAAGTCCCCTTATTACTTTTGTCCTTTCTTCCTCTGTAAAAAGTGGATTAACCAAAAGACTCTTAAATTCCCTGCTTTTGGTCATTAGATCATTGATTGCACTTATCTGAGAAAGTGCCTGCGGTGCATTTTCAATACCCACTTTCCTTAGTAATGCTTTTGCATATTTTTTTGCTTCCTTTTTCTGTTTCACCCTCTTCCCCCTATATTCATAAGAGATTCTTCGAGGAGTCTTTCCTGTTCTTCCTTTGTCAATTTTTCCTTTAATTTCTTTTCTGCAAGTTCCATAGCAAGCTCGACAGCTTCAGCTTTTATCTCGTCTTTTGCATTTTTAAGCTCAAATTCAATGTTTATTTTTGCCTGTTCCAATATCTTTTCCTTCAGTTTATGACTCTGCTCGATAATCCTATCGCGCTCATGTTCTCCAGCCTTCTGTGCAGTAGAAATAATTTTTTCTATCTCCTCATCTTTCATCTTGAGTCTATCTTCTACCTCTTTCAATGCCTTCTGAGCTGCCTCTTTTGCCTCTTGTGCTTCCTTCAGGCTTTTCTCTATTAACTCTGTTCTTTGCTTAAGAAAATTTTGTAGGGGTTTCTTACCAAACTTGTATAAAAGAATAACCAGAATACCAAAATTTATTATCTTCCATAGATAATCTTTAAAAAGTGATGGATGAGCTCCCTCTTCTGCTCCACTACAAAAAGCAAGTGAGGGGAATGTAAAAAAGAAAAGTAATATCACTACCGCTATGCCCAATTTTTCAACCTTAAACTTTTGCTTTTTACATGCCATCTTCATACTTTCACCAACTTTCTTACAATTTCATCAGAGAATTTATCAACATCAGCCCTTAAAGCCTTCCTTGCCTTTTCAGCCTCAGCCCTGATTTCTGCCTTTGCTTTTTCGAGCATTTGGGATGCTTCGGCCTCCGCAGCAGATAAAATCTCTTTTTGCTTATTAATACCCTCAGCCCTGAGAGATTCAAAAATCTCTTTTGCCTTATTTCTTGCCTCAGCAAGCTCCCGGTTTAGTCTCGCGATATTTTCTTCTCTTTTGTTTGCCATCTCTTTTGCAGAATCGAGTGCTTCTCTAACAGTATCTTCTCTTTGTTTAAAAATATTAAGGAGGGGTTTAAAAAGGATAGCTCTTAAGATGAAAAGCAATATAAAAAAATTTAAAGCCAACACAAAAAACCATTTGTTTAGCTCAAGCATATTTCACCTTCCATCAAGGAGATTAAAAACAGAGCAAGATTACCACAGTACAAAAAAGATTGTCAAGAGGTTTTTAATAATAAAAATTTTTTATTAAATTGTTATGATAAACTATATCTGATGTTTAAACAGAAGTTAATGATTTTAAAAGAAAAAAATCTTATTAGAGAAATTAAAGATAGAAGGTCACCTCAGGGCCACAGAATAAAAATAGGCACTAAAGAATACCTAAATTTCTCATCCAATGATTATTTAGGTCTTGCGAATCATCCCCGTATAATAAAGGAAGTCCAAAAAGCACTTAATAAATATGGTTTCGGGTCATGTGCTTCAAGATTACTAAGTGGTGGATCTTCTATTCATAAATCGCTTGAGGAAATGGTCGCCCGATTTAAAAATACAGAAGCCGCTCTTGTATTTAATTCTGGATATTCGGCAAACTCCGGTATAATACCCTCGATTACCGACGAAGACACGGTAATCTTCAGTGACGAATTTAATCATGCAAGTATAATAGATGGATGCAGGCTGAGTAAATGTAATGTTCAGAAATACAAACATAAAGATCTATCTCATCTCGAATATCTTCTACAAAAGGTAAAACTGAAGAAGAAACTTGTTATAACCGATACAGTTTTTAGTATGGATGGTGACATCGCTCCCATAAGAGATATCTATTATCTATGTAAAAAATATAAAGCACTTCTATATTTGGATGATGCGCATGGGACAGGAGTGTTGGGGAATGGTAAAGGTAGCCTTTCACATTTTAATTTAACACCTGAATCATGGATTATTCAGATGGGTACATTCTCAAAAGCCCTTGGCTCTTTTGGTGCTTTTGTGGCAGGCGATTCAGAAATTATCCAGTGGATTTTAAATAATGCACGTAGTTTCATGTTTTCGACAGCGCTTCCAGCCTGCGTAGCCGCTGCATCAATAGCTGCCCTCAAATTAATAGAAAAAAATACTCGTTTAGTAAAAAAACTATGGACAAATAGAGAAATATTAGCTCAAAAACTTGTAGAGTCGGGGTTCGATATTATGGGAAGTGAAACGCCAATAATTCCTATAAATACAGGAACCATTGAAAACACACTTCGAATATCAAAACAACTTTTAAAAAAAGGTATATATGCGCCGGCCATCAGACCCCCTACTGTTCAGACACCTCGTATAAGAATAAATATCACCGCTTCACATAATAACGAAGACATTGAAAAACTTTTAAGAGCTTTAAGAGAGGTGAGACTATGATAAAAGGCTTCTTCATAACAGGAACTGATACAGGAGTAGGTAAAACAATTATATCCGCAGCTTTGATTAAGGCTGCAAACCTCTTGGGATTTAGAGCTGGCGGGATGAAACCGATTGAGACAGGATGTTTGAAAAAAGGTGATGTATTGATACCGTCTGATGGAATGTTTTTAAAAACCGTGGGGCACATGGAAGAAAATATAAAATATATTTCCCCCAGTTGTTTCGAAAATCCTCTTGCACCACTAACTGCATCAGAGATAGAGGGTGTAGATATTGACCTCAATAACATTAAAAATTTATTTATCCAACTCGCAAAAAGTTACGATGTAATAATCGTTGAAGGAATCGGTGGCTTGCTTGTACCGATAAAGAAAAATTATTATGTACTCGATCTCGCAAAAGATTTTGAATTGCCGATTATAATTGTATCCAGACCGGGTCTTGGAACAATAAATCATACGATGCTCACTGTTAAATGTGCAATCTCGGAAGGACTTCATGTTGCAGGCATTATCATAAATTACAGCCAGCCACCCGAACTAAGTCTGGCTGAAGAAACTAATCCTCACGTTTTAGAAAAAATATGCCCCATTCCACTCATTGGTATTTTTCCATACCTTAAAGATTTAGAAAGTAATAGCATTGAAAAGGCCGTCGTAAGAAGCTTAAATTTAAAACTTATTAAACAACATCTACTATAAATGGTAAATTCGATTACATTCCTAAAAATTTTTTAGATATTCGGACAGTCTAAATTAACTTTAAATCTTTGAGAACCTTTTTCAATTTCTCTTTATTGGTAGATGACATCTCGCAAAGCGGTAGTCTAAATTCTTCTTTTATCTTGCCCATCATTGCAAGCGCTGTCTTAACTGGAATGGGATTTGTTTCGATAAACATAGCTGCATTCAACGGCTCAAGTTTATAATGCAATTTTCTTGCTTCATCATATTTTCCGTCTAACCATAGAGAGCACATCATAGATACCTCTTTTGGCATTACATTCGCTGAAACTGAAATTACCCCCTTGCCACCCAATGCAAGTAATGGTAAAGTTGTAAAATCATCCCCTGATATTACCGTTATTCTATCTCCGCAAAGTCGAATAATTTCACTTACCTGTTTCATATCACCCGTTGCTTCTTTTATAGCCACAATGTTTCTAATTTCTGCAAGTCTTGCAACAGTCGATGGAAGAATATTGACCGCTGTCCTTCCAGGCACATTATATAAAACTATGGGAATATCAACAGCCTCTGCAACCGTTTTATAATGTCTGTACAGACCTTCCTGTGTAGGTTTGTTATAGTAAGGTGCTACAAGTAAAGCTGCGTCTGCGCCTGACTTTTTGGCATGCTTTGTTATTTCTATGGTTTCATCTGTAGAATTAGCACCTGTACCTGCTATTACAGGGATTCTTTTGTTCACAGTTTTGACGGTAAAATCAATTACCCTATAATGCTCCTCGTAATCAAGCGTTGCAGATTCTCCTGTAGTCCCACATGGCACAATGGCGTTAGTGCCCTGCGAAATATGCCATTCGATTAAATCCCCCAGTGCCTTTTCATCAACTTTGCCTTTTTTAAAAGGTGTAACTATTGCTACTATTGACCCCTTAAACATTATCTCCTCCTTTCAAAACCTTATATTTCAATTATTCCCTCAAATACCTCTACAGCATAACCTTTCATATAAACGTGGTTATCAGCAGCCCATTCTATAAAAAGGTCACCACCTGAAAGGTGAACTAACACCGACTTCGAAGTTAAACCTTTAATATTTGCTGCAACTACTGCTGCAGAGGCACCCGTTCCACAGGCCATTGTTTCACCTGCACCCCTCTCCCAAACCCTCATATTGATTTCTTTATCGTTCAAAACCTCCACAAATTCTACATTAGTTTTTTTAGGGAATATAGAATGATTCTCTATTAGAGGCCCTATTTGAGAAACAGATAATTTCTTGAGATCATCAACAAATATAACAGCATGTGGGTTACCCATTGATACGCAGGTAATTTTGAATTCAGTTTTGTATATCCTTAATGGGTAATCTACTACAGGTGGTTGATGATCGATATTCACAGGTATCTCCTGAGGACGAAATCTGGGTTCTCCCATATCAACTTTTATCATATTATCATCAACTTTTTCCGGTTTCATAATCCCTGCAAGGGTTTCAACCATGAGAACTTTCTTATCGGAAAGCTTCCTGTCCCAGATGTATTTTGCGAAACAACGAATACCATTACCACACATTTCCACTTCACTACCATCAGCATTAAAAATCCTCATCTTAAAATCTGCCGATTTCGAATTATCCAAAAGTAAAATTTGATCAGCACCTATTCCAAAATGCCTATTACACAATCTTCTCGAAAGTTCAGGGAGGTTATCAAGTTTTAATTCTCTGCTATCTATAAGAATAAAATCATTCCCAAGACCATGCATTTTTGTAAAATGTATCTTCATTTTAAAAAAGTCGGAATTCTATCGTTCTTTATAAGTTCAGCATAAGTTTCCCTTTTCCTAATCAGAAAGTGTTCCCTACCTCTGACCATAACTTCTGCAGCTTTAGGCCTACTATTATAATTAGAACTCATAGAAAATCCGTATGCACCTGCGCTCATGACAGCAAGGTACTCTCCTTGCTTGACTTTTCCAATCTGTCTGTCTCTGGCGAGGAAATCACTCGATTCGCAGATTGGACCTACAATATCACATAAAGTTCTACCCCTTTTTTTCTTTACTACAGGAATTATATTGTGATATGCATTGTAATAAGAAGGTCTGATGAGATCATTCATGCCTGCATCGACAATTATAAACTCTTTATCTATTCCCTTTTTAAGATAAAGCACCTTGGTGACAAGTATTCCTGCATTACCAACAATTGACCTGCCAGGCTCAATAACCAGCGTAAAATTCTTATTCTTTAGCAAGGGGAGCAAACTTTTTGCAAGATCTCTGGGATGGGGCGGTTCCTCATCTTTGTAGGGTATGCCAAGCCCGCCGCCTACATCAAGATATTTTAATTGCACACCCTGAGAACTCAACTCATCTATTAGAAGTAAAACTCTTTTTAACGCATCTACGAAAGGAGAAATCTTTGTTATTTGAGATCCAATATGTTTGTGAACTCCGATTATCTTAATATTTTTCAACTTTGCAGCAAGCTTATAATATTCCAATGCGTCTTCAATTGGTATACCAAATTTATGCTTTTTAAGGCCTGTTGCTATATATGGATGTGTTTCAGGATCAATATCAGGATTAATTCTTAATGCAATAGGAGCCTTTGTCCCGAGCTTACCTGCTATTCTGTCAATTTCCATTAGCTCGGCCTCAGATTCTACATTAAACATGAGAATCCTCGATTTAAGAGCAAATTTTATCTCATCTTCTTTTTTCCCCACTCCTGCATAAACTATCTTTTTTGTGGGTATACCTGCCTTCCGGGCAACATAAAGTTCGCCCCCTGAAACTATATCTGCTCCGCCACCATTTCTTGCAAATAATCTAAGAATTGCAAGGTTTGAATTAGCCTTTACTGCAAAGCAAATTATATGAGGATAGTCTTCAAAAGCTTCTGTGTATGCTCTAAAATGTCGTAGAAGCGTGCTGTAACTATATACATATAATGGCGTACCATATCTGTCTGCAAGAGCTTTAACAGAAACATCCTCAGCATATAATTCATTTGACCTGTAATGAAATAAATGCACGTGCGACCACCTTTTAGTAATTTGCTATATTTTATATATATTGCGTCCTTATCTCAAGAGTCGCTTTTAAACGAATTCTGGATTTAAGATTACCACTATGTTAAATTTAAAAAAGTCTTTTTTTCTGTCTTTAATTTAGTTCAGACAGAAATTTAGCTAATCAAGAATTATTTCGGGAGGAAGCATTGGGTAAAAATATAGTAGAAAAAATATTTGAAACTCACAGAACGTACGGCGAAATCAAACCTGGTGAGCTAATAGGATTGAAGGTGGATCAGGTTTACACTCAAGATGCTACAGGGACAATGGCATGGCTTCAGTTCGAGGCCATAGGTATCGATAAAGTAAAAGTACCTCTTGCTGTATCTTACGTAGACCATAATATGATTCAATCAAATTTTATGAACGCTGATGACCACCTTTTTCTTGAAACAGCTGCAGCAAAATACGGTGCATATTTCTCAAGACCAGGAAATGGAATAAGCCACCAAATTCATCTTGAACGTTTTGCTGCACCAGGAAAGATCGCATTAGGAACTGATAGTCACACACCAACAGGTGGTGGTATAGGAATGATAGCTATAGGTGTTGGCGGTCTTGATGCTGCAACTGTAATGGCTGGTCTTCCGTTCGAAATGAATATACCCCAGATTATGTTGATAAAACTTACTGGAAAATTAAAAAGACCTTGGGTAACGGCGATGGATGTCATATTAGAGATATTAAGAAGACTTTCTGTTAAGGGAGGCACTGGAAAGATTTTGGAATATGGGGGGCCAGGTGTTAAAGATTTGAGCGTTACTGAAAGGGCAACGATAACCAATATGGGGGCAGAACTCGGTGCAACAACATCAATTTTCCCCAGCGATAAAAGAACCAGGCATTTTTTAAAAGCTCAAGGCAGAGAAGCTGATTGGATAGAACTTTCGGCTGATAGAGACGCTACTTACGCTGATGTCCTGGAAATCGATTTAAACTCAATAGAGCCTCTTGTAGCGAAACCTCATAGCCCTGACAATGTTGTCGCTATAAAAGAACTCTCAGGCACGAAGATAGATCAGGTCTGTATAGGAAGTTGCACCAATTCATCATTTCAGGTTATGAAGGCGGTAGCATCAATTCTAAAAGGAAGATCGGTCGCAAAGGGTGTTAGTCTACTTATTAATCCGGGTTCAAAACAGGTATACGAGATGCTATCGCGAAAAGGCCTTTTATCCGATATAATCGCATCAGGTGCAAGGATACTTGAATCATCTTGTGGACCATGTATAGGCATGGGCGGCGCTCCTGGCACTGGCCAGATTTCTATCAGATCTTACAATAGGAATTTTAAAGGTAGAAGTGGGAATAAGGATGCATTTGTATATCTTGCAAATCCACTCGTCTGCTCATTATTCGCAATCAAAGGGGAAATCGTCGATCCATTTGATTCGGATATTTATTTGGAAATGCCCAAAGAACCTTCCCGATACCTAATTAACGACAATTTACTAATAAAACCACTGGAAGATACAAAAGATATCATAGTAAGAAAAGGTCCTAATATTAAAGAAGTACCAGTGAAAGAACCTTTGAGTGAAAATATTGAAGCAAACGTTTTGTTAAAAGTTGGAGATAATATTACTACCGATGACATAATGCCAGCAGGCTCAACAATACTCCCACTACGCTCGAATATCCCTGCAATTGCTGAATATGTTTTTTACAATATCGATAACAATTTCAGCAAAAGAGCGAAGGAATCAAAGCCAAAAGGCGGAGGTATTATTATCGGTGGAGAAAATTATGGTCAGGGTTCATCTCGTGAGCATGCTGCGATAGCCCCTATGTATCTTGGGATTCAAGCTGTAATTGCAAAATCTTTCGCCCGTATTCACAGAGCAAATCTGATCAATTTCGGCATCCTCCCGTTGATTTTTAAAAACATTAGTGATTATGAAAAGATTCAAGAGGGAGATAGAATTTTGATTGAGGATGTAAGAAAATATTTGATGGAAACCCAGTTATATAAAATTCATAATCTAACAAAAAATTATAAATTTGAAGCCTTTTCAAATCTTAACAATAGAGAAAGAAACATAATTTTGTCAGGAGGACTGTTACCAAATACTAAAGAACGGATTCTACAAATATCTCAAAGATAGATTTCAAAATTCGATGAAATTTTACAATGGCGGAAGCATAGAAAATTTCGTGATATGTAACTCTGGAGGAATATAAAAACATCTCTTTAAGGACACAGACGAGGGACACGTAAAACGAATTTTGCGCAATCTCTGCATTATTCGGATTAAATTGCCTAGGGACATCGCTTCAGCTTAACCCATATTATTCATAAAAATTTTGGCAGATGCATATCTGGCGATTTTAGATTCTTTCGAAGAATTAATTTTCCTCAGAAGCTCGATGGATATCAGCCGATAAAGGGGTAACAGTTGAGCTAAAATACTACCCCTGCTAAGTATCTATAAGTATGAATAATATGGGTTAGAAAAATGGAGATTCATATTGTATTTGGTTAGGTTAAAAAATGTCGTCGGGGGTAGCCTCCTTGCCGTCAGCTCCCTTGCTAAGAACCACATACGTTTGATCATGTTTTTTGTAAATATAAGGATTACCCCACGGATCATGCTCATCTGTAACAAGATTCAGTGATTCAGGATAATCACCATTTGTAAATCGGTATGCTTCAATCTTAATTCTTAAATTATCAACTGCTTTTGAGGCTTCAAATCTTTTTAAGATGTCCGTCTTATTTAAAAAAATTACGACAAAAGAAAGCGTGAAAGCCACAACAATAATAAATATGGGCAAAATATTCAATCCGGCAGTGGCTTTTTTCTGCTCTGTAAGAGGTGCTTCGGACACCATCGACAAATCTTCTTTTAGCTCTATAGCACCTTTTTCTAAAAGAGAAACGAGAGTTTTCGAGACGATAAAGTCATCTTTCCCTGTTATATCAATAATAGTACTGACATCATTTTCACCATCTACCAATGAAAAAATCTCCTTCTCTTCATCTGTCATATCCTCAGTTTGTTCTGTCCTTTTTATAAATACAGAATCAAGAGTTATTTTACCTTCGATGAGCGTCCACTCATCAACTATTCGAAGCCCTTCCATGAGCAAATGCTGTGTATCTAAAGAAATAGGAATTTCCTTATCAATCGGCACCTCTTGTGGTGTAAATTCATAAGTGCCATCTTTCCAGTTGAATATTTGGATCACTGTCTCTTTAATCTGTCCTGTTAATATCTCCTCAATATCTTCCCTTTTAACAAGCCCTTTCTTTATAAGAATATTGCCCAGTTTTAGATTTGAGAGCCGTTGTTCATTAAGTATAGGTTGAAGGTCTTTTTCTTCAAGGAGTCCCTTCTTAACCAAAACTTTTCCGAGTCTATTAGCCTCCGATCTTCTTTTTGATTCAGCACCTGTAACATTACCTTCTGAAAACAGAAGTCTAACCTTATCCATTTTCCCTTCAATGGTTAAAACACCTGTCTTACGTTGGAAAAAAATTAGTTGCAGAATATCGGCTAATCCAAAATCCTTAAGAGAACCTTCTAAAGCCAACCTTTTGCAAGCCTCCGCCTTGTTATTATATTAGAAAATAAATAAACCATTATCATTAAAAATATAGCACATGTGTTAAGCCATAAGTGAGAAAACCCAGCCAGCCCTACATTAAATATCAAATTAATCAATGGAATAGATAATAAAAATAAAAAAGGCCACATAAAAATTAAACCATATAATAGATACCCTGCATAAATTTGCCCCGAACCTGGCAGTAGTAGAGATAACAATTTGATTCTTTCTCTCTTTTTTGTCCTGTATTCATAGACAGCGAGGATTCTTGCAATTCTTTCTTTTGCATCAAGTTCCTCAAGCTTAATTAAAGATCTATAACATTGTAAGCACATATGCCCCCACAAGATATGTTTCTCACATTTGTTGCACATAATTGCTCCACACCTGTTGCATCTATAAGCTCTATTTTTTAAACGTCTGTCTATGAGAAAAAATATTAATATCATGATTGCCGAAACAAACATCAATAATATGGTTGGAATGAGTGAGAGATCTTCAAGATAATTTCCGCTTTTCTTTAAGACATATCTCCAGATTTCTGATTGTGAAAGTTTTTCATCCATAACAAACCTGTTCGGATTTCTACTAAATATCTTCCTGAAATATAATACAGAGCCAATATCAAGTTGCTGAGCACTGATGAAATATTTTTCTCCATTGTCAAAGTCAAATGTTTCTCTATAAACCTGACTGAGATTATAATATGTTGATACAAGAGGTTTAATATCCAAGGCTTTTTTATAAAGTTCTTTTGCTTTTTCAAAATCTCCTAATCCAACATAACAGTTTGCGAGGTTGTTATATATTCGTGCATCCTTTTTCATAAAGAGAAGTCTATTGTATACATCTATTGCTTCATCAAATCTTTTCTCGCGTTTTAAAGCGAGGGCATATGAAAAAAGCTCAACCGGTTCATTTTTACCTTCTAAGATTGAAATACCATAATTATTTTCTTTTTCTTCGTTGACTTCTATAACAGCTTTTATTTCAGGAGAAATAGAAGCATTAACGGAAAGTAAAATGAGTTCATAAATCAATGGAGAAATAAGTAGGAATATAAGATAGAAATACACCAATAATTTATCTTTCTTCTTGACATAAAAACTCAATAATATTAATAAAGCTGCGAGAAAATAAAAAGGACCAAAGATAGCAAAAATAAAAATAAAGAACAAAATTAATTTTGTCTTATTTTCTGATAAATCATGCGAGATTAAAAATATATCCTGTGGTAATCTTACCAATGTAATAACGAAAATTGAGAAAATCAAAGAAATTACTATACTTGATAATAAGGACATTATCATTGTAAAGAGCCACCAGAAATTCCGCTCATATGCACCTATGCCCTTAATAACATAATCAACACTTTCGAAGATATCTTCAGGATTAAAAGCAAAACTGACCTTTGCCATTTCAAAATAAACCGCAGGGAGATCAGGGGAATATTCCAGTGCTTTTTTAAGAATATCTTTTGCATTACTTTTATCCCTTTTTGCTTCCTCAATAAGCAAATAAGAATAAGCTTCCGAATTTTTAATACCTCTATTTAGTTGAGTCTCAAGAAGTGAATTAGCAAACGAGATTGAACTGGCAGTCAATAAAAAAAATATAATAAGCAAAAATTTTTTCATTCCCTTTGCCCTATCTTTCTTTCTGTACCTCTCATCAATCTTTTGATATTATCCTTATGCCTTATAAATATAAGAATCGTGATAAGAAATGCAACCATAAATTTGTCTTCAGTCTCAAACAATAATATGTTTAGAGGTAAAAAACTAAAGGATACCAAAGCTCCAAGGGAGGAATAACGTGTAAAAATAACAACTACTAGCCATATAATCATAGTAATTAATGCCGCTTGGGGAGCATAAATAATAAGGACTCCAAGGCTTGTTGCAACACCTTTGCCACCTTTAAATCTCAAAAAAATTGAAAAATTGTGACCCAATATGGCTGAAATACCAGCAAGGCCTTCATAAAATGTACCCACATCTAATTTTCTTCCTAAGAAAACTGCAAGCGTTCCTTTAAATAGATCTCCAAGAAGGGTTATAAGTGCAGAGCCCTTGCCCATTGATCTTAAAACATTTGTAGCTCCTATATTACCACTTCCAACTTTTTTGAGATCCACTCCTTTAAGCTTAGCCACAATTATGCCAAAAGGTATTGAACCGAGAAAAAAGCCTATAATCAGTATTAGAACTACAATGATTTCATCCATATATTAAATCTTCAATAACATTTAAATCCGCTTCCAGAAAGAAATTGTGTATTGAATACCTGATACGATCGATAATAAAAGAGCCGTCCAAATAAGTAATATTCCAATATCATATAAATCTATATTAGGAATAGCCCTCATAACTATAAGACAAATTATAGCAATTATCTGAAAAGTTGTTTTAATTTTTCCGCCAATCTCGGCCGGAATAAGAATGTCTTTTGAGAGAGCAACAACCCTTAAACCTGTTACCATAAATTCTCTCACAATTATAACAATAGCTATCCACGCAGGAATTCTTGCCATATCCACAAGAACAATTAAAGCTGATATTACCAAAAATTTATCAGCGATTGGGTCAAGAATAATGCCAAACTTTGTAATTTTGCCTGACCGTCTTGCAAGATAGCCGTCGAGAAAATCTGTTAAAGATGCGATGATAAATATGAAAGCTCCAAATAATGGATTCGCATAAACAGTAAAAATAAAAACAGGTATCAGGATAATCCTGCTTAATGTAAGAATTGTCGGCAAATTAAGTTTTGGAATACTCATTAATTATATCTTTCCATAAATTTTTAGCCTTTAGTATAAAATCACATACTTCTCTGACCGCTCCTCTTCCACCTTTGTTCTTAGTTATCATTTTTACAACGGATTTAACTTCATTATCAGAATCTGCTACTGCTACTGACAAGCCACATCTTTTTAATATCGGAATATCCACAATATCATCTCCGATATAAGCTATTTGATCATCACTGAGGGAATATTTTTGTGATAAGGTATTGTAAGCGACCCTTTTGTCATAACATTTTTGAAATACATCTTTAAGCCCAAGCTCCTTAGCCCTTCTATTAACAACCTTTGAAAATCTACCGGTTATTAAAGCGACATTTATACCTGCCTTCAATAGCATCTTTATCCCGTGTCCATCACGGACGTGGAATAACTTTAATTCATTATCCTTGTCATCAAGAATTATACTGCCATCTGTTAACACACCATCTACATCGAGTATGAGAAGTTCTATTTTTTTTGCAATTTCTTTAAGCTTTTTATGTTTTGCATTCATTTTTGGAATCTTAAAAGATTTATATAATAATTGTGAGAAAGTATAATTTAACCCTAAAATTCACTTAACATATTGAAGAGATTGCGAAAAAATTTATTTTTTAATTCCTTCGCCAACAGCATATTCGTTACATATTAATCGTTTTAATCGTTATAGATAAATTGAACTAAATCTATTGTCCAGTATATCAAAGAAAAGGGGAAAAGTCATTGAAAAATATGAAAAAAGAAGTGTAAAAAAGAAAAATGGAGAGAAATATTCTTAAATCTGTTCAATGACTTACGATTCTCAGAAAACCAAAAATCGATAAATCATTGAACAGAATATTAATCTTCTTTAATTCCAAGACACAGCTGTTCAAACATATCTTCATATTTTGAATCTAATCTTCTGAAAATCGCTGGGGCTATTATATTATATTTGCACGCATACTCGAGGCAGATTTGGGCCTTTGAGGCAGCATGGGCAGCATCTGACAATTTTTTAACAAATTCGTTCTTATCTTCTCTAAACTTCCACGCATCTGCAAGCTCTGTACACGCAAGTTTCGAATAACTGCGTAACTGTTTCTTTAATACGAGTTTTTCAGCAGGAAAACCTTTCGACAATTCAAAGATTTCATCATGAATGTCTAACAGTGTCTCGAATACAAATTTAAATAATTCATAATCGATAAGCCCGTTTGTTTTTTCTTTTCCCTTTAGTATCTCACTCATTTTTTAACCCTCCTTACTATTAAAAAATTTTTATTAAATCCCCAATTGTTTAAGGGTTTCCTTAAGTAAGATTCCAGATACAGGTTTTTCCAGATATATAGTGCCACTTAATTCAGAGGTCTTTCTCCTAATCTCTTCATTCCCATATGCAGTTATCAATATTGTTCGAGTGCGTGGATGGTAATCCTTTACAAATCGGATAATATCTAAGCCTGCCTCTGGCAAATCATTCGTTAGTCTCAGGTCTGTTACCACGACATCATAACTATGGATTGAGAGTAATTTAAAAGCATCTTCTTTATTGTTAGCTATATCAACCGTCATTTCTGTCCCTTCAAATAATTTTTTAAATGCCATCAATATAGTTATTTCATCATCTACTATGAGCAACCGCTTACTCATTTTTTTCCTCGTATAATCTTTTTGATTTAAAAATGAGCAAAAAAAATGCCAATAATTTGATTAAAAAAATTCAATAAAATTAAAGACTTATAATTTAAGAAGCTTTACAGATAATTCTCATTTTCGCAAAAGAAATGAGAATTATGAGAATGATGAGAAAAAATATCATTATATTTTTAACCCATATTTTTATAAAAAAATTTGGCAGAGCAGTATTCGATCGGTTTTCAAATTCTTTCGAAGAAAAAATCTTTCCTCGGAGGTTCGATGTATGTCGAGCCGAAAATCGGGTTCCCGAAAAAGTCGAAGACTTTTTGGTCTAACAATTAAGCGACAATACTGCGTCTGCCAATTACCTGCAAATTTATGAATAAAGTGGGTTAAGTAGTGGATTTTATAAGTTGTTTTGTGTTCCTCTCTGAAATTTCTTTAATTTTCTATACAGTGTCGCCCTTGAAATACCAAGAGCCTCAGCAGCCCTGCGCGTGTCGCCATTGAAACACTTTATTACGGTTCTGATGTGAGATTCTTCGATGTTATGCAGTTTATCAGATTTAAGCAGATGTTCGGGTCTTTTATAGGTCAAATTTATGCAGGAGAAATGATCCAAAGATAACCTTTTTCCATCTGAAAGTAAAAGAGCCCTTTCTAAAACATTCCTCAATTCGCGAATATTGCCTGGCCATGAATAGGTCTGCATTAATCTTATTATCTCGTCTGAAATCTCAATATCTGGAGCCCCCATGTCGTTTAAAATGTGTCTAACAAGTCCTGGTATATCTTCTGGTCTTTCACGCAAAGGTGGGATCATGATAGTAAGCACATTAATTCTAAAATAAAGATCTTTACGAAATTTCTCAACTCTCACTTCCTCTAATATATCCCGATTTGTAGCGCAGATTAGTCTAAAATCACTTTTTCTTAACTTCACTTCTCCCAATCTTCGATAACTTTTTTCTTCTATCACTTTAAGAAACTGTGCCTGCACTGTTATATCCATATCACTTATTTCGTCGAGGAATAGGGTACCGCCATCAGCAAGTTCTATCAACCCCTTCTTATCCTGAATTGCTGAAGTAAATGCACCCCTAATATGACCAAAAAGTTCGCTTGCGAGCAGTTCTCCTCTAAGATTGGAACAATTTACCTCGACAAAAGGGGATGTTCTCCTTAAACCGTTACTATGAATCCATTTAGCGAGCATCCCCTTGCCTGCCCCTGTTTCACCTAAAATTAATACATTTGAATCATTTTTAGTTGCAATAGATGCGAGCTTAATAACCTCTTTCATGGCTTCGCTTTCACCAAAGAAATGTTTGGGCTCCTTTGAAAGCCTCCGGGATGCAAAATGTTCGCGTCTCAAAGATCCTAACTCAAGACTTTTTTTAAGAAAAATCTCAAGATCTGACATATTTACAGGTTTAGTTAGAAAATTATCTGCACCTCTTCGCATTGCTTCCACTGCCAAGGGGATGTCACCATATCCTGTAATGACAACAATAGCGGTTTCAGGGGAATTTTCTCGGATTTCCGGAATCAGATCTAAACCATTTCCATCTGGTAAGTACAAATCTAATAAAATGGCATCGAAACGTTCTGAATGAATAGTTTCCTTTGCTTCAGAGAAAAGTGATGCCTCACAAATATAATAACCAGCCTTAGATAGATATTTTGATAGCCCGAACCTTATTCCTTCTTCGTCATCTATAACCAATATCTTTGGTTTCATTAAAGGTCTCCTGTAAAATAGGTAATTCTATTTCTACTGTGCACCCTGGTGGGGGGTTGTTGTTATATATCATAATGGTACCCCTGTGGGCATTAATAACATGTTTGCAAAAACTTAACCCCAAACCTTCGCCCTTTGTTGTTGTATAAAAGAGGTCAAAAACTTTGCCTATGTTTTCCTCTGGTATACCGCTTCCAACGTCGATTATTTTAATTTTAAGGGTACCATTATTAGATTTTGTGACAATAAATTGTATTTCTGTACCATCAGGGCTATTTTGGGCAGCATTTTTAAATATATTTAGAAACACCTGCTGAAGTCTTGAGATATTGGCCATCAAATGCATATTTTGAACGTCAGGATGTAAAAACAATTTTACTTCATGTTTATCAGAGAATTCTTTTTGATTCCATAAATTTATAATTGCGGGGAATAAATCAGAAACAGATATTTTTACAAATTGATAATGTTGAATAGAACTGCCAATATCAATTAAATTCCCCATTAATTTTGAAAGTCGGTCAATCTGTGTCTTGATATGTTCGAAATAAGATTCATATTCGGGTTTCTTTCCTATTTCTTGAAACAATGCTTCTGTAATTACCAATATAGCATTTAGTGGATTTCTTATCTGATGTGCTAAAGCTGCTAATATATGGCTAAGGGATTCTACTTTATCAGATTCCCTGCGATTTGTTTCAACAAGGCGTCGTTCTATTTCCTTTGATACATGTCTCGCGAAGGTTTCTATAATCTCAATTTCCTCATTTGTAAAATTTCGTTTTACATAATCTAAACAACTTATAATCCCTGCGATTTCACCTTTTTTTTCTATTATCGGAATTTCGACGGATGCTTTATAATCGTTATAATCATCACCGGAGATTTGCGATATTGTTTTTAGCCCATCTTGCTCCATAATCTGAATGGTAACACATGGGACTTTGATAAGCCTTGAAAGATTTACAACGAGTTGATCACAAACTTCTTTAAATGAATAAAAATAGTTAGTAGATAGCTCATATAATATTTGCAGGGCTTCAAACTTTCTATCTAACTTTTTTAATTTATTTGTATCTGTTTTCCATTGGTTAAGTTTTTCCTTGTAAACACCCATATAGCTTCCTCAAAATAACGTTCGAAACTTTATAATTTTTAGCCTAAGCCTAATTTTATAGTTTCTTTCTTAATGTATAGCACAGCCATATTCGTATAGTAAACCGAAAAATTGAAGACAAAAATTACAGGTGATATAATTAGCCAAAATACAAAATTGGGGGTGAATTTTATGAATACTACAATTGACCTGAAAAAATATGCTGTTCCTGTCGAAAGATTGAAATGGGTTTGTCCTGTCGATATCCTGAAATTCGAATGTACTTCTGACATTGAGCCATTAAGAGAATTTATTGGACAGGATAGGGCTATGGATTCCATAAATTTCGGCTTGGAGGTAGAGCGTGCCGGGTATAACCTTTTTTTAACTGGACTCACGGGAACTGGAAAAGCAACAACCATTAAAGCACGTTTAAAGAAGTTTATTAAAGACAGGGAAGACAAAGGCTTAAAATATGAACCAAACGACTGGTGTTATGTATATAATTTTTCAGAGCCTGACCAGCCAAAAATCTTAAAACTCCCTCAAGGGATGGGCAAATCTTTCAGCAGTAATATGGAGTTTTTATTCAAAACCTTAAAAGAAGAGATACCGAAAACATTTGGAAGCGAGGATTATAAAAAAAGAAAGCAGGAAATTATGGAAGAACATCAGCGAAGATATCAGGAAGCCCTTGATTCGCTTGATAAAGAAGCAAGCTCGAAAAATTTAATGGTGCAACTGTCTCCGATGGGTGCTGCGGTTGTTCCATTAAAAAACGGCAATCCAATGTCGAGAGAAGATTTTATTTCTCTACCAGAAAAAGAAAGACAAGCCATCGAGTCTTTACGATTAGAAATGATGCGGAAAGTCGAAGAAACATACTCGAAGCTACATGAATTAGAGAAAGAGATTAGTGAGAAAATGAAAAATATTGATTTGAAGTTTGGAGAATTTGCTATAACACATCCTTTCGATGAAATGTTTAGAATTTACAGTGAATATCCTGATGTCATAAAATTTTTACAAGAACTAAGAGAATATACCCTTACTAAATTATTAGATCTATTTTTACAGCCGTCTCTTCCCCAACAACCTCCGCCCGGTATCACTTTGCAATATGTTGATCCCTTTCTTGCCTTTAAAGTAAATGTTTTTGTTGATAACAGCCTTTCTAAAGGACCCCCTATAATATTTGAGCCTAACCCTAATTGGTTCAATATGTTTGGTAAAATCGAAAGACGAGCTATGATGGGAACATATATCAGTGACCACACGATGATAAAAGCAGGTGCTGTCCAACGGGCAAATGGAGGATATTTAATTTTAAATATACGAGATGTACTAATGAATTCAGGCGTATGGGAGGGACTGAAAAGGGTTATAAAGACAAAAGAGGTTCGAGTTGAAGACCCGTGGGAACAATTGGGAATCTTTGCACCACAAGGTATGAGACCCCAGCCTATACCCGTAGAGTTTAAAATAATCGTGATGGGTGAAGATTCAATTTATCAACTACTTAATCTACATGACGAGGATTTTTGGGAGATGTTTAAAGTAAAAGCAGATTTTGATTTTCAAATGGAACGCACAGAGCAAAACATAAAAGCCTACGCATGCTTCATTCGCAGTTGCTGTGATGATGAAAAATTATTACCCTTCGATCGCTCAGGGGTTGCCGCCGTTCTTGAGTACTCAGCTCGCACTGCAGGGGATCAGGATAAACTATCAGCGAGATTTGGCCAAATGAAAGATTTAATCGTTGAGGCCGATTATTGGGCAAGGGCGTCAAAAAGCAAAATGATCACCAGAGAACATGTCGAAAAAGCTGTTAATAAAAAGGTTAATAGATTAGACCTAATAGCAGAACATATAAGACGGATGATAAAAGAAGGCACAATAATGATTGATGTGGAGGGGGCTGTTGTAGGACAGGTGAATGGTTTATCAGTTTATGACCTTGGAATCTTCAGTTTTGGGAAACCAAATCGCATTACAGCAAAAACATTCTTAGGTAGACGTGGCATTATAAATATTGAAAGGGAATCACAATTAAGTGGTCGTATCCACGATAAAGGAGTTCTTATATTATCGGGATATCTGGGCTGGAAATATGCTCAGGATAAACCGTTATCACTTTCAGCAAGCATCTGCTTTGAGCAATCTTACACAGGTGTAGAGGGAGACAGTGCTTCTTCAGCTGAGCTTTTTGCTATCCTTTCAAGCCTTTCAGAAATCCCTATAAAGCAATCAATAGCAGTTACAGGCTCCGTAAATCAAAAAGGCGAAATACAGCCTATTGGTGGAGTAAACCAAAAGATTGAAGGTTTCTTTGATGTCTGTAAAGCAAAGGGATTAACAGGTGAGCAAGGTGTAGTTATACCACACCGAAATATAAAAAATCTGATGTTGAGAGAAGATATAATAAAAGAAGTGCTTGATGGTAATTTCCACATTTACTCTATAAATACCATCGATGAAGGAATCGAAATATTAACGGGTGTCCCTGCAGGTGAAAAACTTGCCGATGGCAGTTATCCTGAAGGGACAGTAAACTATATGGTTGACAAACGTCTCAGGGAATATGCTAAAAGACTTAAGGATTATTACAGACACGATATAAATATGTAGGTATGTAAGAAGTTAAAATAAATATTTATTTTACGCTTTCCGAAAATTTATATGATGTTTAAAATTCAAAAAGCGTTTCTATATTCTTTTATTATCATATTGTTCATATTGTTTTCTCTACCCTTTACTGTTCACTCCGAAATAATCGTATACGATACAATAATACCCAAAAATAAAATCGTAATGCTCAGAGCAGAAACAAAGGATCACTTTTTCAAAAAAGGTGGTAAACTCGTTGAATTTTTCGTTGATGGACAATCCATTGGGAAAACGCTTTCGGGGGGAGATGGTATTGCATATATGCAATTTAAACCTATCAAGAGTGGCCTCTATCATATTAGGGTTAAGTCCGAAAAAGAAGAAGACAATGGGTTACTGCTATCTCTAAAAAGGAATGAAGGATTAATATTTGTGGATATAGAAGGTAGTTTATGGGAAGGAGTATTTTCACAAAAACCAAGGAAAGAAAGTCGAGAAACTATAAAGAAGTTATCAAAAAGATTTCCTGTTGTATTTCTTCAGACAAGTTTTTTGGGTATTAAAAATGCTAAAAAATGGCTTAAAGAAAATAGTTTTGTTGAATTGCCAGTTGTAAGGTGGAAAAGAGGTCTAATATTTGATGAAATAATCGAAAATGGTTTAAAAATAAAAGCTTTAATAGGAAGTGCTTCTGTTATAAACTCAGCAAAAAACTATAACATAGAAAAATTGATAAGTTTCGATGAAGTTGAAGGCGCAGAGTTAGTAAAAGATTGGAATGAGATAAAAAAGAAGATTGAAATATTGCACATCAATTGACACGGTGGCAGTTAAGAAGAAATAATAAGAATTATGAGACGTTATAATTCCTTTGGGTCTTATATTAAAAGAATATTTGGGACAACTGTTTATAAAGTAAATGTGGACGCAGGGTTTACCTGCCCTAACAGGGATGGTACAATTGGAACATCAGGTTGTATTTATTGTAATAACGACAGTTTCAGACCAAGCTCCTGTAAACCAACTTTTTCTTTGATCGAGCAAATACAGAATGGGATAAAGTATATCAAAAAAAGATATAAGGCAGAAAAATTTATTGTATATTTTCAGCCATATACAAACACTTATGCACCAGTTGAGGAATTAGAGCGAATTTATAAGGAAGCACTTTCTGAACCTTCAGTTATTGGTATTGCTATAGGGACCAGACCTGATTGCGTAGACGAAGATAAAATAGCACTTCTCGAATCACTTGCGGATAAATTTTTTATACTTATTGAGTATGGAATGCAATCAATCTTTGATAAATCACTTGATTTCATCAATCGAGGACACGATTATAATACCTTTTTAAAGGCCCTTGATCTTACCAAAAATAGAGGTATTTATATCGGTGCTCATGTTATAGTTGGATTCCCTACAGAGACGAGAGAAGAAATGCTTTCAATGGCCGATGAGATTTCCCAATTGCCCATCGACTTTCTTAAAATACATCAACTTCAGATAATAAAAAATACACCTCTTGAGATTATGTACAAAAACAATCCTTTTCATGTATTTGGTTACGAAGAATATCTCGAATTTGTGACAGATTTTATTGAGAGACTTTCATCTCGGATCGTGTTACAAAGGCTTTTTGCTACAGCACCTGATAATATTTTAATTGCACCGCAATGGGGGAAAAACAGGCAGGAAATCCTGAGAGATATCGAAAAAAGACTCGAAAATAAAGATACCTATCAGGGGAAAAAGGCAACAATTAACGAGAATATATCTAATGCAAAGATGAATTGTTAAGTCCAGAAAGCTAATGAAAAAAATAATAGGTGTCATCGGCGGAAGAAGGACTGAAAAAGCTCTTCTAAAACAGGCAGAAGAAGTGGGAAGTTTAATAGCTAAAAAAGGCGCCATCCTTATTTGCGGGGGGTTAACGGGTGTTATGGAAGCCGTTTCAAAAGGAGCGAAAAACGAAGGGGGATTAACCGTAGGTATTTTACCTCATAACGATACAAAAGAAGCCAATCCATATATAGATGTTCCTATAGCCACAGGATTAGGAATCGCAAGAAACTTTATTATAGCTCGTGCCTCAGATGTTCTTATAGCCATTGGAGGAGAATATGGAACTCTCTCAGAAATTGCCTATGCTCTCCAAATGGGAAAATCAGTCGTAGGTATCAAAACATGGGATATAAAAGGTGTTATTAATGCTACAAACGCTGTTGACGCTGTAAACAAAGCCTTTGAGCTTATATCGACTTAAAGTGAAAATGACCTTACCAGAAATTCCTATAAGCAGAAGTGATGACTTGCATAATCTCGAATATGTGGATAGTGCTGATCTTGTCCTTTTTATGGCTGGAAACCAATTCATGGTTATGGATGAGCTTTTAGGGCTATTTCAACAAAAACATCCCGAAATAAAACGTATCTTTTATGAAACCCTTCCTCCAGGTTTAGAGTTGAAGCAGATTTTGGCGGGTGGTGCTAAATTTGGTGACAGAATAATCAGTATTATGCCTGATATTTATACCTCAGTTACTGAGGAAGCAATGAAAATCCTCTCACAGAGGGGATTAGTTGATGAATTTTTTATCTATTTACATAATCGCCTAGTACTTATGGTACCATCAGATAATCCAGCAAAAATAAAGAGCGTTAGAGACTTGGGACAAGATAATGTGAGGATTTCACAACCAGGAGAGATGGAAGACATATCAAAATATATTATTGATATGTATAGAAGCGCAGGCGGTGATGAACTTGTAAAGAAAATCTTGGAAGAAAAAAGAGCGGATGGAACTACTATTTTGACTATTGTGCATCATAGAGAAACACCCTTAAGAATAAAGAAACGAACGGTTGACGTTGGCCCTGTGTGGGCAACTGAACTAATAAATGCTCAAAGAGAGGGTTTAGGAGTGGAAGCTGTAGAGCCAGGAGAAGAAATAGACCAACGCAGTAAAGTAAACTATTTTATAGCTAAATTAAAAGGGTCTCGCAATCCAGAAAATGCCAACAAATTCCTTCATTTCATTAAAAGTCGAGAAGCTCAGGAAATATATAAAAAATACGGATTTATACCACACTTTATTTAACCTTCTCTAACCCCGACTTTATAAATTTTTAAACGTCGTTCTTGAAAAATAAAGAAAGTGGTATTTATTTGTGGTAAGTTGTTTGTAAGCATTGACGATTGCAATAATTTTTTCCCTGTCAACAAGCTTGGTGGTTATTTTCAGTATGTCAGTATCCTCGAAATTAAATTGACAGACTGAAACAGGGAAAATGGAAAAAGCAGAAAGTAGACTAAATCTCCCCATATGCTGTTATCTTCTTTCTCCGTAAACTCAACCTCTACTTTATTAATCTTGCTTTTTGTGCTCTTTTTTGTATGCATATTTTTGATCTCCTTTCGCTTAGAATGGATTTAGTTACAACTTATTGATTTTAATATGAAAGGAGAATTTTTTAGTGGCTAATTAATTTCAACTACATTTTTCGGGATAACGAATATTTGATACATTAAGGAATTGAAGAATAATTTTATTGATATGCATTATTCTAATTGATTGCATCTTTCATGTTAAATTTTTGTATAAAACTTGTTGAAAATTATGGTACCCCCTGCAGGAATCGAACCTGCGACACCAGGTTTAGGAAACCTGTGCTCTATCCTACTGAGCTAAGGGGGCCCTTCCATTTTCGAGCACATACAAATACTACTCAAAAAACAAGCACAATATTTTAACACACCAAAACGTATTTACGTCAAAGAAGAATCCGGAAAGGTAAGTAAGCATCACTTTTTCCGTGATAAGTCATGCAGCATATCTAACGAGCTCTTTTCGACGCTCTTGCCAGTAAGTATCCCATTCTCCATTAAGCTTTAAAAGTCTCAATCTTAAAAGAGGATTAGCACCCTTTTTGTACCAACTCATACCACGCTTCTTAAATCTACGGGCTACTGTAATATCTACTGTCTTTTCTACAGGCCCAGAACCATAGCCTCCTGCCTTTGGAATATTCTCAATCCACTTCAAATTATTCTTCACATAATCCATAGCATCTACTATCTTCTTGATCTTCTCAGGGTCTCTTAACCGTGAACCTTCCTCCATGAGTGCCCTGATAATCTCTCTTCCGTTTCCTTTTAATGCTAATCCCTTTAGGTCTTCTACTGAAGCCTTTTTCTCCTCCCCTAAGGCCTTCTTTAACTCCCTCTCTAAATGCCAGATATCAAGTACCCCTATAGCCTCAGGAAAATAGCTATCTTTTAAATTATGAATCCATCTTGCACCATCACCAATGAAGAAAATCTTCTTGGCATTCAGCACTCCTTGTTTTACACAATCCAAAAAGAATTTCTCTCCAAAGGCTTCTGCATCCTCAATAGATGCATAGCTCTTCTTATCCATCAGCCAAACACGATCCTTAGAGATTAAAACCCTCTGGCTGAAGCTCGCACCCACTTTACATTCCATCCATTCCTTACTTGCTCGATCATTTACTCCTGTCCCATCTACTTGAATATAAAGAACTTCTGGAGATCCCTTATCAACATCCTCTAAATCCTGGCCTCCTTCAAAAACCTTTCTTCGCCTGTCTTCTTCCCAATCCTCTATCGCTCTGCCTTCTTCTAATGCCATCTCATGAATCTTTTTGTGACTTACCTCTAAGCCTGTGAACTTCTTTAAAAATTCAGCAGCCTTCTCATAGCTTACCTCTACCGCTGCCCATAAACTCCTCTCTCTCACCCCAATTGTCATTCTCTCCCCTTTGCTCAAGCCAATAGCCTCATCTAAAGGATATATATCTTCTTTGCATCTCTGACAGCGAAATCGAACCCTCTTTGTCCCCACAGCCCCTATTAATGTCCTGATCCTCTTTGGCTCACTTCCATTCTTTACGAGAAAGGATCCGCACCTTTTACACACCCTTGTCACCTTAATTGCTTCTTCTTCAATTCTTCTTAGCACTTTATTGAATACTTCTTTAAATACTTCCTCCCTTATCCTTAATAGCTCCTCTTCTATCCAATGAATATCGGTCTGATTTAATGCTATACTTATTTTGAAGGAAAGCTTTATCTCCTTCATGGCTCACCTCCTGTGTGTTATTTACTTTTATTTATTAAACACAGTATAAGGTGAGCCCCTTTTTTATTCATCACGAAATTGGTGATGCTTCCAACTAAATGTAGGTAGCAAAATATACAGTAGAAGACATGGTTTGCCCTTAAACAACTATCATCAGGATAAGCTACCTACAG
>FWPV01004459.1_pt1 | contig 29731 bp, 29 predicted proteins | sample 2228371 | NCBI WGS metagenome assembly FWPV01 (sample SAMEA103939776, study PRJEB20133) | metagenome | reverse complement strand
TAACAAGCTAGACAGCTTGTTACTCAAAAATGGCATCAAACATATATACTAAGTAACATAAGCTGTCCTGCTTGTGATTTTTTGTATGTTACTAACAAGCTAGACAGCTTGTTTTACTCAAAAATAGCATCGAGCCTACATTAAACGCAAATAGCATAGTGCATATACAAGGGAGGTTAACTTTAATTGAATTCCGAAAGAATTATAACATTCTGGCAGCCTAAAAAGCTTGTGTTTGGAAACGGATGTTCATCACAATTTGTAGAAGATTTCTGTTCGTTAGGACTAAGTAAAGCATTTATTATAACAACTCAGCCTTTAATACCTTTGATCGAGCCAATTTTAGATTCCTTGAAGAAAAACAGCATACAAATAAAACTTTATGACTCCATAGATCGTGAACCAACCAGGATGATGTTTAATTCCGCAATGAATGAATGTAGACATTTTCAAGCAGATGCTATTGTTGGCATTGGTGGAGGAAGTGTTCTTGATGTTGCAAAGTTGATTGCGAGTTTATATAAGAGCGATGATAGTATTGATGATGTTTTTGGCATAGGAAAAGTAAAGGACAGAAAAACTTATCTTGCATGCCTTCCAACTACTTCAGGAACAGGTAGTGAGGTTTCGCCAAATGCAATAATATTAGATGAAACTGACAATATGAAAAAAGGTATTATTAGTCAATACTTAGTTCCAGATGCTAGTTATGTTGATCCCTTGCTAACTGTTACCGTCCCTCCCAATATAACTGCATCAACAGGAATGGATGCGCTAACTCACTGTATAGAAGCTTATGTTAATCGTTTTGCCCATCCTATCACAGACCTATATGCATTAGAAGGAGTTAGGCTTATCGGAAATAGTATTGTTTCTGCTTTCAAGGATGGGTCAAATTTGAAAGCAAGAGAAAATATGTCTTTAGGTAGCTTGTATGGGGGGCTATGCTTGGGACCGGTTAACACAGGGGCAGCTCATGTTTTATCTTATCCGCTCGGTAGCAAATTCCATATACCTCATGGCATATCTAATGCTCTTTTCCTGCCCTATGTAATTGAGTATAATATGCCTGTATCAATAGAAAGGTATGCGAATATAGCGATTGCATTAGGTGTTGATAAAGGCAATTCACCTTTGGAAACAGCCCAAAAGGGATTGGAGAAAATAAGGAGTATTTCAAAAGAGTGTGGAATTCCTGAAAAACTTTCTCAACTTGGTATCCCGCAATCTGCTATAAGAAGTATGGCAGAATCAGCTATGACTGTCACGAGACTTCTTAAAAATAATGTGAGAGAGTTAAGTCTTGAAGATGCGGAATCTATATATAGATCTGCATATTAAAATATCGCTTAAAGTAGTTCAAATATTATAATAGGAGGCTTTATGAATATGAACTCTAAAGTGTTTGAAAATATTTATACTGAACTTGATCCATCCAGTAGAGTATATAGACTGAGGGAAATGTATTGGAACAAAGCTCATAATGCTGGTCTTATCAGAAAAGAAATTCATGGCTCGGGAGAGGACACGCTGATTGGTCATGCAAAGGATTTTGCGGAGATTCTAAAAGCGAGTGATGTATTCATATTGCCTGATGAACTTATTGTAGGATGCCATTTAGCTATACCCAAGCAGGGAAGCAATATAAAGCTAGGATTTTATGATCCACATTTTCCACCTGGACACGAGCTAATATTAAATATGGGCATAGCTGGTATAAGAGATTATGCCAGGGAAAGATTGCTTTATGAAACTAATAGCGATAGCAGGGATTTTTTAGAATCTGTTGAAATATCTTATAACGCTGCTTGTGAATATATAAGTAAATATGCGGATTATATTTCAAATCTATCCTTGTTAGAAACAAATCCTGGACGAAAAAATGAATTGAAAAAAATTTGCAATATATGTAATGAGCTTGCGGTAGGACGACCTACTTCATTTCATTCTGCATTACAGCTTTTTTGGTTTGTCCATATCTTTGGAGGTTATGGATGCATCGGACGATTTGATCAATGGATGTATCCCTTCTACAAGAGAGATATTGAGGAAGGTATAATAACCCAGGACTATGCACAGGAATTACTCGAATGTCTCTGGATAAAATTAAACTATTTTGCAGGAAATAACGATTCACTTAGAAATATTGCTCTTGCCGGGCAAACTCCAGATGGTGAATCTGTATGTAATGAATTAACGTTTATGTGCCTTAAAGCAAGTGCTAGATTAATGCTACCGGAGCCAAAGCTAAATGTTCACATATTTAAAGGTTCTCCGAAAGAGTTGCTAATAGAGTGTTGTAATTTCATAGCTAAGGGAACAAATGTGCTTGCTATATATAATGATGAAGTTATAATCCCTGCGCTTACAAGAATAGGGATTCCAATCGAGGATGCCAGAGATTATTGTAATGATGGATGCTCTGAGCTGATTATCGGTGGGAAAGGAACGATCAGGTTCAGAGTTCATGATAGTTTATCAATATTAAGAGAAACGATCATGAATCATGAAAAAAATAATTATAATAGCTTTGATGATGTATTAAATGATTTTAAATTACGGCTGGAAAAAATATTACCCGATGGAAATGGAAATGACATGCCCATTACATTTCCATTTTTCGCAGCGAGTATACAAGATTGCTTAAAAAAGGCAGATGTAAGAGGAGCAAGATACAGTATATGGGGAGAGATACTTGCCGAGATGGCTAATACAGCTGATGGTCTTGCAGGAATTAAAAAGTTTATATATGATGATAAAACATTAACATGGGAAGAATTATTATCTGCTTTAAAACAAGACTATGAAGGACATGAGCAATTGCGCCAGATGCTGCTTAATCGTAGCCCCAAATTTGGAAATGATATTGATTATGTAGACTTTATTATGAAAGATATAGCTGAATATTTTTGTGATAGACTCCATGAAAAAGCAAATAATCCCTATGGATATGGAAGCAAGCGTGCTGGAGGATTTATGTCGTTTGGTATACATACTAAAAGTTCACTTTTAGCATCACCAGATGGCAGGAAAACAGGCGATCTTACCGCAAATAGCTTTTCCCCAGCAGTAGGTATGGATAGAAGTGGACCAACCGCGGTTTTAAAATCCATCAGTAAAATTGATTTAACAAAAGCTTCTCATGGTTCTGTGCTGGATATAGCATTTCATAAATCTTCTATTAGTGGAGAAGATGGATTTTCTAATCTGGTTGCTTTTATCGATACATTTATAAAAATGCCATGCACTGCAACTTTGCAGGTCAATGTTCTGGATAGGAATACTTTACTGGAGGCAATTTCGAATCCCAGTTTACCGCAATATAGAACTCTGGTAGTCCGTGTATGGGGATTTTCAGCTGTATTTGTTGAGCTTGATCCAGCATTGCAAAGGCATGTTTTATCAAGAACCGAACATTTATTTGATTAAAATTTTTCTTAATAAAGTCGCACCTAAAAATTTTTACCATATCTTTCAATTGAGTGTGCAAATGATGGTTCATAATATTTATGTTCTGTTTGAATTTGTTACTTGGAGTTGTTGGACAAAAACTTTATGCTTGGTTGAACAAGGTTTCTCTTGATAATTTTTAATTATAAATGTATAATCTAAAATGTTTATAAATAAAAGACTTTTGTATTAAAAAACATTGGAGGAGTATAATGGCAGAGTTGAAAAAAATTACACTAGATGAGCTTGCAAAATATGATGGAAAAGATGGTCGTCCAATATATGTGGCTTATAAAGGGAAAGTGTATGATCTATCAGGAAGCGATCTTTGGGAAGAAGGAGACCATCAGGGGCTTCATGAAGCTGGCAAAGATTTAACAAAAGATATGGAGGATGCACCACACGATCCGGATGAGCTGGAAAGGTTTCCCATAGTGGGAGAACTTATTGAAGGTTAAAATGAAAGACGTTTTTAAGGCATTAAGAACTGCTATAAAGTCAGAAAAGAATGCCCAAAGGATGTATGAAAAGCTAGCTTCAGAAGCAACAAATCCTGAAGTAAAATCGCTATTCAATCATCTTGCGCAATATGAGATAACGCATCAGCAATTTCTTGAGGCAGAAATGCGAGCTTTGCAATCGTCTAACAGCGATCCTGACGGAATGCCATCTCATTGGCTTGAGATTATGGATGAAAAGCTCGAATTGAGTCCGGATATTTCCGAGAACTGGAATTTACAGCAATTAAAGATTAGCCTTTATGCAGCACAGAATTTATCAAAAATACTCAAATCTGCAAATGATGAACTTCTGAAGAAACAGGTGCGCTATGAAAATGAACTTGCTATTGCATCTGATATACAAAAAAAATTACTTCCACAAAAAATCCCTGAATATAGCGATCTACAGATTTCTGCAATTAATATTATGGCAACTTATGTTGGTGGAGACTATTACGATTTCCTGGAAGATGAACAGGGTCAGTTAGCTATTGTTGTTGGAGATTCAATGGGCAAGGGCATTCCTGCCGCTTTATTGATGTTAACTGTGCGAGCTGTTTGGCGTGCATGGTCGACTTCAGGATTTGAATCGCCAGGAGAAACTCTTGAGATAATAAATGAATCGGTTTATCAAGATTTAAGCGCAACTGAGTCGTATATGACCATGTTTAATGCTCTATATGACCCTGAAACTTCCATATTCCGCTATTCCAATGCAGGACATAATCCACCTTTGTATCGCTCAGCATCTAGTAATGAATGCTTAAAACTAGAGATAGGTGGTGTCCCTATAGGAATGTTTCCAGATACTGAGTTCCACAGTGGTAGAATCAAATTGAAAAAGGATGATGTAATTGTTATCTATACTGACGGTGTTGTTGAAGCAAGAGATAGTAAAGATAATGAATTCGGTATTGACAGATTATGTGATGTAATTGATAATCATTATAGTGATAATGCTAATGATATTATAAAAGCTATACTGAACGATATGGAATTGCATACGGGCAATTCTTCATGGAATGATGATGTTACTATAGTTGTATTAAAGAAGTTATAAACTTATATCAATATGGGGGAAAAATGCTTCCGATTTTATTTCAAATAGGTCCATTAAAAATATACAGTTATGGTCTTATGCTAGCTTTGGGATTCTTAGTAACGGGATACCTTTTTAAGAGAGAGTTAAAAAGACGAGGATTTCCTTCAGAATTGGGGGATTCTATTATCATAGGAACTATGCTGGGAGGAATATTTGGAGCTAAGATATATTCAGTGATAGAAGGAATTAAAGATTCAGGGATTGTATCTCTAAAGGGTTTATTCTCCGGGGCTGGATTGGTATGGTATGGAGGGTTTGCTGGTGCGATAATTGTTGTTCTTTTAATAATGCACTTTAAGCATACACCTAAAATGAAAATATTTGATGCTATGGCTCCGCTAGTGATCTTAGGGTATGCCTTTGGAAGGATGGGATGTTTTCTTTCAGGTGATGGTGATTATGGTCCTCCAACTGATCTTCCATGGGGTATGGCTTTTCCAAACGGCACAGTTCCAACAACAGAAAGAGTTCATCCAACACCATTATATGAGATAATACTTTCTTTAATCATTTTTTCTTATCTCTGGAGAATGAGAAAACGAGATTTACCAACAGGATGGATGTTTGGAATGTTTCTTATACTTTCAGGAATAGAAAGGTTTGTTACAGAATTCTGGAGATTAACAAAGGTCGTAGCACTTGGTATGACTATGGCTCAGATTATAAGTATTATTGCTATCGTTGTTGGTATAATAATTATACTGGTCTCACGTCGTTATCAACATCAAAAACTCGTCATTGATAAAGAAAGGAGTGTTTATAAGAGAAGCAAAAGTTCGAAAAAAGGTCACTGATATTGTTTAATATTCATGTCCAAAAAGGAGAAAAATTATTATTGAACTAAACTAAAATTGTTAGTTATTGTGTTACCATTTATAGGGAGGTAATAAGATGATTGCAAAAGGAATTATTATTACATTTATCTTATTGGTAATATCTAGCTTAGTTTTTGCTGCTCCACCTGCAAAACATCCAAAAACCGATGAACAATTGGTGATAAAATGTCTAAAAGGGAAAGCAAATATTGATGGTAACCTTAATGAATGGCAGTTAAGCTATATGCAACCAGCGGTGCTTGATACAAAAGAACAGATATTCTTAGGTCAAGGATTTTGGGATGGACCAAAAGATTGTAGTGGAAGTTTTTATTTGATGTGGGATGACAAGAACATTTATATGGCTGTTGTTGTCAAGGATGACAAAATATCAATGAGCAAGGCTGGCGGGGATATATGGAACGCAGACGCGATAGAAATATTCTTCTCAACGACCAATGCAGTTGGGGGACATGCCGAACATTATCAATATGGATTTAATGCGAATAACCAAAAGTGGAATTGGTGCAATATGGATGGAGCAGGAAGCCGAGAGCCCGATTATTTGCAAATAGCATCTTCAAAGACCGCAGATGGTTATGTTTGTGAGGCATCTATTGAATATAAACAGATGAAAAGCCTAGAATTTAAGGCAGGTAGCACGATTGGATTTCATCCTGTAATTGACGATACAGAGGCTGTTGACAGAGAAATACAAATAACATGGACTGGTCGTGAGGCACATGATCAGAGTTTAGGATTTGGTCATTTAACCTTTACAAATGAAACTGCTGCAGTCAATTCTAAAGGAAAAGTATCATTAACCTGGGGAGCAATTAAAAGTCAGTAAAGATTATATAGGTTGAGCGTTCTTTAGATAAAACGTGCCATCTGGCTTGTTAATACATCTAAATACAAAGAACCTATATATGATGCACAGATATATAGGTTCTTAATATTCCATATTAAATACGGGCTTATTAGCAATAAATAATTTGGATTACTTGATAATTAAAGGTTAAGGAGGAAGTGAGATGAAATATTTAGCTTTCATTATTGCTATATGCTTGATTGTTATTATAACAACCAATGGGATTGCTTTTGAAAAAGATGTTTTGCTTATATATTCATTTAATGATATATCTGGAAAAACTATAAAAGATATTAGTGGAAATAAGAATGATGGAGTTCTCAACGGTGATGCTTCATGGACAAAGGATGGCAAATTTGGTGGCGGTGTCGTGCTTGACGGAAATGAGGATTATATTGACTGTGGAAAAAATGAAAAATTACAGTTAGTTGAAACAGATTTTACCTTAACAGCTTGGGTCTATCCAACCTCTATTTCTCAACAATCATTTGGTGGAGGTATTGGGGGAACAATATTTCAGACTGTTCAGAAACCAAATGATAGTGAGGGATTTGCCTTGGGAATAAAAGATTCAGGTCTGCTTTGGTGGTGGAATACACATAACATTGATAAATACAGTGTATCCAAAGTTCCACTAAATGAATGGACTCATGTTACAGTAGTTTTTAAGTTTAAAGGTGGTGGTAATAATACACTCGAATTTTACCTTAATGGAAAACTTGATAATACAGCAACAGGGGTTCCAGACATGAAGGTCTCTCCTACTAACTTATGTATTGGTCACCGCTCTTGGATAACAGGCTGGTTCAAAGGTATAATGGATGAGACAAGAGTATATTCTAGAGTACTTAACCAGGATGAAATTGTTCGCATCATGGAAACAGATGGATTAGCTGTGGATCCAAAAACCAAACTATCAACTACTTGGAGTTTACTAAGACTAAAACATAGTTAATGACCTGACTCTTCTGTTAGTAACATACGCAGAATGCTATTTGGAATTAGACTTGACGATGTTTTAGAATAATATTCTTAAATTTATAAAATACAAGAAATCTTACTTTTATGTGCTTTGATAGAAGAGTTCTAGTTATTTGTATAATGTTTTTATGATTTAACTTTCAAAATTCTCATCTTTTTCATTATCATTGTCATTTTGATAGCCATACTGACGTAGCTTACTCCGTATAGTTTTACTTGTAATACCGAGAATTTCAGCTGCTTTTTGTTTATTATTTCCTACTTCTTCTAACGTTCTAATGATCATTTCTTTTTCAACTATATCCAGAGGAGTTCCAACTTCAACCGATATATATTTAGAAGAAATTTTTCTTTTTGCCCAGAATATATTATCTAATCTGATCGATCCATCCATAGACAAAGCAACAGCCCTTTCTATGGTATTCTCAAGTTCCCTAATATTACCAGGCCATGAATAATTTTTAAGAACTTCTAAAACATCAGCCTCTATATTTATGTTTTTTCTACCTGTTTTCTTACAGAATTTTTCAGCGAAATACTGCGCAAGTATCGGTATATCATCTTTGCGTTCCCTGAGTGGCGGTAAATATAAAGGTATTACACATAGCCTGTAAAAGAGGTCTTCTCTAAACCTACCAGAATCAACCTCTTCCATTAAATCTCTATTTGTTGTTGCTATAATTCTAACGTCCACATTTATTTCATCATTCCCCCCAACTCTAACTATCGCTTTTTCCTGTATTGCCCTCAATAACTTTGCTTGAAATGGTTTAGCTAATTCACTAATTTCATCAAGAAGGAGTGTTCCACCGTTAGCAAGCTCAAATTTTCCTATACGTCTACCAATTGCTCCAGTAAATGAACCTTTCTCATGACCAAATAATTCACTTTCCATTAAAGATTCAGGTATTGCGGCACAATTTATTGCTACATAAGGACCATTTATACGATTACTATATTTATGTATTGCTCTTGCAATCAATTCTTTACCGGTTCCACTTTCTCCCTGGATCAAAACGTTTGCATCGCTCTGAGCAATAAGTTTAATTTTATCAAGAATATCAAGCATTTTTGGATCTGCTGTAACAATTTTATGAAGATCAGGTGTTCTGCCTGGTAAGTATTCTTTATTATTGTAAGCATAATTGTTAAATGTTTTTTCTATTATACTACATATTTTTGATGGTGAAAAAGGTTTTGTAATATAATCCTGTGCGCCTGATTTCATAGCTTCCACAGCAGATTCAATTGTAGCAAAACCTGTTATAACAATTACAGAAATATCTGGAGCTATTACTTTGGCACGTTTTAAGAATTCCAACCCATTCATCTTGGGCATATTTATATCTGTTATAGCAATAGAAATATCCTCTTGCTGTAATGTCTCGATAGCGGAATATCCATCATTAGCTGTAAAAACTTCATATCCGGCTCTGCGGACAACTTCACTAAGAGATTTACATACTAATGGTTCATCATCCACAATAAGAATTTGACCATTCATTTGCAACTCTACCTCTTATTGAAACTCTACTGGTAATTTAATTGACACAGTAGTTCCTTTTCCATAAATACTATTTATCTGAATTTTGCCATGATGAGCCTGTATTATCTTATATACTACAGATAAACCTAATCCTGTTCCGCCTTCCTTAGTGGTGAAAAAAGGAGTGAATATCCTTTCCTTATGTTCTCTGGAAATACCACATCCATTATCAATAATTTCAATATTTATGTATTTATAGTCATAATTATAATCTGCTCTAACACTTAATAATCCACCATAAGGCATAGCTTGAATGGCATTAAGGATAAGATTAAGAAACACTTGTTTTAGATGCTCTATATCTCCATAACAAATTAATCTATCATGAACATATTGTTTTTCAAGCAGTATTCCATGATGGTTAATTGCTAACTTAGAAAAAGACAAAGAATCTTCTAATATATCAATAATATTAACTTGTTGAAGACAAAGACTTATCGGTTGTGCAAATGATAATAAATTACATAAAACAGCATCAAGGGAATAAACACTTGCTAATATATCATCTATCATTGACTGTTTATCATTATCCAGGTCTTGTTTTAGAAGTTCGGCAAATATTTGAATAGCACTTAAAGGGCTTCTCATTAGATGAGCTATATTCAATATTATATCAGAAAGCATTTCCAGTGTTTTTGTAGTATATTGTTCATAATTGTTATGTTCAGAGTCTTCATTTGTATTATTCTCTGTAGTTTCAATATATACATTATCTTTGCTATCAGCACTATTTATCTCATAGTTTCTTGATGTGTTACATGTAGTAAAAATATCGCTAAACAATGATCCTAAAGCGGATTTAGCAGAAATACCTATTATATCACCTGCGGATTGATTAAATAATATAATCTTACCTTCTCTATCAATTATTATAACACCATTAGATGAGTTTTGTAGTATCCCGGTCAAAGACTCTGAAGACACATTATATTCATTTATTAATGGCTCATTGATCAATTGCTTATAGGCAATACTGAGTTTATCAGCAGATTTATTAAAAGCCTCAAAGGCTTGCATTAATTTTGATATAGCAGAATTTTCACCCAATGAATTTTCACCCCCTTGATATTAATATCGGCAATTTAATTTTTTTTCTAAAGTTTTTTAACAATATTTCGATATATATTTTGAGATAAGGATTCGGGAATTTTCGATAAAGCTCGTGATTTCATTCGTTTGATCTTGATGTTAAAGATTAAACGTGTGAAATCAGAAAAAATAGTTTAGAGGTAGCCGGCTTTCCTAAACTACAAACAACAGGAGGCATTTAAGAAATGGCACAAGTTGATTATACAAGGATAGCGTCAAATATTGCGGCGCTCAACTCATTAAATTCTTTAAGAAATATAAATACTAGATTGGGTATATCTCAGATGCGACTGGCGACAGGTAAAAGAATAAACGAAGCAGCAGAGGATGCAGCCGGTCTTACCATTGCCTTAAAGCTTAATGCGCGCAACGAAGGTCTTAAAATGGCAATATCTAATATCGGTGACGCCAAAAACATGCTGGCAGTTGCCGAAAGTGGTCTACAACAGATTAATACTATATTAACAGAAATGAAGACCAAAGCAACCGCAGCAGCATCTGACACCCTTGGTGAATCTGAGAGAGAAGCAATTCAAAGCCAGTTACAATCACTTGCAAGACAGATCAATGACATCGTAGAAGAAACTCAATGGAATGGTTCAAAGCTTTTAGATGGAACTGTTAGCAAATCGTTGCAAACTGGAGCAGGAGCTAAAGATACGACACTATGGGTATTAAGTCAGAGTCATTTAGCTTCAGCATTAAATGTAGCAACAGATTCTACCAGTGGAGCATCTGTAACCGTTACAGGTAATGTTACAGGTTCATTTGCGACAAGTGCTACTTATAACCAGGCAGGTGTCGAATTGTCGGCAGTCTTTAGCGGTCTGTCAGGATTATCAAATGGCGAATATCGCTTGAAGATACTTGATACAGCGACAGCAATAACGACTGGGAAGGTCGCTAGCTATACAGGTGTTGCAGGACTTGCTACGATAACAGCAGCCGCCGCTGCAAGTGCTTCACAAGAACTTGCTTCGGGCTTCTATACACTTACAATAGATAACGTTGCTGCTGGTAAACAAACGATAGATTATACAATCACAGATAAGTTTGGTAATGTCGTGGCAACTTACGATGGACTAAATACATCCTCAGCTACGATGCTTAAAGATGAGCTTGAAAATGGTCTGGGTGTTATGATAGAAACGAACAGCAATCTTAACACAGGTGATCAGATTAAATTTGAGTATATAGCTAGAAACAGGGTTAAGATGCAATTATTCCAGGTTCGTGGTAATTCAGAGGAACTCGTGGCAGTTGATGAAAATGGTATTGATGATGCTGGAGTAGATGCTAGAGCATCAGTATTCTATATGAAAGCTGGTTCTGGTGCTTCAACTGGCTATGATACAGGTATTGGTTTCAAAGTTCATCTGCAAGAACTTGCTGGTGGTGCAGCTTCTATTACAACTGGTTCTTCAACATTCAGGTATGAAACAGCTGTTAGAGATGTTGAAGTTGATGTATCCACGGCATCGTTAGCTTCAGCTTATATGGACCATGTTGATGCTGCAATAACAAAAGTTACCGATAGTCTTAATGCAATCGGTTCGTTAGTTGCCAGGTTAAGTGCTAAAGAAGAAGCTGTTGGTGTTGCTCAGGTGAACACAGAAGCAGCATATAACCGTATCATGAATGCTGATATGGCTTATGAACAAGTCCAGACATCTAAATATATGATACTTCAACAGACTGCTGTGGCGATGCTAGCACAAGCAAACGCCGGACCGCAGGCAATACTCTCATTGTTCCGATAAGCGTTCGTTAACTAATTTACGCCGTGGGTTATTATCTTCCCACGGCGTTCATTTCTATATATAAAGGAGATGCTTGATGTCAGTCCAATCAATGATACGAAGTTATCAAAAAAATGACGCAGCAAGTGCAACTCCACTAAAACTATTAGTAATGGTATATGATAGAGCAATACTAGGATGCCAGCAAAATAATGTCGAAATGGCATGGAAAGCTATCAAAGTTCTTATTGATAATCTCAATATGGATGTTCAACCTTTAGCGGGAAAACTCCTTGCAATATATGAATACTGTAGTGAGCTTGTAAGTAATGGAGAATTTGATTCTGCTTGCAAGATATTAAAAGAATTGAGAGATACATGGGCATCTGTGAGTAATAAAATATAGTTTATAAAATATAAAATTAACCTTTTATCCCCCAGTTTTAATGTTGGAGTCACTGGGGGCTTTTGTGATCATAATCAGGAGATAAAAGAAATGAGCAGTATATTGGGGCAATCTTCAATAGGAATTTCAATGTCACAGATCAACTCTCTAATTAGTCAGACAATTAATTCTCAAAGGCAACCTATCAATACGCTCAAAACACAAAAGGACCAACTGACTATTAAAGCAGCTATGTATTCTGACATCAAAAGTATGCTCTCAACCTTGAATACTATAATTAATGATCTGGAAAGCAGTGGAAGTAATTATGTTTTTAATAAGATGACAGCGACATCAAGTAATAGTAGTATAATCACAGCGTCTGCGGAATCGTCAGCAGCTAAAAGCACTTATACAATTACCGTAAGTGAATTGGCTACTGCTCATAGAATCAGGTCAGATCAACAAAGTGGTACTTTAAGCCTAACAGGAACATTTACGCTAAATGATAAAACAATAACAGTAACAAATGCCACTCTTGAGGATATAAGGGATGCAATAAACAATACACAATTTGCTGAAGGGAAGAAATTATCTGTTTCAATTGTTAGCAATACTCTGTTTATTAATGCCACTTCTACCGGAGCCAGTAATCAGATCACATTTAGCGACCCTGATGATATTCTTTACAACATAGGTATTCTAAAAGATACAGATTCTGATGGACATGGAGATGAATTTAAGAACGAATTACAAACCGCAAAAGATTCATTATTCACAGTTAATGGTATTGCTATGAATAGTGAAAAAAACAATGACGTAACTATAAGCGGTGTTAACGGTGTAACCATAAACTTACTTGGCAAAACAGAGGAAGAAATTACACTCACAGTTCAACCAGATTACACAGCAATACGTGCTAAGATAAATGCTTTTATCAACAATTTTAACGAGGTTATAAACTACCTTAAAGCTAAAACAACTACAACGGTCGATCAAAAAAACAATGTCTATACACGTGGTGCATTAGTTGGTGATACTATTTTTAATGCTTTAAGAACGGATTTAATCCTGGCAACCAGAACATCAGCAAACAAATTACTTTTTTCAATTGAATCTGGTGTTAATGAGCTGAAAGAAGAGCTTGATAGCGGAACAGTATCGGAGAACTTACGCAATGCATTTGCAAGCAGTGGAATTACACTCTCTTCTGGTTCGGATGTTACTGTCTCTGTGGTAGCGTCCGGAAGTGAATGGAAAGTCTCTGATCGTGGGACAAAACGAATATTCACCATTAAAGAAGAGGATAGCAAATTAAATATTTACGAAGCTAAGAGCCTTTCAGATATCGGTATCACACTAAATTCTGATATGACGCTCTCATCTAATGCAGAAACATTGAATTCAGCTTTAGATTTACAGCTTGCTGATGTTAAAAACATATTCGAATCTGTTTCAGCTAAGTATGAATCAATTTTGGAACCTTTTACAACATCAAATCAATCAAAAAATGCTTTAGAGCTATATATAAAATCAATTAACAGTAAAAAAGAAAATATAGATAGTCGGATATCAAGACTTGAAGAAAGTCTATCGAAAAAGGAAGAGCTTCTAAAAAAGCAATATTATTTATTGTATCAGCAGAACATACAATTCAGCACACAGCAGTATTTCAGTTTATATAGCCTATTTAATACAATAAAATAAGAGGTGATCCCTATGGATATACAAGGTATAACTTCATTAAAACAGGATAAACCGGTTGTCAGTTCAAAATCACCAAAGGAACCGATAACTGTTCCAGAAGAAAAAGTTTTGCAAAAGAATGAAGAAGATACTGATGAAAGTATATCTACAAGCAAACAAAAAATTATTGCGGATTCTATTGGTATCGGATTATCCTCCGCCAGTATAACATTCACAAAAGATAAAGATACAGATGAAGTAATAATTAAAATTATCGATAACGAAACAAAAGAAGTAATTAAGCAGATACCACCTGAAGAAATAATGAAATTAAAAAGATTCTTAACAGAGCTTCAAGGAATCTTGCTAGACAAGAAGGCTTAGAAATTTTGGTTGGAACAGTGAAATATCTTTGTAAGGTTTCATCCTGTAAAATTTTACTAAGTTTTTGTTTAAGCCTTCTTTAGTTCTAATTATAAACACTTGCCATTTTTTTCTCCATGTAGAATGACATCTCTACTAAAATTCTGCTTCAGTTTAGACTCTCTGTTGCAAAGCTCCTCATAAATGAATACAAAACATCTTCTACCCATGTTTCATAAAGTGAGTTTAGTTATATAATAACATTGAGCCACGAGTATAAAACCATGGATCTTACACAAGAACATGTGTAGAGAAATGCTTCAATTTAATGGGGCCATTATTTTATTCCATAGTTTCGCTAAAAAATAAAAGTAGTTTGTAGTAGCTCAATTTATTGAGCGTTATTAATAAACGCCCAGTAAATTGGTTGAATACTAAAATATCAAAATGTATAAGATAAGAAATACATAAAAAATTAGAATTTTAAACCTCAGAACCTTGACAAATATTTACAATATGTGTATAATATTATTAAATTCTACTATTTTAATAGAAATAATAGAATATTGAGGAGAATTTATGAAAATCACAACACGATTACGTTATGGAGTAAGGCTGATGCTAGAACTAGCCCTTTACTATGATAAAGGCATACAAGTTTTAAGAGATTTAGCTGAAAAGGAAGGAATTTCAGAAAAATATTTAGGTCAGATAGTTAGCATCCTTAGAAACGACGGTTTGGTAGTTTCGGATAGAGGAGCTCAAGGAGGGTATAGGCTAGCAAAACCACCGAATGAAATTACTATTCTAAAAATATTTCATGCTTTAGAGGGACCTATCAACATCGTAGAAAATGTAAATAATTCGTCTGGATATAATAGAATTCCAATATGTGTAACTAGGCAGATATGGGTTAAATTGAGAGATGGTATAAACTCCATTCTCGACTCAATTACCTTAGAAGATCTTGTTAAAATGTGCAAAGAAAAAGAAGAATCAGTAATAATTTATAATATCTGATACCGTTTTAAAAAATTATTTGTGCAATTACGTGATCCACTTTCAAAACGAGAAATCGATAAAAATCTCCCTTTGGAAAAGGGAGATTTAGAGGGATTTTATTATAATAGACGATAATTATATAATGAATAATTATTTTTTTAATGGTATAATACCAATTTTATTGTAATATTAGTTATAATCCAACGTTCCAGTCATTATAAAAGAAACCAATATGTAGAAATTTATGCATAAACCATCATATTAGCTATGATGCGTAGTAATAAAATAAAAACGATATAATTATGCAGTTTAAGGTCAAATTATTTTATAATACAGGAGGATGAAATGATAGTAATACCGGATTTAGAAAATAAAACAGCAGAGGAAATCTTAGTATGGGCGAACGAGACTTTTAATGAAAAAGTTGCTCTAGCATCAAGTTTTGGAGCTGAAGATGTGGTTCTTATCGATATGTTATTGAAGATAAATCCAAACTCAAAGATATTTACGCTGGATACAGGAAGATTGCCATCCGAAACTTATGATGTCTGGGAACGTATAGAAGAAAAATATGATATAAAAATAGAAGCATATTTTCCGGAAACAAAATCTTTGCAAGAAATGATCGATAAACATGGTCCGAACCTATTTTATAAAAGTGTAGATTTAAGAAAGCTTTGCTGTTATGTAAGGAAAATTGAGCCATTAAATAGAGCATTAGAAGGTTTATCCGCATGGGTATGTGGACTTAGAAAAGAACAATCTATAACTAGACAGGATATAAAAAAAGTTGAAGTAGACACAATGCACAACGGAATAATCAAAATTAATCCCCTAGCTGATTGGACAGAAAAACAGGTCTGGGACTATATAAGAGAAAATGAAGTTCCTTATAACAAATTACATGATCAGAATTACCCAAGTATAGGTTGTGCCCCTTGCACAAGAGCTATAAAATCAGGAGAAGATATTCGTGCGGGTCGTTGGTGGTGGGAGTCTCCAGAAAGCAAAGAATGTGGTTTGCATTCGAGAAAAAGAGAGGTGCAAAATGTTTGAGCAGATACAGCCACATGGCGGAAAATTGGTTAATCGAATTGTTGAGAATGAAGAGAAAGAAGAATTATTAGATAAAGCAAAATCCTTAAAGAAAATTAATCTTACTCCGAGGGAAATTTCTGATTTAGAAATGATCGCTACAGGTGCATTTAGCCCTTTAGAAGGTTTTCTATTAGAAGAAGATTATAAAAGTGTGCTAAAGGATTCACGGCTAAAAAATGGTTTGGTTTGGAGCATACCAATTACACTATCTGTAACTGAAGATGAAATTAAAGATTTCAAAGAGAATGTGGAAGTAGCTTTATCAAGCGATGAAGACATTATGGGGATAATTTCTATTGAACAGATTTACACTTATGATAAAGAAAAGGAAGTTAAGTGTGTTTATAAAACAACGGATGAAAAACATCCTGGTGTTTCATATTTATATAAACAAGGAGAATATTTATTAGGTGGAAAAGTAAAATTGATTAATAGGCCAATACATAAAGAGTTTCAAGAATACTGGTATGACCCTGTCCAGACACGCAGAATATTTAAAGAAAAAGGTTGGAAAAGAGTAGTCGGTTTTCAAACAAGAAATCCAATTCATCGTGCCCACGAATTTATAATTAAGACTGCGTTAGAGATTGTAGATGGATTATTCTTAAATCCATTAGTAGGCGAAGTTAAAGAGGGAGATATACCTGCAGATGTGAGAATGGAATGTTATAAAGTTTTAATTGATAAATACTTTCCTAAAGAGCGAGTTTTTATGGGAGTTTACGGAGCAGCTATGAGGTATGCCGGTCCGAGGGAAGCAATATTACATGCTATAGTGCGTAAAAACTTTGGTTGCACACACTTTATTGTTGGTCGTGATCATGCAGGCATAGGTAATTACTATGGCCCATTTGAGGCTCAGGAATTTTTTGAGGAATTTAAGCCAGAAGAAATTGGAATTACTCCTTTGTTTTTTGAAAATGCTTTCTGGTGCTGGCATTGTGCTGGGATGGCTACAATAAAGACATGTCCACATCCCGAAAGTGAACGTTTTTCTTTAAGTGGAACTAGAATAAGAGAGCTTTTAGAGGCGGGTGAGATTCCACCGCCCGAATTTACAAGATCAGAAGTTGCTGACATTCTGATAGATTGGTACAACAAGACAAAATGATTTTATTATTACTTTTTGCTATATCCATCTTTTTTGCTATAAATATGGGAGCTTCAGGGCTTGGAGTATCTTTTGCTCCTTCTGTGGGTAGTAATTTAATTAAAAAGAATAAAGCAGTAATCATATTTACTGTGTTTGTATTCTTGGGTTCCTTATTTGCAGGAGGTAGAGTTGCAAGAACGCTTAGTCGGGGGATTATACCCGCTGAACTTATTGATATTAATACCGTATTAATAATTCTATCCTCTGCCTGTATTTCTCTTTTTTTGTCTAACATGCTAAAAATACCACAATCTACAAGCATTGCTACAGTCAGTTCTTTAGTAGGAGCGGGTATATACTTTAGGTCATTAAATACATACAAGGTTGCTTATTTAGTAGCAGTTTGGATAGTTGTGTCAATTGCATCATATTTCACTACTTATTTTATAGCCAAAATGATATATCCACCTAAGCAAAATAATTTGCGTTTTTACGAGAAATTCTTTTTTCATAAGAATAAACTGGCAAAATGGACCTTATTTACTGATTTTTATAGTGCTTTTGGTATTGGCACAAGTAATGTGGCTAATGTTGTTGGTCCACTTCTGGCAACAGACTTAATTACTCCTAATAAAGGCTTTTTGATCTTTTCTTTGATTTTTGGAATAGGCGGTTTCATATTAGGTAAAGGTGTGTTAAACACAGTGAGTAAAGAGATTGTACCAATAGGGGTATTATCTGCTTCAATTATTTCTTTGGTAGTTTCTACTTTTATTGTAACATGTTCTCTTTTAGGGTTACCTGCACCTTATGTGCAATTTTCATCCTTAGCAATTTTAGCTATTTATACTGTTAAGGAAGAAAGTAATCATAGCATTGCATTGGTTCATCCAATAACCAAAAAGATTTTAAAAATTTGGATATTGACTCCTTTATTGAGCATGTCAACCTCTTTCTTACTACTTGCAATTTTGGGTATAAAGAAATGATTTATATAGACAATAGTATTCTCAATCAAATCATAGAACATTGTAAAAGGCAATTGCCTAATGAGGCTTGCGGTATTTTAGCAGGCAATAACTTAAAGGTTATTAAGGCATATGAAATGAAAAATGTAAACAATAGTCCATCTTCATTTCTTATGGACCCTAAGGAACAGTTAAAAGTCTTTAAGCAAATGAGAGATTTAAAATTAGAGATGCTAGGAATTTATCATTCACATGTTTGCAGTGATGCATATCCATCGAGGCGAGATGTAGATATGGCATTTTATCCAGAAGTTTCTTATGTAATCATATCTTTGAAGGATATAGATAATCCTGAAATTAAATCATTTAAAATCAAAGAAGGAAAAATAACTGAAGAAGAGATGAAAACAAGTTGAGTTTAGTTATCATTGGAACCAATTATAAATATAGTCCAATTGAGATTAGAGAAAAACTTTCATTTTCTCCCAAACAAGCTGAATCTGCCTTGCTTTTACTAAAAGAGAAATTACTATGCGAGGCAGGAGTTATACTTTCAACCTGCAACAGGGTTGAAATCTACCTTACTGGTAATGATATAGAATCGAACGTTTTTAAAGTAATAAATTTTATTTCTCAATATCATGAAGTTGATATTGAGAAAATATCATCTTACATTTATGTGTATAAAGGCAAGGATGCGTTGAAACATTTGTTCACTGTTTGCTGTGGTTTGGATTCTTTAGTTATTGGAGAGACACAGATTTTAGGTCAGGTTAAACAAGCATTTTTTCAGTCTGAATATGTCGGTTTCATGAATAGCTTTTTAAGGAGAGTCTTTCAATATAGCATAACTTTTGCCAAAAATATACATCAGAAAACTAGAATATCTGAAGGAAAGATTTCTGTAGGAAGTTTGGCAGTAGACTTTATTAAAGAGCATTTTAAGTGTCTATCAAATGAAAATGTATTAATTATAGGCACAGGTAAAGTCACAAGTTTAGTCTTATCATATCTAAGGGAAAATAATCCAAAAAAGATATTTATAACGAATCGGAGTTTTGAAAAAGCAAAAATATTATCTGACGAAATTGGTGCAGAAGCGATTCATTTTGAAGAATTATCAATTATATTAGATAAAATAAATATAATAATCACAGCAACCGCAAGTCCAAACTTTATTCTAAGTAAAGATGATTTTGTTGAATTTAAAGAACACAACGTTTTCATAATAGATCTAGGCATGCCTCGTAATGTTGACCCAAAAGTAAGGGAAATTAGAAATATAAATTTATTTACTCTAGAAGAATTGGAAACTGTAATAAAGAAGAATTTTGAGATAAAGAGACAAAAAGCAGAAGAAATAAAAAATATAATAGATAAAGAGGTTGAAAAAATATGGTTTACAAAGTCGGAACAAGAACCAGTCCTCTTGCTATGAAACAAGTAGATGAGATCATAAATCATCTAAAGCATTATTATCCAGATATTAAGACAGAAATTATTGGTATAGATACCTATGGTGATAAGGACAGGGTAACTCCAATATCTGATATTGAAGGGACGGATTTTTTCACTCGTGAAATTGATAATGCATTGTTGAGAGAAGAAATTGATTTTGCTGTACATAGCGCAAAAGATCTGCCAGATAAGATAGCTGAAGGATTAGTTGTGGCAGCAATTACAAGATCTATAGATTCTGATGATGCACTAGTTTCAAAACATAATTTGAAGATTGATGAGTTAAGAAAAGGTGCGCGAATTGGTGCTAGTAGCCAACGGAGAAAAACCCAGCTTACGGCATACAGGAATGATTTTCAGATTGTCGATATAAGAGGTAATATACACGAAAGGTTGGATAGATTGGAGAAGGATAATTTGGATGCCATAGTTGTTGCAGCATGTGCTTTAACAAGGCTTAATCTAGGACATAGAATATCGCAACGCTTACCACACTATTTATTAAAACCACATCCTTTACAAGGTTCATTAGCAATTGTAGCTAAAGAAGATAGAAGAGAATTAATTGAATTCTTGAGGGTAATAGATGGAAAATAAGGTTTATTTTTTGGGAGCAGGTCCTGGGGATCCAAACTTAATAACTGTTAAAGGTTTAGAGATTTTGCGTCAGGCAGATGTGATAATTTATGATTACCTTGTGGACAAACGCATCCTTAACAATGCCAAAGAATCTGCTGAGTTAATTTGTTGTGATGAAATAGTTACAGATAGGAAGCAGGAAAACTTATCTATCAGAGATTATGCTATAAGTCAATTAATAATCGAAGAGTATGAAGAAGGAAAGAAAGTTGTAAGGCTTAAAAATGGCGATCCAAGCATTTTTGGTAGACTTTCACAAGAACTGGAACCATTGGTGAAAAGGAAAGTAGATTTTGAAATAGTCCCTGGAGTTACTTCAGCCACTGCAGCTAGTTGTCTTAGCGGTATTCCTCTTACTGATAGAAGATTTGCGTCAAGTTGTGTATTTGTTACAGGACATGAAGATCCAAACAAAGGCGAAAGTTTACTTGATTGGAATTGCTTAACCAAAGAAGGCACTTTAGTTTTATACATGGCGGTAAAAAATTTACCAGATATTATTGAAAAGCTAATTAAAGCTGGTAAATCCCTGGATACACCGATAGCCATAATACAGAACGTAAGTTTAATAAACCAAAAGATATTAATTGGCACATTTAAAGATATTATACATAAAGTTAATGAGAACAATGTAGTAGCACCCGCAATAATTATCATTGGTAATGTTGTAAAATTAAATGAGTATTTAGATTGGTTGAATGACGCCAGGAAAATCTTATTTACAGGAATTTCAAAGGAAAGGTTTTTCTCTAAAGCGATATATTTCCATCTTCCTTTAATTAAAATAGAGCCTTTGGAGGATTATACCGAATTTTCTGCATTACTCAAAGAAATTGATAAATATGATTGGATCGTATTTTCAAGCAGGTATGGGGTTCAATACTTTTTTGAGACATTATTTAAGATAGGTTTTGACACACGATATCTTAAAGGAATAAAAATTGCAGCAATTGGTAGTTCAACTAAAAACAGACTATTGGACTTTGGTGTAATAGCTGATTTGGTTCCAAAAGTTGAGTCTTCACAAGGGTTAATTGATGAATTCAGTAAAATAGATATAAGTGGGAAATTAATATTTCTTCCCAGATCGGATCTTTCTGATAAAGGATTATCTGTAGGTCTTGAAAAGCAATCTGCTAAGGTTGTATCTGCTATCGCGTATAGGAATGTAATTCCACAAGATTTACCCGATATAGATTTTGAAATATTTGACGAAATCATGTTTACTAGCCCATCAGGAGTAAGAAACTTTATAAAGAGATATGGGTTACCACCAAAGAATATAAAGATAAGTTGTATTGGAGATGTTACTCTAAGTGAGGCAAGAAAATGGAATTTGTTAGATTAAGAAGGAATAGAAGAAGTCAACAAATAAGGGATATTATTTGTGAAACTGAGGTTTCTGTTAATGATCTGATCATGCCATATTTTATTATTGATGGAATGAATAGAAAAGAAAAAATTATATCAATGCCTTCCATTGAACGACTATCTGTCGACAATTTAATAAAGGATATAGAAGAAATAAGGAACCTAGGCATAAAGGCAGTTCTACTTTTTGGAGTGTGTGATAACAAAGATGATAAAGGGACAGAATCTTTTTCGGAAACAGGCAGTGTCCAGAAAGGGATCAAGGCAATAAAAAAACATATAAAAGATATAATAGTAATTAGTGATGTATGCTTATGCGGATATACATTACATGGTCATTGTGGAATTATAAAAGCATATACTCCAAGCTCTGATCCACAAAACTATATTGTGGATAACGATGAAACACTAAAAATACTATCAAAGATAGCCCTGTCTCATGCTTCCTCAGGTGCTGATTTTGTTGCTCCATCAGCTATGATGGATGGTCAAGTCAGAGCTATAAGAGAAACATTGGATGAAAATGGATTTCATGATGTAGGAATATTAGCTTACTCTGCTAAATATGCATCAGGCTTTTATGCACCATTTAGAGAAGCTCTTAATTCTGCCCCGCGATTTGGAAATAGAAAGGCTTATCAAATGGATTACAGAAATTCAAATGAAGCACTAAGAGAAATTAAAGAAGACATTAAAGAAGGTGCAGATATTGTAATGATCAAACCTGCTTTGTCTTACCTGGATATCATTTATCGTACAAAACAGAAATTTAATGTTCCCGTAGCAGCATACAATGTGAGTGGAGAATATTCCATGTTAAAAGCTTATAGCCAAACATTTGGGGAGCAGAAATATGAAGTGGAAAGGAACCTAATGGTTGAAATACTGACAAGTATAAAGAGGGCAGGTGCTGATTTAATCATTACATATCATGCAAAAGAGTTTGCTGAATACTTACGAAATAAATGATATGTTTTTGTAAAAAGTCTGGAATTTAATATTAAAATTTTTAATAGGAGATAGATATGATAAATTTGTCTTCAATAGATATATTCCATGAAGCAAAAAAATATATACCTGGTGGAGTAAATAGCCCGGTTAGGGCTTTTAAGGCTGTAGGTGGATCCCCGATATTCATAAGTCGTGCAAATGGATCAAAGATATATGATGAATCTCAAAATGAATATATAGATTATTGTCAAAGTTTTGGTGCATTAATATTAGGTCATGCATATCCAGCAGTTGTGCAAGAGCTGAGCTTAACAGCTAGTAAGGGCACAAGTTTCGGGATTCCAACTAAACAGGAGGTAGAATTTGCTAGAATTATAGCTGAGGCAATTCCTTCAATAGAAATGATTAGATTAACTAACTCTGGAACAGAAGCAGTAATGGGGGGAATAAGATTAGCAAGAGCTTATACCAAGAGAGACAAGATCATTAGATTTGATGGTTCATACCATGGACATGCAGATTATCTGCTAAATTGCCCAGGTATTCCCCAAAACTTCAAAGAACACACCTTAATTGCTCCCTATAATAATGTAGATAAGGTAAAGGAGTTATTAGAACAATATAAAGAGAATATTGCAGCAATAATTGTTGAACCAGTAGCGGGTAATATGGGTGTTGTTTTACCGGAGAGAGGTTTTTTGAATAGCTTAAGGGAAATGGCTAATGAATATAATGTAGTTCTAATCTTTGATGAAGTAATTACTGGATTTAGATTGACATTCGGCGGAGCACAAAAACTTTTCGATATAAAACCAGATTTAACCTGTTTGGGCAAAATAATAGGTGGAGGGTTGCCAATAGGAGCTTTTGGGGGTAAAGAAGAAATTATGAAATTATTGTCTCCAGAAGGGGATGTTTATCAAGCAGGAACTTTCTCTGGTAATCCTTTAACAGTATCTGCAGGAATAACTACATTGAAGATATTAAAAGATATTAATTTATATTTAAAAATAAAAAAACGAACCAAAATACTTTGTGAGAATATAAAAGATATGGCTTATAAATCAAACATCAAGATAATAGTAAATTATATAGGTTCTATGTTTAGCCTTTTCTTTACTGATAGGAAAGTGATTGACTATGATACTGCAAAGACTCAAGATATAAAATTATTTAAGATGTTTTATCAAAAATTACTAAGTAAAGGAATATATTTTTCTCCTTCGGGTTTTGAGGCAGATTTCTTAACCCTATCGCATAATGACGACGACTTAGAAAAAACACAGAAAGCTATTAAGGAGACGTTTGAAGAAATGAGGGTGGTATAGATGCATATTGATATATATTTGAATGGCAAAAAAGAAACGATCGAAGAAGGAACGACTTTGTTAAAGCTACTAGAGATCAAAAATATTAGACCAGAGGTTGTAACAGTAGAATTAAACGATAAGATTATAAAGAGAAATAGGTATTCAAAAACTTTGTTGAATCAAAATGATCGTTTAGAATTTGTATACTATATGGGAGGTGGTATGCCTTTTTCAGATAGATTAGCCCGAAACGTTACAGAGTTGATAGGAAAAACACCAATTGTTAAATTAAATCGAGTGGTGGATTCAGGTTCTGCAGATATTTTAGCTAAACTGGAAAATTTTAATCCCGGTGGAAGTGTAAAGGATAGAATTTGTCTATCAATGATTGAATCTGCCGAGAAAGAAGGATTACTTAAAGAAGGTTCTACAATTATAGAGCCTACCAGTGGTAACACAGGGATTGGGTTAGCTATGATCTCAGCCGTAAAAGGCTACAAATGTATTCTTACTATGCCTGAGACCATGAGTTTAGAGAGAATATATATCCTCAGATCATACGGTGCGGAGATTGTGCTTACTCCAGGAATTGAGGGTATGCAAGGAGCAATAAAAAAAGCAGAACAACTATTGAAAAAGATACCAAATAGCTTTATGCCACAACAATTTAAGAATTCTGCAAACCCTGAAATACATCGTAAGACAACAGCTAGGGAAATTTTAGATGTGACAGGTAAAAACTTGGATGCATTTGTAGCTGGTGTAGGAACAGGGGGAACAATAACTGGCGTGGGTGAAGTATTGAAAGAACAAAACCCTAAAATAAGAATCGTTGCAGTAGAACCGAAAGAAAGTGCAGTGCTTTCTGGCAAATCTCCTGGACCACATAAGATTCAGGGTATCGGGGCTGGGTTTATACCGGATATACTAAATCGTGAAATTATAGATGAAATAATTCCTGTCTCTGACAGTGATGCCTTTAAAACTGCACGTGAATTAGCTCAGAAAGAAGGATTATTTGTAGGTATATCAAGTGGTGCAGCTGCTTTTGCTGCATTAAAAGTAGCTAAAAATCTTGGTAAAGGTAAAGTTGTGGTAGTAATTTTACCTGACACTGGGGAGAGATATTTTTCTATGCAGCAGTATTTTGAAGCATGATAGAAAACGGAATCTAGAACTAAAAGATAAGGAAAGTTCTTGGGAGATAATAAGTATGATAGATAAAGAGAATATAAAAAAGAACCTTGTTCAAGAATTAGTTTCATATTTTGGTTCTGATACAAAAAGGATAGAGCATGCTAAAAAAGTAATGTATTTTGCTGAAGAATTATTGAAACAAGAATCTGCAGATTGGCATATTGTTATTCCTGCGAGTATACTTCATGATGTAGGAATAAAAGTAGCCGAAGAGAAATATGGTTCATCTGCTGGACACTATCAGGAGAAAGAGGGACCAATTATTGCCAGAAAGATTCTCCTTAAGATGGGATTGAAAGAAGAAAATATAAATGAGATATGCGAAATAATAGCTCATCACCATACACCTGTTAAAATTAATACAAAAAACTTCATGGTGCTTTATGATGCAGATTGGTTAGTCAATTTAGAAGAAGATTTTGATATTAAAGATAAAGTTAAATTAGAGAAACTAATTAATAAAGTATTCTTAACAAGTTCGGGGAAATCATTAGCACGGAAACTATATCTGACACAAGCATAATAAGATACTCCAAAAAAAAATTGTAAGTAAAAAGTTTTGGAAGAACATTAAAATATAGAGGGTAGTAATGATGAAAGACAAACAAATAAAAATAAAGTATGATCATAGCCTTGAAGAAGGGCAAAGATCAAAAATAGAAGTTGAACTGAAGAAAGGTGATAAGGAAATTTTCGATCTTGAACAGTTAAAGTCCGGAGGTTACATTCGCCAACGTCAAAAAGATTTCTTTACGGTAAGATTACGTTGTCCCGGAGGAAGAGTTACCTTTGATAGGTTGAAAAAGATTGCAGAAGTAGGTAGCAAGTATTCAAAAAAGGACTATGTCCATATTAGCGTTCGTCAATCGATAGAAATTCCTTATGTTGATTACAGAGATTTCTCTTCTCTAACAGAAGAACTGCTTCAGGTGGGTCAGAAAGTTGCATCCTGCGGACCAAGGGTGCGTGTTCCGAGCGCATGTTCCGGTTGCGAATACAATCCTAATGGTATTGTAGATGTACAAAAATTGTGTCTTGAGATCGATCAAAAGTATTTTGGTATACAGTGCAATCATAAGTTTAAGATTTCTCTTTCTGGTTGCCCAATTGATTGTCTCCGCACTAACGAGATGGATTTGGGTTTCCAAGGGGCAGTTGAACCTTTGTGGGATGAAGAAACTTGTATTGCCTGCAGAGTATGTGGTTATGCTTGCAAAGAAGGAGCGATTACCAATGATCAAGAAACAGGAAAGCCTATTATTGATAGGAGTAAATGCCTTCTATGTGGCGATTGTATACGCGCTTGTCCGACTAATTCCTGGTTCGAAGGAAAAAAAGGTTTGGTTGTCCGTGTAGGAGGTAGACATGGAAGACATCCTATCTGCGGCTCGGTTATTGCTGTGCTTTTACCAGAGGAAAAAGTCGGGGATGTGATACAAAAAGTAATTGAATGGTATAATGATAGAGGACAAGGCAAGGGTAGAGTCCGTATTGGTGATATTTTAATGGAAAATTGGCAGGATTTTGTGGATTTTATGAAACCTACCTTAGGTGAATATGCAGTTGAAAATCCTCAAAAACCTGAATATATAAAAATTCACACTTTTCAAACAGGATGGATGCCTAATAAACCTATAACGGAGAATTAAGTCATGGAAAAAGAAAAAGCAAATGAATATTTAGATTTAAGAGGTATTATCTGCCCTATAAATTTTGTTAAGGCAAAATTAAAATTGGAAGAAATGCAGAAAGGGGATATTTTAGAGTTAATTATTGATTCAGGCGAGCCTATGGCAAATGTTCCTAGAAGTATAAAAGAAGAGGGACATAAAATTATTAGTGTTCAAAAGAAAGATAATTACTTCAGTCTATTGATTGAGAAGATGTAATTGAGGAGGAAATATGAGTTATGTTAAAGGATTAAAATGTCGAGAATGTGGCAAAAGTTATCCTAAAGAACCGTTATTCACCTGTGAGTATTGTTTCGGACCGCTTGAAGTAGAGTATGACTACGATTCGATTCAAAAGAAGCTATCAAAAAATGAGATTGGATCACGTCCTAAAAATTTATGGCGATATCGAGAACTTTTGCCGATTGATGGAGAGCCTATTACTGGTCTATATTCCGGTTTTACACCTTTGGTAAGAGCAAGAAATTTGGAGAAATTTTTAGGCTTAAAGGAACTCTATATTAAAGATGATTCTGTTAACCATCCTTCGTTTTCATTTAAAGATAGAGTTGTATCAGTAGCATTGTCAAAAGCAAGGGAATTTGGGTTCGATATTGTGGCTTGCACATCTACCGGAAATTTAGCAAATTCGGTTGCTTGTCATTCAGCTATTGCAAACTTCAAAAGCTATGTTTTTATTCCAGCTGACTTAGAGTTAGGGAAAATTATAGGGACACTTATTTATAATCCTATTTTAATTACAGTTGATGGAAACTATGATCAGGTAAATCGTCTTTGTTCAGAAATTGCTGTGAAATACAATTGGGCATTTGTAAACATTAATCTACGTCCATTTTATGCTGAAGGATCAAAGACTTATGGTTATGAAATTGTAGAACAGTTAAATTGGAAAGCACCGAAACATATTATAGTTCCTTGTGCCGGAGGTTCACTAATTACAAAAATTTGGAAAGGTATAAAAGAATTTGAAAGTATAGGTTTGATTGATAAGGTTGACACTAAAATTCATGCTGCTCAGGCAACTGGTTGCTGTCCAATAACCACTGCAATTAAGGAAAATGCTGATACTGTTAATCCAGTAAAACCGCAAACAATAGCAAAATCCTTAGCGGTTGGAAATCCTGCGGATGGAATTTATGCAGTGAATACTGTGCGAGAATCCAAAGGGTATGCAGAAGATGTAACCGATGATGAGATCATAGAAGCAATTAAGTTGTTAGCTCAAAAGGAAGGGATATTTACCGAAACTGCTGGAGGAGTTACTTTCGGGGTTACAAAGAAATTAATTGAGCAAGGTAAAATCCCTAAAGATGAATCTATAGTGGTATGTATAACGGGAAATGGATTAAAAACTCAAGAAGCAATGAGTGAAAGAATTGGTAAAGCAATAACTATAAAGCCAAATTTAACCTCTTTTGAAGAAAATATAATTCGGAGGTGATATATGTCTGTTAAAGTAAGGATACCTACACCATTACAGAAGTTAACAAACGGTAAATCCGAAATTGAGTCAGAAGGCAAAGATATTCAAGAACTGATTGCAAATCTGGAGAAAGATTTTCCAGGAATAAAAGAACGACTATGCGATGAAAAAGGGAAATTAAGACGTTTTATCAATATCTATGTAAACGAAGAAGATATTCGTTTCTTGCAATTAGATAAAACACCAGTTAAAGATGGTGATGAAATATCGATTATACCGGCTATATCTGGAGGGTAAGAATATGAAATTACGTGAAGACCAGATTGAAAGATATTCAAGACAGATAATACTGCCTAATATTGGTGGTAAAGGTCAGGAAAAACTTTTAAGTGCAAAAGTTTTAATTATTGGAGCTGGTGGTCTCGGATCTCCCTGTGCTTTATATTTAGCCTCTGCTGGTGTCGGCAGGATCGGCATAGTAGATTCGGACTCGGTAGAACTCAATAATTTGCAAAGACAAATAATACATTCAACTAAGGATGTTGGTAGACTAAAGGTAGAATCTGCAAAAGAAAGACTTAATGCAATAAATCCGGATGTAGAAGTTATACTATATAAACTTAGAGTAACATCAGAAAATGTTTTAGATATAATAAAGGACTATGATTTAGTTGTAGATGGGTCAGATAATTTTCCAACAAGATATCTAGCTAACGATGCTTGCGTTATTTCTAATAAACCTCTCTTCCATGGTGGTATATTTAGATATGACGGACAGGTAATAACTATCATCCCCAAAAAAAGTGCTTGTTATAGATGTTTATTTCCCGAACCACCTCCACCAGGACTTGTGCCAAGCTGCCAGGAAGCAGGAATACTGGGCGTTGTGGCAGGTATAATTGGCACTATGCAAGCTAACGAAGTGATAAAATATATTCTTGGTATTGGTGATCTTTTGACCAGTAGGTTATTTGTTTTTAGCTCATTAGATTCTAGTTTTAGA
>FWPV01004328.1_pt1 | contig 29735 bp, 31 predicted proteins | sample 2228371 | NCBI WGS metagenome assembly FWPV01 (sample SAMEA103939776, study PRJEB20133) | metagenome | reverse complement strand
GCTACACCTCAGGAGGTATTTGAAAAATGCTCTTGACCAAAAATAATTTATCGGCTAAAGTGTTAAACTCACACTATAACTTGTCCCACTTCAGGGGGCATATCACCAGCCGACGCCGCTGTCATTCCTCTTTTCCCAGATAATAATATACCGTAAAGCTGTTGCACAGAGATTTTTTACGATACAATCAGAAAAATGGTGAAAACCATATCTGGATAATTACAGTAACTGCCCGCGGCTAATCCCTGACTTCTAAATCCAGTCCGATAAAATCAACATCAATCAGCTCTCCTTTTTTATCCAGCACTTTTATCTTTTTTAATAAAAAGCTACTCCTGCCGGGATTAACTGCCAGTAATTTTGCTGCCAGCAGTTCCAGCTCTCCCTGATGAGAACTGCCGATATCAACACTTCCCTGAATTATTCCCAAACCATTATTATAACTCTTCAGAACTAAATCATCTCCTGAACCTTCCAGTTTTGAACCACCCTGCAATTCAATAACCTGCAATACCTGCCGGTCAAACGCAATTTCAAAAAAAAGACTCTTTATGTTGCCGGGATCAGAGAGCATTATCCGCACAGGAAATTGCTCTGCTTTGCGAAACAGGTTTCCCTCCGAGGCTACCACCAGCCTCGGCCGCAGTTGCTGATTCTCACTAACATTTTCATCATCTTTCTTAGCAGGTTTTGCTTTCTCCGCTTCTTCTTTTTTTGCTTTCCGGTTAAGTTTTATGCCAATCTCTTCTTCTGTGCCAACATCATAAGCGCGCAGATCATCCTCAACCAAAGCCGGTAGTTTTACTACCCGCGGAGTCAGAGTTAAAATGATATCCGTTTGAGTAATTTCACGGGCATTGGAACCAAAAAGGCTTTTTAACAAAGGTAAAGAAGCTATCGCCGGCAAACTGCGCACTGAACCGCGCTCTGTATCCCTGATTAATCCGGCAAGCAACCCGGTTTCGTTATCTCTTAAACTGATCACCGTATTTACCGAACGGTTGCCGATGGTCGGAGGAATGGTTGCACTTCCCGGATTGGTAATAAAGGTTAACTCAAAGGTCAGTTTAAGTTCGATCAAACCTCTGTTATTTATTTTAGGAGTCAGCTCAATATTAATCCCAACATCCTGCATCTGAAAAGAAGTAATCGGCTGCTGATTTACTCCGCCTGAAGCATAGGGAACAAATGTTGTTACCGGCATCGGCACCCGGTCTCCGAGGCGCACCTTTACCGTTTCCTTATCAAGCACCCGTAACTGCGGACGGGCTATTATTTTTGAGCTGGTATCGCTCTGCAGAAGTTTATAGGTAATTGAGGGAATGGTAAATAAAAAGTCAGAAGAACTTAAAAAACGAATCATATGTCCGCGAAGAACTGACTCACTCTTTGAGCCCATCGCCAGAGACTGTGTTATCTGATAATTGCTTAATTCTATGCCATAATCGCGCATCCGGCTGCGGTTAACTTCCAGTATCTCAACATCAATCAGAATCTCCGGTTTCGGCTTATCATGTATAGCTATTATCTTTTCCGCCATTTCAACTTTTTCAGGAGTATCCCTAACGGTAAGCGTATTCAAAGCAGGATCAACTCCGGTTACTTTTACTTCCGTTAATGTCCGCACAAGTGTCTGTAGCTGATTGCAATCGGCATTCTGTAAAAAAAAGGTTTTCATAACAATATTCTGATATTGCCTTCGTTTTGCCTGATTATCAGCAGCTATAACCACAGTGCGTTCATCTAAAACCTTATAAAACAACCTGTTCTGCAGACAGATCCTGTCCAGAATCTGGCGTAAGCTCCCACTGGCATCAACTGTTACCTTTCTGTTCTGAAAGCTTTCGTCAAGAACAAATTCAACCCCGGTAATCTTCTGTAATGATTTAAAAACCTCTTTTAAATCAAACTCCCTGCTCAATTTAAAATCTATTGGCTGAAGATCTCTCTTCCAGAATAATTCCTCTGCACTTTCACTTTTATCTACAATAACCGGCTTTCTTACTTCTACGCCATCTTTTGCTGCCTGAGCATCTATTTCCTGCTGGATTTTCAGTTTCAGCTTCCGGGCGCGATCATGATCACTGTTATACTCAACGGCTCTTCCCGCTTCATAAGCAGCTCGTTTATAATCACCATCAAGATAAAATTGTTCTGCCTGTTCATAATGATAGTTGCTGGCTGCAAGCATTGCATTGCCAAGAGAAATCCGATAGCGAACATCCTGAGGATTACGCTGAAGCGCTTTAAGGTAGTATTCAACCGCACTATCCCAGTTGCGGTTAAAGCTCTCTTCTTCCCCCAGTTTAAAAAAACGCCGGGCGACGCAAAATTCAAGAGTCAGAGCTAAGAGTAAAACAAGCAGCAGTGGCAAACAATTTTTCCTGATTAATTTTTTCTTCATCAAACATCCCTTAATCTTCGGTAACGCTTATCTCTTTTGATGTTGAGGCGTTGTTTCCGCTATTATCAACAATTATCAGTAATACCGTATAGGTCTTCTTGCCTGAAAAACGGTGAGTCGCTGTAACTCCCTGAGCAGTTGAACCATCTCCAAAATCCCAGCGGTAGCTGACTATTGTTCCGTCATTGTCAAAAGAGGCTGATGCGTTAAAATAGACTATTTCATTCACTTTCGGATTCTGCGGCGAATAAACAAAATTTGCTGTTGGCGGATTATTTGTTTCAATGGTAACCTTGGTTGTTGCCGTCACAGCACCAGAGACTGCAGTAACAGTTGCTGTTTCTTTTGTATAAAGAGTATCTTCCACCCTGCCCTGCTGATCGCTATAAAGAATTCTGCCCGCGGAACTAAGTGTTCCTTTATCTGTGGAAAGAATTACCGGAATCGAACTCAAGGGATTCATCCCGGCATCAAAAGTGCGTGCCGTTATCTGCGATTCGCCGCCATATTTCGGCAAAATTGCAGGAACTGCTGTTAAAGTCAGATATTTCAGTGCTGCTGAACCAACTATGATCTGCAGGGGAGAGGGAGTGGTTTTTGCATTTCCGGAAGAGACATAAATATTTGCCGTTCCCGAACGCTGATCACTGCGAAAAGTAGCATAGGCAACTCCTTTATGAAATTCAGCACTGCTGTCAATTGAACCTATATCTGAACTGAAAAAGACGACAATTCCATCCGGCAAAGGAACTCCGGTTGCTTTGTAACCAAGAACCCTGATCTGAGTCGAACTATTATTGGCAATTGAATTTGGATTGGCTGATACATTAAGAATCGAGTCATCCGGAGCGGTAGGTAATCCAGGCTTGCAGCCTTTAAAGAATAACAAAACGGATAAAATTAAAATGATGCCTGTTTTTTTCTGCATTCTCTCACTCCGGTTTAAAGTTTATCACAATCAGAAATTTTTGCAAAATTTTTTAATAACTTAAAAAAATTAAAAAAACTATTATCAGAATCAGAGAATAAATCTATGTTCACATTTTAAAACAAAAGCAAACAAGCCTGGTCATTTCTGATCTGCAGTCATAGCCCTTAGGTTCAGAAAAAATAAAAACAGAAGAAATTCTGCGCTTAAACAAGCTCAGAATATAAAAGAATTCACTGGCTGCGGCCGGACTGAAATGAAAACGCTTTTTTCTGTAAAGTCCATAAGGTTAACTTATTCTTAAAAAACCTGAAAAGAAGGCTACTACTTTTTAAAGTTTTTAAAGCTGATATTTTATTTTCAGATATTCGTTAAGAGCTTCCTGCCAGGGACGCATTATATTCAGACCAGCCTGTTTTAGCCGCCGGTTCTCAAGCACAGAATATTTCGGCCGCTTCACCCGTCCGGCAAATTCCTGAGGCAGAGCTTCCTCCAGCACAACATCAATTTTAGCCTGCTGAAAAATTTCTCTGGCAAACTGATACCAGCTGCAATATCCTTCAGCAGTACAATGATACAAACCATAATCAGGATTCTTTTGGGTAATTATTTTAATCTGGCGTGCTACTTCCAGAGTGGAAGTCGGAGTCAATATCTCATCATTGACCACGCGTACCTTTCCTCTCTCTCTAGCTAGTCTGATCATTAAATCCACAAAATTCTGCCCGCCTTTAGCCAGACAGGGATTTACCCCGTAAAGACCGCAGACCCTCAACAGATAATATTTCTGACATTCAGCCGCCACAAAATGCTCTCCGGCAAGTTTACTCACTCCATAAACGCTGAGCGGACCGGGCAGATCGTCTTCCAGATAGGGAGAATTTTTTTTACCGCTAAACACATAATCCGTTGAAATATGAATCAGTGTTGCCTGAATCTGCTGACAGAGCTGCGCCAGATTCCTTACAGCAATCGCATTAACCAGAAAAGCTTCTTCTGGCTGATCTTCACACTTTTCTACATTATGAAAAGCGGCAGTGTTGATTACAAAATCCGGTTTTAAATCAGAAAGAACCTGGCGAACCTTTTCGTAATCCTGAAGCTTAAAGTCCTGAACATCAAACTTATAGAGTCTGGCTGAAGAGTCCTGTTCATAAATTCTGGCTATATCACTTCCCAGCTGGCCGCCAGCTCCAAATAAAGCTATTTTTTGCATCTCAGCCCTCTTTTTCCTGCAGAGCTTTAAAAACCTGAATGTTATAATATGCCGGATTATCAAAATCCTTGAATTTTTCGTAATTTTCCACCAGATTTTCAATTATCCAGTCAACATCATATCGCGGATGAAAACTGAGCACCTTCTGCGCTTTTTCAATGCTCACCTTATAATTACGGTAATCCTGAATATGTTTTATCTCTATCTGAATATCTTTTTTCAGAAGCCGGTCAATTCCGGTTTTAACCAGGTCGGCAACTTCTCCTACCGTATAATTTCCCGAAGCAACATTAAAAATTCCAGAAATATCGTAGTTTGCCTCAATCGCACGCACATAGGCACTGGCAGCATCTCTAATGCTTAAAATCGGTCTCCAGATTGCCGGATTGTTAACTGTAATTTTACCGCTTGCCAGAGCGCTTTTAAACATCGTATTGACAATCAAATCCAGACGCATACGCGGGCTGTAACCGCTAACAGTTCCCTGACGCAAAGCAATTACTGAAAAGTTTTTATCAATCATCTGCAGAGCAGCCTGCTCTCCCTGAAGTTTCGATATTCCGTAGGGATAGCTGGAAGAAGCCGGTTTTTCTTCATCATAGAGTTCATTAACCGTGTAGCCATAAACCGAACAGGAAGAAGCATAGATATAGCGCCTGACACCGGCACACTTGGCAATATACGCCAGAAAAGCAGGTGCCGCAGCATTGTAAATAAAATTTTTTGCCGGAGAAAATTCAGCCATCGGATCGTTGGAGAGGCCGGCAAGAAAGATAACCTGCTCATAGGGCTGAAGATCTTCTTTGCTCAGGGAAAACAGATCGCGCCTGATAATGCCGACTTCCTGAGGAAGGTTATTGCCAAACCAGAACAGATCAAGCACATCAACCTGATAGCCTCGCTCAAGAAGCACCGGAGTCAGATAAGAACCAATATAGCCTGCTCCTCCAGCCAATAATATTTTCATTGTTTGCTCCTCTTCCTAAAAAACAAAATAGTTTGCTTCCGGACGTTCCAGCCACTGGCTGAGCAAAGGCGCCTGCTGGTCTTTAGGAGACAGAAGCGGTTCTTTAACCGGCCAATCTATTCCGATTGCCGGATCGTTCCAGCGAATACCTGCTTCGCCTTTGCTATTATAAATTCCCGTGCATTTATACTGAATCTCAGCATAATCAGATAAAACTGCAAAACCGCGGGCAAAACCGGCCGGAGCCCAGACCTGACGCCGATTCTCAGCTGAAGCCTCAATGCCAAACCATTTTCCGAAATGAGGGGATCCCCTGCGGATATCAACCGCTACAAGAAATGCTCTGCCTGCGGTTACACGCATTAATTTTCCCATCGGCGGGTTCCATTGAAAATGCAATCCGCGAACAACTCCCTTTACCGAACCGGAATGGTTATCCTGAACAAAATTTACCGGCAATCCGAGCTCAGCAAACTGATCAGCGCGGTAAACTTCCATAAAAAAACCCCGTTCATCTTTAAAAATTTCCGGAATTATAACAACGATACCATCAAGATGCGTGCTTTCAACAATCAGTTTCATAAATTATTCCTACAATTTCTTTAAAATTTTGACACACTCTTTTTTTAAATCTTTTAAATCTTTATCTTCTATACCTTCCAGGGCTTTCAGGCGAAGGTTTTTTTCGACTTCCTCTGAATTTCCGGTTTCCGCTGCAATAAACTTATAGGCGCCAAGCAAAGCTTCCAGGTTAGGAACCATATCGCGCTTATTTTTTAATTCTTTTAAAAATATTTCCGGTTTAAATGCCAGTAAATTACAGAGCAACCGGTTAACAGAGGAGACTATTTTTTCGTCCTTAAAGCAATAAAGCCCGAAAATGAATTTTACAAATTTTTCATTTCCTTCATATAAACTTGCTTCCAGAACATTCAGATTGCCAATAATCTTCTCCAGCAACTCTTTCTGATTATCAGGAACATCTATTCTTTCTTTAAGAGGAAGCAATTCATAAAGCGAAGAGATATTCGTTTCCGAAGGATCCTGTAAAAAGACATCCCATAACTGAGCAAGTTTCTGATAATCAATGTCCTGAGAAAAGAGGTTGCTGATTTTTATAAAAAAAACAACCACTACAACTAAAACTGACAAAATGATTAAAGTTCTTTTCATGCGCTGCCTCCGCATTTCAATTTATTTATAATAAAATCTGAAAAAAAAAGCAAGTTTTTTATTCAAATTTTACCGCATCCGCTGCCTGAATTGCTGCAAGTCGTCTGACAGGAATAAGTGTGGCAAAAAAAGTAATGCTTAAAGCGGTCAAAATTACCAGCAGCAGATCAAGCGTATTAATCCGAAATGTCAGGTAGCTGAGTTGATAGATATCAGCAGGAAGTCTGATCAGCTGAAAGCGGTTGGCAAAATTACAGAAAAGAAGCCCGAAAATTGTTCCCAAAAGAGTCCCGCAAAAACCAATAATAGCTCCCTGCAGAAAAAAAACACTGCTGATCGCCTTCTTCTCGGCTCCGCAGCTGAGCAAAATGCCAATATCCCTGATTTTCTGAAAAACCATAAGAATCAGCCCGGAAACGATATTCAGTGCCGCCACAATAATTATTAAAGTTAATGCCAGAAAAAGGACTTTTTTTTCTATATCAAATGCCGTGTAGAGTGAAGCATTCAGCTCTTTCCAGCTCACAACGGAAAAGCCGGCAGGAAGGATTTTCATCAAACGAAGAGAAATTTCATCGCTGGCAAAAATATCACTCAGGTTAATCTGCAGATAATGAACCCGCTTATCAAGCTTGAGTAAACTCTGGACAAAATCAAGGCGGGCAAGCGAGGCGTTATTGTCGAACTCATAAAGTCCGGAAGAGAAAATTCCACTGACCTGAATTTTTTTTATCCGCGGCATCAAACCGGCTGGGGAAAGATTCCAGCGGGCAATCAGCAAACGCAGGGTATCACCCGGAAAAACTCCCAGTTTCATTGCCAGTTCCTTGCCCAGAACGACTTCATTCTCTCTTTGAGGTAATCTACCGGATTCGACTTTTTTCAGAAAAAACTCCAGCTCATCTTCTTTAAAGTTAATGCCCCGCAGAACGGCACCTGCTGTCTGCCCGCCTTCGCTCTGAAAAAGAACCGTATCATAAACAACAGGTTGAACGCGAATAATTCTTTTGTCCAGAGCCTTTATTTTTCTTTGCAGCTGCTCATAATCACCAATGCCTTCATTCTTAACCGCACTAACCAGAATATGTGCCGATGCTTCAAGAATTCTGTCACGAACATCTTTCTGAAAACCGTCAATTAAAGCAAGGGCAATGATTAATGCTGCCACACCAATACTGATTCCCAGAACCGATACAATGGAAACAACTGAAATAAATGAGCTTTTCCGCCCTTTAAGCAGATAACGTCGGGCAAGAAAAAAGGCAAATTTCATTTTTCCTGCGGTCGGAGTTGGGGGAAAAGAATTACCTCTTTTAAGGATTCCGCACCGGTTAAAAGCATGACCAAACGGTCAATTCCTATGCCTTCGCCTGCCGCCGGCGCCATCCCATGTTCCAGAGCCACGATAAAATCATTATCGATCAGATGGGCTTCACTGTCACCCTGTTCTCTCTGTTCTAACTGATCTTTAAAACGATTAAGCTGTTCGCAGGGATCGTTTAATTCAGAAAAGCCATTTGCCAGTTCAATGCCGGCAACAAAGAGCTCAAAACGTTCAGTAAGTCTTGAGTCCTGACGGCAATTTTTGGAAAGTGGCGAAAGCACCTTCGGATAATGAGTTACAAAAGTCGGATTAATTAACTCCGTCTGAACATAATGATCAAAAAGCCATTCCAGCTTACGGGCAAAAGTCGGCAAATCCTCAAGATCTCCTTTTAATTTTTTAATATGTTCAGCCAGAATTTTCTCATTCCAGACATCTTCGTTGCTGATACCGGAATGTCTGACGATCTCATCAATAAAGCGCACCCGCCGGAAAGGAGGCTGAAAGTTAATCTCTTTCTCTCTCCAGACCACACTTTTCTCCTGCAGGATCTCTTTTGCCAGGATGCCAAAAAGTTCTTCCGTTAAGTTCATGTAATATTCAAAATCCTGATAGAGCTCATAAAATTCAAGCATGGTAAATTCCGGATTGTGCATCATCGAGATTCCCTCATTGCGGAAATTGCGGTTGATTTCAAAAACCTTTTCCATTCCGCCCACCAGTAATCTTTTCAGATAGAGCTCAGGAGCAATTCGCAAATAGAGATCAATATCCAGGGCATTATGGTGCGTGACAAACGGCCGCGCAGCGGCTCCTCCCGGAATCGGATGCATCATCGGTGTTTCCACTTCCTGATAACCGCGCTGAATAAAAAATTCCCTGATCAGCTGAATAACTCTGAACCTCTGCCTGAATATTTTGCGGCTCTGCTCATTAACGATCAGGTCTAAATAACGCTGACGAAAGCGCAATTCTTTATCCTGCAGCCCATGCCATTTCTCAGGCAGAGGACGCAATGCTTTGCTCAGCAAAAAGAGTTCTTTAACCAGTAAAGTAAGCTCTCCTGTTCTGGTAATAAAAAGGGTTCCGGTTGTGCCAATTATATCCCCGATATCAAGCAGATTTAAGAGCGCATAATCCCTTTCGGAGACAATATCCTTGCGCACATAAATCTGCATCTTTTCCTGACCATCAAAGATATGCAGAAAAGCCGATTTGCCCATTTCGCGAAAAGCTACTATTCGGCCGCAGATGCGGTAAACAGTAGCCTCTTTTTCTAACTCCTCTGCTTCTTTGCGCGCAGCCATTTTTTTTATCTCTTCAAAACTATGCGAGCGTTGAAATGTGTAAGGATAGGGATCAATTCCCAGCTCTCTGATTTTTTCCAGCTTTGCCAGCCGGATTTCAAATTCATTACTCATTTTAACTCCTTCTTATGCAAAAACTTTGCGCTTAATCTGCACTTTTATAATTCTAAATTTTTTAACCTCTTCGGTTTTATAAATCTGATTTAACAACAGATAGGTGAATGAAAAATCCTGGGTTTGGGGATCAAAAAAAAATTTCTTGCTGTTTCTCAGCTCAATTTCCAGCCAGCGGTGAGGAATTGCTTCGGGCTCAGCCGAACTATTTTCAAGATAAAATCCACTGACTCCCCGCGCTTTTATGTTGATCAACTCCAGCAAAGCAGCTGTCAGGTTACAATAGCCGACACAGCTGGCAGTTTTTCGCTCTAAAACAGAGAGCAAATCCTGCGGCTGGTCGTCCTGGGCATAACTGATTTGCTCTTTCAAAAAAGTGAGAACTTTTCTGAAGAAGCCACGCTCTGTCTTCTCTCCGGCAACAAGCGTCCGGAAAAGGTTCTGCAGACTAAGCGGCGCATTCTGCAAGGCATTCTGATTTACCAGTAACGGATTCTCAAGTAAAAACCAGTCGAAATCATAGCGCTCAATTTCCAGCTGCAGTTCATCTCCCTGAGCTATAACTACCTGGCGGAAATTTAAATTCTGATAAGATAAAAAAAGATTTTCCTGGTCGATGCCACTTAAAACAACCTGAAAAATATTTTTCTGAATCAACAAAAAAACAAGAGCAGACAAAATCAGTGATTTCATTGTAAAATCTTATCCAGAACGGCATTTACCAGCCGGTAAGTGTCATTGTCACCATATTTTTTCGCCAGACGCACCATTTCATCAATAATTACTGCCTTGTTAGACTTGATTTGCTGTTCGGCTATGCCCAGCCGCATAATATTGCGATCAATAACATTGAGCCGTTCCAGTTTCCAGGCAAGAAGATGTTTCATAATCAGCTGGTCAATCTCTTCTTTTTCCTGCCGGACCTTTTTAACCAGATTCAGAACAAAATCTCTTTCCACTTCGTTTAATCTGGCAAGTTGGGCAAGCTTCTCTTTAATAATAGATTCCGGCTCTCCCCATTCAAGCCGTAAATCAAGTTGATAAAGGGTTTTAAGCGCGATTTCGCGGCAAAACTTGATCCGGAACATTAAAGATCAGCATCCGTCATCAGATTTAAAAGTTCAATGGCACTCTGAGCAGCCTGAAATCCCTTGTTTCCCATTTTGTTTCCGGCTCTTTCAATCGCCTGCTCAGTGCTTTCAGCAGTAATAACTCCATAGGTAACCGGTTTTCCTGTTTCAAGATTAACCTGAGCAATACCTTTGGTCACTTCTGCAGCAATATAGTCAAAATGAGGAGTCTCACCCCGAATCAGACAAGCCAGACAGATAACAGCGTCAAAAGCCTTTTCGCCTTTTTTCTGTGCTGCTTTCTTGGCAATCAGCGGAATTTCAAATGCCCCGGGTACACGGAAAACAGAAATGTTTTCCTCAATTGCCCCGCTCCGCAGCAATGCATCTTTAGCCCCCGCCAGCAGCTTTTCGGTAATGAAGTTATTAAAACGGGAAACTATTAACGCAAAGCGATAATTCTTTTTTGAAACCAACTGTCCTTGATATTCAACCATTTTTATCTCCAGAAAATTAAAAATAAACCAAAACACCATTTCTGTCAAGAAAAAAACTGATTTTTAGCTGTTTTTTAAAAAAATAGAGATAAAGATTTATTAATCTTCTGCCGGAAGTAAGAAGATTGAAAAAATTTTTTTCCTCAACGCAACAACCTTTTAGAGGGAAATCACCGGAACAGAAAAACTTTCAGGGCAAATATTTCTGGTAGCGTTGACTGATAAGCGTCAAATTTATTGCCCTGCTATAAATTACAATCTCATCAATTCTTCCGTGAAAAAAATCTGCTGTGCCTCCGTTTGAACCAATTACCAGCGGCTCACTGTTTGTCAGCAACATACCGTTGATTGTCTGAGTATTACTCAGCAGACCATTTACATAGAGCTTCAGATTCTGACCATCATAGGTTAGTACCAGGTGATACCAGCGGTTAGTTTGCGGACGCCCCGAGCCCCAATTGACAGTAACTCTCTGACCACCTGCCAGGGTAATAAAACCAAACCAGCCCTGCTGGCGATCCATGCCCAGGCCATAGCCGTTACTGTTGCCTTTCTGAAGAACAACAGAGCTGCTATTATTGCCCAGTGGCCTTGCCCAGGCTTCCAGGCTTATTTGCTCGGCAAGTCGTAAATTTAGGGCATCTGCAACCTGCAGATAATCGTTCTGCCCGTCAAGACGCAGGCACTGACCAAAAACTCCTTCTGCGTCACGCCCCGCTCCGTTTCTCAGAATCCCGTTGTTTTCAGCAGCACCGATTTCAAATCCGGAACCATAAACCGTATCACCATCACCTTCCTCAAATTTGTACCAGACAACTTCTCCGTCAGGTAAAGGCGGAAGCGGATGCACCTGAATGAAATGAAAACGGACATCAGTCATCGAATCTGCCAAAAAACCAACATTTCCCCTTAAAAATGTTTCATCACTAAAGCTGAATAAAACCTGACCATCTAATTTGATTATCTGATCAGAACCATGAACAGTAATTGAAATCTGATGGGAAACATTGGTAATCGGTCTGTTAAACCTGCTCTGAAACTGAGCTGAAGTTAAATCCAGCCTCTGTAGCGGAGGTTGTTCACTACCATTAATAACTTTACGAACGATCAGCGCAACACCTGACATATAATCGGCAGGAGAAAACTGAAACAGATAACCGTTTACATTAAGCTGACCATCGGCACGATAGTAAATTCCGTAGCCAGATCCCATTGCCAGAGTAACATTCACCTCTGTACGGTAATCCTGCCAGAGCTGACTGAGATTACCAAAAAAGGTTCTGTTGTCTCCCGGACCTGCAGGCACCAGATTACCGTTGCGGTCATACTGCCAGCTTCCACTGCGGTCAGTTCTCTGATTCGAAGCCTGATCATCATTGCTATCAAAGCTGAGTTCAAAACCCGGGCTTGCTGCCGCACTCTCTTCGCCAATAAATGTAACCATTATCTGGTCAGCAGCAGAAGCACCGCTATTGATGCTGACAATCTTCTGGTAGTTACCGTCGGTTGTCTGGAAATAGCGCAGACCAATTGGCAGGCGCAGATTGGTCAAACTGCTATCAAAAACTCCGCCTGTAATGTTCAGAATCGAACTGACCGGGCCATTCAGGCCTCCCGGGTAAAAGATTTCAATCTGGGAATTATAGCCGGTTAATAAATTTTTGCTCACGCGGCTTAAAAACTGCCCGGAGACAAAGAGAAAGGCTTCATTCTGGGTAATTGAAATAGCTATATCGTCAGCAGTTCCGAATACTCCATCAGCTCCACTGCTGCTTATCTGACAGGAAGTGGCTCCTGGTGCCAGCTGATAATTAAACGGTCTGCCCCAGCCATCAAGCAGAGCAACATAGAGTCCGTTCTCCTGAGTCCCGGAAAGGTATGGTCCCCGCCAGCCGCAACAGAGATGATTAGTGCAATTAAAATCCGGATAATTCCCCTGATCAATCAGTTCGGTCAAATTTGCCGGAAAGACTCCCAAATCACCGACAAAACCAAATCCCTGCTGACTCTTTTCAACCAGCAATTCACGATTGCCGATGAGCGCTGTCCTGATTGCACTGAGTTTTTCCCGGGTGATATTTTCCCGGTTTAAAAAAGATGGTTTAAAGAGTAATGCAACTGCAACTCCGGAAACAACAAGTAGAGCAACCACTACGATCATCAGCTCGATTAATGCCACTCCCCTTCTGCTGGTTTTCATTATTTAATTGCACACTCCCGGTTTGCGGAGATTAACAATCGTCTGCGGACCGTTACAGACATAAACCTGCTGCTGCATCGCCGGACTGCCGGCAACAATCAGCCGGATACCAATAGGAAAAAGTTCATTGGGATTGAAAATTGGATTGGCAACGGTTGTGGAAAAAGTATGGGAAAGCATTGCCGTTCTTCGCGGATAAAAAATGGTTATATTGTCAAAAGCAGCGGCTGCCCCGCATTCATCAAGGGTATTGCCGGTAATACGGGAAAAAGCCTCATCAAGATGAATGTCAATATAGAGATCATCTCCTCCCGGCGCAGTCCCTGTTGCTCCGCTCTCATTAATGCCATTCGGTCCGTAAGACCAGATGCGGGCAAGAATATAGGTTCCTGCAGGAGCTCCGCCAGACCAGTAATCAGCATAATCATAAGTATTGCCCCAGGGATCAGTTATTTCAGACAGATAGGGACCACGCCAGCCCCACCAGACACCGGAAGTCATCTGCCAGCCAGGCAATCCTGATTGAGTAAGCAGTTCCTGCAAGCCATTGCCGTTTGGCGGGCGCAACGGAACCATTCCTAAATCGCCAACAAAACCATAACTGTTTCTCACTCCGCCTGAAACTATTTCCAGACTTCCAACGATTGCTTTTTTTATCTCAACTAACTCCTGGCGGCAGGCATCAAGCCTTTTCTGATTAATCTGATTCACTGCCAGCGGAGTAATCATTGCTGCCAGTATGGCAATTACGGCAATGACAATAATCATTTCAAGAACAGTAAAACCTTTCAGCAAATGAAAATGATTCTTCTCCCTCTTTAATCGCCATTCAGTGCACGAAGAGTTTATCATTTTTTTATTGTAAGCGGAAAGTAATATCGTCTCCGCCGGCAGCTCCGCCTTCAAAATTAGTGTCAGTCACTCTGTTACTGCCAGCTGAAAGAACATAGACCGCTGCATTTGTTCCGTTATAAAAATTAACCGCGTTTACCAGATAAGCCTGATTAAAAGGATCGAGCTTTACAGCTGAGAGATAAGGACCATTCCAGCAGGGAAGCCCTTGCGGAGAAGGACCGCGATTATATTGAGTAAAGATTCCGGTAATTAAATGTGCATCAAGTGCAAGAGTTGTCTTTTGCTGCCAGCTGGTTGTTGTCCCGGAAGGAGCGGGAATTGCTCCCGGACCGATCAGCTCCTCAACATTTAAACCAGCAGCATTTCTAACCGGCCAGAAACCGAGATCCTGTCTGAAACGAACTATAGCCTCACCTATTGCTTTGCAGTCGCCGGCTGCCCGGGCAATTTTTGCCTGATTGATATTGCTGCCGATTACCGGCACAAGAATTGCAGCCAGAATGGCAACCACTGCCAGAACAATAACCACCTCAACTAAAGTAAAACCTCTTTTCACTTGCCCTCCAGTAATAAATTTATATTATCGGGCAAAAAAAATCAACTTTTCTGAGAAATCATCAGCAGAAATTTTACTATCAAAACAGCAACAACAAAAAGCGCAAAGATAAATACGCGATACTCTCTGTTTTTCATATAAAGAGCTATATCAAAGGCATTTTCACTAATCTTTTTAAACTTCGGAAAGAAAACTCCGGTCTGCTTTGCCCACTGACGATATTCCTGAGAAAATAATTTTAGCAGCCGCTTATGCTCCACAATCATGATAAAGGTATAAAAGAACAGAAAGTAGCTGATGGTTATGATCCAGCCATAAAGATGATTGGCAGCAAGAGCAATGCCGATGCCAATCAAAACGCTTCCAAAATAGAGCGGATTACGCATCAGCGAATAGGGCCCCTTGGTTGCTAATTCCTTATCTTTGGCAATATGTCCTGAAGCCCAGGCACGAAAAAAAACTCCGCTTAAAATGAAAATAAATCCGCTAAAAATCGAAAATGCCGTCGGGACGGCAATGATTAAAACGGCAAACAGGCATATTGTCGCCGTTGCCGCCCGATAACGAATTAAAAATTCAGTTAAGTTCATTATAAAATTTTTCGACTGCCTGAGCCATCTGCTGAATTGCTAAACTCTTCATACATTCAATTGTAGCACATTTGCGTAAATAACAGAAACTGCAGGGCAGGTGATTAAAAAAAATGATATTTCTGGTAAATTTCGGACCATTACGCCGGAAATCTGTAGGGCCAAAAATACCAGCAACCGGAATCTGCAACATATCCGCCAGGTGCATAACCAGTGTATCAGCAGTAATAATCAGCCTGCTTTTTTGGAGAAGACAAATTAAATCGCTGAAATCAAGAAATTCAGAAACAGGAAGCTTATAGGTAGCCGCCAGATTTTCGGCCACCCGCCGCTCTTCTTCATTGCCCCAGAGGAGCAATAGAGGAATTCTCTTATGCAGTAAACCAATAAGCTCAGCTAATTGTTCCGCGCTTAATCTTTTTGTTTGCCAGCCGCCACCGGTATTCAAAACAACCGGAGCCTGCCCGGCAAATTTTTTTTCAAGAAATAAGCTTAATTTTTCTGAAGGAGCAATCTTTTTTAAGGGAAAAAGATATTCCGGCTTATCAATATTTAACGGTCTGAGCAATTCTATATTTTTATCAATTATATGAACCGCCTGAGCAGAAGGAACAACTCTGGTCTTATAGAAGATTTCAGCACCTTTCTCACGGATGGCACTCCTGGCAAATCCTAAGGTATTTTTGGTCAGAATTCGGGCAAGAAGTGCCGATTTGAAAAGCCCCTGAAAATCAATTAACAGGTCGAGCCTTCCCCGCCATTCATTTTTAAGTTCTCTCACTGCAGTAAGTGATTGGATGAAACTTCTCTTTAAATCAATTTCCACAATCTGTTCAATATTTTCGAAAAGGCTTAACAGCCTTGCCCCTGCCGGAGCAACGAACCAGACAATCTTCGCCTGCGGAAAGTTTCTGGCAAGTAGGGCAACCGCCGGAATCGTATGAATAATATCTCCCAGTGCTGAAAGCCTGATTATGCCAATCTGGTTCATCAGCCGTAAACCTGACAGATATGTCTGATCAGCTCAGAGGTAGAGTAAATCTTTTGTGGTCCAACAATTAATATTTTTCCTCCGTATGATCTGACTATTTCCCTTTCAGGAACTGAATCAATGCTGTAGTCGCTCCCCTTGCAATGAAAATCGGGTTTTAAGGCAAGCAAAATTTTTTCCACGGTCAGTTCAGAAAAAAGAGTCAGATAATCAACAGCACTCAGAGCTGAAATCATTACAATTCTTCCCTGCTGGTTAATAATCGGCCGTCCTGCTCCCTTGAGACGATGCAGTGAACGATCGCTGTTCAGCGCAACGATTAATATATCGCAACTCTTTTTTGCTTCCTGTAAATAGCGGACATGGCCAAGATGCAGCAGATCAAAACCGCCATTAGCCAGAGCAACTTTCTGCTTTTTTTGTTTTGCTGTTGCCACTATTTTTTTTAACTCATAGAGCGTTTTATACTTTGGTGACAGCTTCGAGTAACTCTTTGCGGGATAAGGCATAAGCTCCTTCCTTCATCACAACAAGTCCGCCGGCAATATTAGCCAGTTCTGCTGCTTCAAAGAGTGAAGCACCGGCTGCCAGAGCCAGACTCAATACAGCAAGAACCGTATCTCCGGCTCCTGTTACATCAACAATCTCACTGGAACCGAAAATGGATATTTTTTTAAATTCTGAGCCGTTAAAAACAATCATTCCCTGCTGTCCGCGCTTCAGAACAATCCCGGAACAGGAACTACGCCTGAACAATTCTTGCAAAGCCTGATAATAATCATCATCACCATAAAAAATTCGGTCGGGAAAAAGTGCCTTTAATTCCGCTTCATTGGGAGTAAGGTAGGTAGCCTGCCTGAAAAAAAGCAGGCGACGCCTTGAATCAAGAAGAAAAACCTTTTCTGGAAAAAGTTTACGCAGCTGAGTAAATAATTCCGGGTCAACCACCTGACCGAGATAATCAGAGATAATCAGATAATCAATTTCAGCAAGCATTTTTTTTAAATTATTCAGAATCAGCTCTGCAGCTTCTTTCTGAGGTGTGCCTTTGTTAAAATAATCGATGCGCAGGATCTGCTGTTTTCGTGTATTTTCCGCACCGGCAAGAATTCTGCTTTTCAATGCCGTTTTATAATCTTTTAATATCAATAGCTGCTCTCTGCTGATCTCATTCTGCTCTAAAAGCTGACATAAAATCATTCCTGCCTGATCATCGCCGACAATACTGATGGGAAACACCTCGGCGCCGAGTTTTTTCAGATTTAAAAGTACATTTCCCGCCCCGCCGGGTAAATAGTGCTTGCTCTCAAATTCAGTAATTAAGACCGGAGCCTCCCGTGAGACACGAACACTCTGCGTTTTTACATACTCATCAAGAATAAGATCTCCCCAGAGGACAATCTTTTTGTTAAAACTGTTAATAATCTTTTCAAATGACATTAAAAAATCTTAACAAAAACAGCTTTTCCGGTCAAGTTACTGGACGATATCGCAATCTATCAGGATTTTTCCGGCTATTAGCGGGTAATCTTTCCGCAATTTGGCAGTTTTAAATTTTTTTATTGCAAATATAATCCTTTCCTGAAGCAACAGGCGCTCAGGATAAATGATAAAAAATATCAGCTCAGGCTCTTTTCAGGCTAAATTTCGGTCAGTCTTGAAATAATAGTTTTTTCTATTTATTATTATCTAACAAGGAGGGTAAAAATATGAGCTTCAAAAGAATATTTGCTCAGGGAAAAGAGGAATGGCAGCGGCGTCGCCTGGAAAAAAAAGAAAAGAGAGTGCTTAAAAATCTGGAAGCTGAACTGAGTGAGCTTGTGCAACTTCTGGGGCAAAAAGCATTTCTGGAAAAGGTCGTTCCTGACGGTTATGAAGAACTTGTAAAGAAAATCGGGCTCATTGAGAATGAACAGGCGGAAATATCACAAAGAAGTGATCAGGCACTCCTGGAAAAGAATGAAAAAGAAAAAAATTATCAGCAGCAGAAAGAGGAATTTGAAAAACAGAAGCAGGAACTGGAAAACCGGAAGAGAGAACTGACCGATCGCCTGAATATGGAAAACAATATTCTTAAAACATTGCAGCAGGCTCTATCGCAGGCAGAGCAGCGGATAAAAAAAATCAGTCAGGAGCGCGCTCTTCTTCAGAAAAAGATTACCGAACCGGAAAGCACTGCCGGTGATAAAGATGAATGTCAGAAAAAACTGGAAGCGCTGGCTCTGGAAGAAGCTGAGCTCTTAGGAGTAATCAAAAGTAAGAAAGAGGAGATCCAGACCCAGAGCCAGAGAGTTGAGCCTCTGCAGGATAGCCTTAAAGAACTGAAACAAAAAACCGACCTATTCCGGAAAGAACAGAAAAAAATGCTTGATCTGGCGCAAAAAGCGGTAAACGACATAAAAAATGAGCTCAGCGGATTAGAGAAAAAATTAGGAGCAGCCAGGCAGCGCCGGAATGAATTATTCAAAGAGCTGGGACAAGCCCTTGCCAGCGAAAGCAATCTTTCGCAGGTTCTGGAGAATGAATTCAAAGCAGTAAAAATAAAAAAAGAAGAAGTAGCAATAAAAAAACAGACTATTGCCCGAATTGAAGCACAGAAGAACTTAGAGACAACCAGCTCCTACCGCAAAATGCTTGCCATTATCAGCGCTGCTCTGCTGCTATTTATTGCCCTGATCCTCCTGCTCTTTATTCTTTAAGTTCAAAAGATTTAGTTGCATGCTGCAAATTTTTACATTATTAATAAAGAAAAATCAAAGCGCAATTATTTCTGTTTTAATAAAAATAGTTGTGATAGAATTAAGAATCGTGGAGGTAGTGAAATGAAAAAAGTTGTAGTTCTTTTAGTTCTGCCGCTGATTATGTTTACCGTAAGCTGCAGCCAGAATAAAAACTTTGAAGCCGTAAGTGCTGAATATCAAAAATTAGAAAGCAAATATTTTGATAAAATTTATGCTCTGAACCAGAAAAGAAAGCAGCTGAAAGATGACTCAGAGCGGGAAAAATTAAACGGCGAATTCTATCTGATCTCTAACCAGCGCCAGCAGGATCTGGAAAAATTTTTAAAAAGATTTTCTCAGTTACCGGAAAAAGAAGAGTTCTTAATCCTTAAAACAAAAGTGCTGATTGAACTGAATCGTGTTCTTGAAGCCGAATCAGTGATTGCCAGACTGAAAAAAATCGAAAAGCCCCGCTATTTGCACCGGACAAAATTTGAAGAAATTAAGATTGCAGCAATCAAAGGCGATTATAAAACCGGAATCAGAATTTTTAAGGAAATTGAGCCTTTAATCGAAAAGGATGCTCACTATTACAACATTCTGATGCTTTTTGCCATTAATGCTGAAGAGCCTCAGGAGCTTCTGGATTTCGGCAGAAAATTTATCGAAGCCCGGGATCTTCCCGAAGAGTTCTGGGATTATCGCGCCGAAGTTTACGCTGCAATGGCCGATGCTTTGAAAAACATGGGTAAAGCAGATGAAGCTCAGGGCTATCTCCAGAAAGCAATTTCCATTACCGCTGATCTGCAATATAAAGATATTCTGGAAAAGCGATTGCAGCAGATTAAGGTCCTGAGCAATAAGTGCCCTTCTATTGCCAGCAGCTTTAGCCTGAACGGATTACCGCTGAGCTGGGCAAAAGTTCAGAACGGAATAACATTAATCTACTTCTGGGCAGGATGGTCAGAGAGCAGTCTGCAGCTTTTCTATGCGATTAATGAAGTAGCTAAAATCTATCAGGCACGCGGCGTGCAGGTGGTAGGTATCAGTAAGCTCTTCGGCAAAGCTTTCAGCTCCGGTCAGCTGAAAGCGAATTTAGAACAGGCAGAAGAAGTTTTACTGCTAAGAACACTTCTCCGGGAAAACAATATCGTCTTTCCCTGTTTTCTTGACCAGGACGGTAATATTTCAAAAAATTTCGGTATTTACATTCTACCCACTCTTGTTGTGATTGATAAGAAGGGAACTGTCGCTGAAGTACACAACGGTTTTTTCGACCGTCCCAAGCTTGAATCTCTGCTGAGAAAGTGGCTGGAGGAAAAATGAGTAAAGATCTGAACAGCAGCACTATTCAGGAAATTCTGAATTCAAATCAGCTGGTAATTTTAAAATTCAGCTCTCCTGGTTGTGGTCCCTGCAAAAAATTATCGCAAAACCTTTCCCAGGCACTGGAAAATCTGCCCGCTCTGCATCCGCTACTTCTGGAAATCGACATCACCCAGAATCTCTCTCTTGCCCAGCAGTATATGATTTTTTCAGTTCCGGTATTGATTTTTTTCAAAGAGGGCAAAGAACTGAAAAGAATTAATGGTCTGACCGGAAGAGATGAGCTTATTTCAGAGCTGAAAAAAATCACCGGCTGACTGTGTAACTTAAAAGTAACAGATCTCTCTGGCAAAAACAGGCATCAAGATTGCTTTTATTTGCCCGGAGGTAAAAATGAAAAAAAAGATGATCATAGTTTTAGCGTTATTAACGGTAGCTCCGCTTGCCGCTTACAACCTGAACATCAAACTCGGAGCTTTTCATCCTTTACAGCAATCGGATCTCTGGGAAATCAATCTTGAAAATCTGACCTATAACCGCAGCGAAATGACCGCTTTTCTGGGCGCACTTGAATTCGAATATCCACTGAACCGCTATGCAACAATTGCCTTTGAAATCGGCTCTTATAAAAAAACGATTTTAACCGAATACCGTGATTATGAATATGCCGACGGAAAACCAATCGAACAGAACTTCAGCCTGAAAATCGTTCCTTATGAAATCGGTCTGAAAATTTACCCCCTGGCATTTACCTCAACTTTTTCCCCCTATATTAATTTTGGCGGCGGTCTCTATCACTGGAAATTTCACCAATGGGGTGAGTTCATTAACTTTGAAAACGACACGGTTAAAAAAGGTGATGCCTACTCCGACACCATCTCTTTCGGGCTCTATGCCAAAGGCGGTTTGCTGTTCAGATTTCAGCGTTCACTGGGAATTTCAGTTGAAGGACGCTATCAGTGGGTAAAAGGAGAACTCTCAGATCATTTTCAGGGATTTGAAAAATTTGATCTAAGCGGATGGGGATTTCAGGCTGGCATCAATCTCTTTTTTTAAACGCTAATAAAAGTTGTAATTGATAAAAAAAAAGATTATAACTTATTCAGATGAGCTTTAAAAAATCTGTTTTCAGAGAAACTGACAAGTCAGGAAGAGGTTAAGATGCCAAAATTTTTAATTCTGTTAATATTAATTTTTTGTGTCACAGCGCTTGAAAGTAAAAAAGTCTCAAAATATGATGACTTTTTTCAGAAGACAAGATTCATCATGTCTAAAGAAGAAATTGAGATCTACAAGCATTTACCCGATGACCAGGCGCGGGAGGAATTTATTCAGGAATTCTGGCAAAAACGCGATCCGACTCCGGATACTCCGGAAAATGAGGCTTTTGAAGAATATCAGCAGAGAATCGATTTTGCCAACCGTTACTTTAGAGAAAATCGTCCTTCCGGTTTTGGCTGGAACACTGACCGCGGAAGAATCGTCCTGCAGCTCGGCATTCCGGAAAAGAGATATTTTCAGGGTTTTAACCGCTCAGGACAGATTGAAGTCTTTTACTACGAATCCTACCAGCTGGTAATCGAATTTATTGATCGCTTTGGCAATGGTGAATACACTCTCCATAATCCCCCGGCACAGTTATTATCCGTGCTTGACAGAGAAATAAAGAATCTCAATTCCTTTAGCTCCGATAAAAAGAGAAACTACATTACCTTTGAAGCTGAAATAAAAAACGATCTTCTGACAATCACCGTTCCGGTCAAAAGAATCACTTTTCAGGAGAATGACGACCTCTTAAGTGCCCGCCTCGATCTCTCAATATTTATTTATCAAAATTACAGCAAGATCGGGCAGCTGGATTTTCCGATTGAAATCAACGAAAAAAGTTCAATCATTCTTGAACAAAAAAAGCTGACTTTTACCTTTCCGCTTAAACTTGAAGGAAAAGGAAAATTTCTACTGGATATCATCCTGCGTGAAACTATCAGTAATTCCCGTTTTCGTCAGCTGGTTGACCTGAAAAAATAGGGTCGTTCTCAGCCAGTTTCAGCTGATTCTGCTGCAGCTTTTCCCGTAAGCGCTGTAATCTTTTTTCCCATTTAAGACGCTGGCTTAAGGACAGAAATTCACTCTGCAAAACAGTTTCGGTATATTGTAAAGCCTTTTCAAAATTTCTTTCCCGATGTTCATAATGGATACAGAGCTGATGCATAACCTGATGATCCATTGTAGCCGCAAGATTTTCCCAGAGTTGCAATGCTTCCGAAATTAACTTAGCTCTTTTAAAAAGCAGAGCCAGCTCTTTCTGCGCCTGATGAGCGAGGCGAAGATCACTGCCCTGTCCGGCAGCTAACTGAAAGGCTTTTTCAGCTTTTTCATACTCCTGATTTTTTAAAAAAAGATAGCCCACGGAAAGCAGAATTGCCTGGTCAGCAACAGACTGATAATTCTGCAGCTGAAACATCCCCTGAAGCAGAAGCATTGCCAATCCGAGCAAATCAAGGGCATTATGATCGGCAATCCTTTCGATAAATTCAATCTGTTCTGTCTGCAAAAACTGGTTATAATAAACCGGAATTAAATCTCCCTGAAGGTCATCGTCACGACTTAATCCCAGCATTCTCTCGCCAAGATACCCGAGCCGGCAGGACTCAAAACTTCTTTTCCACAATCTTCTTGCTGCATAAAGAAAGTCAAGGCTCTGATATTGGTTTAAAAAACATGGTCGGCGGTTTAATATTGCTCTTGTTCTGACCAGAGGCAAATCAAACGCATTTCCGTTATAGGTAACCAGTGCCTTAAAACTGAAACCTTGCAGAAAAGATTCAATCCTCTCCAGAAATTGTTCTTCAGCACTCAGATCAAGTAAGGCGAACACCTTTACCTGAAATCCACCAGCACTGAAAAAACCAAAGCCGAACATAAAAGGAATTGTTCCTGTTCCTCCGGCAAGGCCTGTGGTTTCTGTATCAAAAAAAAGCAGTTGCTCTCTTGCGCTTATTTGAAGCTGCGGATCAGAAAAGAGAGAATTAAGAATGCTCAGCTGAACATTCTGCCAGTCAGAAATCCTTAAATTACTGAATTTTAAATAATCAGGGTAAAAGTAATCTTTTTCCCAGATCGCTTTCAGACTTCGGCATTCTGAATCCCTAAACTGAGTTTTATGCTGATCAGCATTCAACTGTTGACTCTGTTTCTGCTTTAATTTCAACAAGCCTTTCCAGTTTTTCGCGCATGGAAAGTTCTGCTTTCTGATCTCTTTTTTCGAAATTATTGAGCTCCTCTTTTTTTCTCTGCAGCTTTTTCTTCAGATCACTCATCAATACTCCAGCGTCCTTTTAAAGTGGGAAATTCAAGTCCGAAGTTTAGCTTTTCGAAAAAGAACTCCCGGGTGATCAGCTCCGCTCCCATCAATTCAGTCAAAGGAGTAAGCATCTGACAGTCAATCAGCAAAAAATTCCGCTGTCGGAGATATTCGGCCAGCTTCCAGAGAGCAAGTTTTGCCGTATTGGGTTCAAGATTGAACATTGATTCGCCAAAAAATATTCTCCCCAGTGAAACCCCATAAAGACCGGCGATAAGTTTGTCCCGGCGATAGACTTCCAGAGAATGAGCAAAACCAAGCTGATGCAACCGGCAATAGGCACTGATCATTTCCGGATGAATCCAGGTTCCTTCCTGCCCTTTGCGGACCAGAGAGGCGCAATTGTTAATAACACTCTTAAAATCTGAATCCAATCTGTAATTGTAAATTTTCTTGTTCGCCAGGCGGCGCAGACTGCGCGGGACTCTTATTCTTTCCGGAAAGATAACTGCCCGTGGAAAAGGTGACCACCAGCAGACTGGCTCACCGCGGCTATACCAGGGGAAGATCCCTGAACGATAGGCAAATAAGAGCCTTTCTACCCTTAAATCTCCCCCCACCGCTACAAGGGCAAGCTGAGAATTCTGTGCTTCAGTAAAATCCAGCCGCAATGTATTTAAAATCTTTACCTGCTTCATAAAATATTTATATTAAAAGGCAGTCTTGCCCAGAAAAAAACCTCTGCCTGCTTTTTCAGCTGTTCGATAAACGATTGCACTCCATTACCGCGTGCAGCAAACAGTGAATCAAGCAACTGGCTTAAAAGCGATTTTTTCTGAGGAAACAATTCAACACTGAAACTCTGAAGACTGGCTAACCGTGCTGCTTCCTGCAGCGCACTATCCAGCCCGCCTTCCTTTTTGACCAGTCCAAACTGCAGGGCGCGCAATCCACTCCAGACTCTGCCCTGGGCAAGTTCTTCCACTCTTTCAGCACTCAATCCCGTTGCCTGCTGAACCCGGTTCTTAAAATGGCGGTAAATCTCCTCCATCTGCTCGGTAATATATCTTTTTTCTGACTCTGTGAACGGCTGATAATCAGAAAAAATAGCCGCAGCCGGTGAAGTGGTAACAATTTCCTTGGTAATTCCCAATTTATTGTACAACCCTTTTAGAATAAACTTACCGCTGACAACTCCGATTGAACCGGTGATTGTTTCCGGATAAGCAAAAATGTTTCCGGAAGCGAGCGCAATCCAGTAACCTCCGGAAGCAGCCAGGTCAGACATTGAAACCACCAATGGTTTAACTCTCTGAAAATCAAGCAGTTCCTGATAAATTAATTCAGAAGCAAGAGCTGATCCGCCAGGGCTGTCAATGCGAAAAACAAGTGCAGCAATATCAGTTCTTTTTTTCAGAGAGCGCAGAAAACTCACCACTGAATCAGCACCAAGCACTGAATCGCCAAAAAAACCCTGCTTGCGGCTTTGCCCGAGGCTAATCTCGCCGCTGGCAAAATAGACGGCGATTTTTTTCGGACCGGAATATGGCAAAAATTCACTATTCTTGCGATAAACCTCATAATCAACTCTCTCCAGTCCGGAAAGTTCCGCCCGGATTATCTCTTCAGGAGAATTGACAAAATTTAAAAAATTCAGTTCAGACTCCGGATAAGGACCACCGCTAATTAAATCAGCTGCTGATTTCAGGTTTAGATTTCTAACAATGGTTTGTTCTATACTCTGATGCAAATCAGTCAGCAAGGTCTGCAGAGCTTCACGATGCTCGTCAGTCAGACGATCCTTCGTAAAGGTATTGGCATAGGTTTTATAATTTCCGGTATGAAACATCTGAGCTTCAATACCGGCTTTCTGCAATGTCTGTTTAAAAAAGATTGCCTCTGCTGCAAGACCGCAAATCAAAGGAGGAAACCCCTTCTGAAAGAAGCTTTTGGTTGCAAATGATGCAAGATAAAGCTCTTTTACCGAACCGGCTTCAACATAGACAAGAACATCTTTTTTCCCTTGCTGAACCTTTTTTAGCAATAAGCCCAGTTCATGCAGCTTGGCAAAACCACATTGCAGATTCTGAACTTTAATAAATATCTTTTTGATCCGTACATCTCTTGCCGCCCGTGAAATATTCCAGAAAAAATCGCGAATCGTATATGGTTCTGAAGCAAACAACAGGTTTCCCGCAACAGTTTCGTCCGGAATCTCTCCGCTCAGCTTTAAATAAAGGTAGGAATCAGGTGGAATAGCTGGCTCTTTAAAAAAGAGATGATAGACAAAACCGGCAAGAATCAGGGCAAAAAAAATAAAAAAGAGTAAAGTAATTAACAGCAATTTTTTTTTCCTGTTCATAAAATCTCCTGCAATTTAATCTTTAAATACAAAGTTATCAATAATTGTATCAAGCTTTTCCAGTTCATCTTTTGCCACAAGCGCTTCGGCTTTAACCAGATCTTTCCTGACCTTTAACTGGTTTTCAACAACCGAAGAGATAAGTATCACGGGAATATGCCTGAATTTTAAATCATTCTTAATCAGTATTGTCAGGGAAAATCCGTCCAGCAACGGCATTTCCACATCCGTAAGCACAAGGTGCGGCAGCTGATCAGGAAGACATTGCCCAAGGGAATTCCAGAGTTCTTTGCCATTATTAAAAAATAAGATATTTTTAAATCCGGCGTTCTGCAGGTAAGCAGCGAAACGCTGCTGAATAACCGGCGAATCTTCTGCAATCCAGAGAGTGGTTTTCTGACGCAACTCTTTTATTTCGGTTTGTTCAGAGATTTTTTTGCTTTTTCCAATCAGGTCGGGACGGATTTCCAGAACCATTTTTTCCAGATCAAGAAGACTAATCAGCTTCTGTTCAATTTTTATCGTTCCGATAAAGACATCGGAATAAATCTGCAGGGCATCTGCCGGCTCAATCATTTCCCAGCTCAGCTGATAAATTCTTTCAACAGAATCAACTTCAATACCAAATTCCATTGCCAGGATATTAACAATAATTACCTTTGATTTCAAATCATATTCCGGATTTAATTTTAGCCAGCGTTTCAGGTTAATCAGCGGCAGGATCTTATTGCGCAACTCAAATACACCGCTTAAATAAGAATGAACATACGGAAGCGGCCGAACTTCCGGGCGCCGGATTATCTCTTTTACTTTAGAAATATTTAAAGCATACCTGCCGTTATCGAGACTGAAAAAAACAAACTCTGAGCTGGACTGATTAATTCTTTTTGCCATTTCTAAATTTTAATATCACTTTCAATATTTTTCAACCAGAAATGATTAAACAGGAATGGCTTTAATTTTTAGATTTAAAACTTGACAAATCAATTCAATGCGTTATAATAATTTATTGCACCGCGGGGTGGAGCAGCCAGGTAGCTCATTGGGCTCATAACCCAAAGGTCGGTGGTTCAAATCCACCCCCCGCTACCATTTTCAAAGATCTTTCTTTATTAAACAGTGTTAAAAATAAATCTTAACCCTGATGATTCTTTAAAAATTTTGATTTACAGCTAAATTTCTGCCTGTTTGGGAAAAAAATTCTCCAGAACAAAAAAATCGGTTATAATTAGGATAATGAAAAAGACAATTATCTGGTTTCTGGCTATTTTTTCTGCCGTGGCTCTGGCTTTTTATCAGCGAATAAGCGGTCCGACTTACCCGATAAAAGCAAAAGAAAATGTCGCTGACAATTCATTTCAATACAGACTGCAAAGAAGTGCCCAGGCTTATAAAGATTTAACTATTGAGGTCAGCACTGATTCTCAGGTAGAGCTCTTTTTAAGTTATCAGATTTTAAATTCCAGCTTCCCCAAACAACAGATCAGATTTATCAGAACCAATAATCTGCAAAAGGCTGTTCTCAAAGGTTTGCCGCCAGCTGGCAAAATCGCTTACCAGATTTACTTTCAGCAAAACAAAGAGCAATACTTCCTGCTTTCCGGAAAGCCTGTCGTGGTGCGTTTCAAAGCATCTGTCAGTTCAGCTTTGCTCATCCTTCATGTTCTCTTTATGTTTCTGACACCGATTCTCTGTCTGGCATCATTTCTTTATTACCTGCAAAAAAACGCCTTCTATCGAAAACTCTTTCTGCTGGCTATTCTGGCTCTGATTATCGGCGGATTTATTCTGGGACCTCTGGTGCAAAAAGCTGCTTTCGGAGTTTACTGGAGCGGTTTTCCTTTCGGCAATGATCTGACTGATAACAAAACGCTTATTCTGCTGATTGTCTGGCTCTTTGTTTTTTTCCGGCTCAAAAAACAACCGGCTTTAATCTATCTGGCAGTTATTTTTCTGCTGTTAAACTTTCTTATTCCTCATTCACTCTTCGGCTCGGAGTATGACTTTCAAACCGGTTCACTCAAAAAATAGATTCTTGATTCATAATTTCAAACAACTTATAATCAACTTAGAGGTAAAAAATGAAAATTTTTATCAATAATCAGGAAGTTCAAACTGAATTACTGTTTCCGCTGAGCTGGGCAAAACTTGTTCAGGAGCTTTTAAAAACCGCAATTCCTGCTAATCATGGAATTGTGAGGGTGGTAATTGACGGTCAGGAAAATTTTAAAGTTATTTCTGAAGAAGCTGATAAACCCGTCCCTGAAACAATAAGCACTCTTGAAATATTTACCAAAGATTTTAAAACAATTACCAGTGACGGTTTTCTGAAAGCTTTCGGATTACTTAACCAATTAAAAAATGAAATCCTGAAAAGTGCTGACCTTTTCCGCAATGGTGAACTGGAAAATGCCGCATATAAATTAACTGCAATCATGGACGCTTTTAAACCTCTGATTCAGTTTATTGACGCCATTGCTCAATCATATCAGCTAAATTATGAAAAAATTCCTTTTGATCAGGAGACTTCCATTGCCGCCAAAATCGAAAATTTTTCGGAAACCCTGAAAGTTATTATTGACGCACAGGAAAAACAGGACTACATCGAGCTTGCCGATACACTCGAATATCAGTTCGCGGGGCAGATGGAATTATGGCAGCAAATTTTGCAGAAAATTCTTGACCAGATAAATTCTTGAAAGAAAAGATTGCCGTTGCTCTTATTGGTTGTGGGCGCATCGGCTGGCTGCTGGAAAAAGATCCTTTACGCAAAAAACCAGCCTCTCATCTTGGAGCGTTAAAAAAACTGGCTCACATTTTTGAACTGACCGCAGCCTGCGATCTTAACCAAAATAGGCTTAAGGCTTTTATTAAAGAGAACAGCTGCAGCGGTTTTCTCAATTATAGAGATCTTATTAAAAGTAAAAAAGCCGATTTCATTATCATTGCCACACCAACCGCCACGCACTATGAAATTGCCGACTTTGCCATTAAACACGGAATAAAAGGAATAATCCTGGAAAAGCCTGCCTGTGCTTCACTGGCTGAAACAAAAAAACTACTCTCTTCAGCACAAAGAGCCGGAGTGCCGGTTATCGTAAATCACGAAAGGCGTTACGACCCTCTTTTTCAAAAATGCAGAGAGCTGATCACTAAAGAATCTGGCGGAAAATTAAAAACTATTTTTGGCAAAGTTTACACTCAATATGGAACAGACAGCAAAATGCCAGCCGGTTATCCGGTTGCAGAGCTTCCGCTCATGCATGACGGCACACACCTGCTTGATCTTTTAAGGTATCTGGCAGGTGAAGTGCAAAATTTAACCGGCTTTCAAACTCCTGTCAGCAGCATGCAGGGTAACTTTCTGGAAGTTGGAGCTGTTTTGCAAATGAGAAACGGCAGCCAGGCTTATCTTGAGTTTTGCGGCAAACGGGGCTATTTCCATTTTGAGCTGGACATCTATCTTGAGCATTGCCGCATAAGAGCCGGTAACGGAATCAAAGAGTTTTACCGGGCACGCCCTTCGCATAACTATTCAGGGTTTCAGGAATTGTACGCCGAAGCCTTTCCCCAATATGAAGCAATCATCTCTCCGTTTTGCGGAGCATTGCTTGATCTGTATAATGTATATTTTAGAAACCTTCAGCCTGTCAGCAGCCTTTATGACGCGCTGAAGGCTGAAGAGCTGATCTTTGCCATTCTGAATTCTGCGCGCCGCAATTGCCGAAAAATAAATTTTCTTCACTGATTTTTAGCCCGGTTGTTTATGATATAATTAAAAATGGCAAACCGCAACAAAAAGATTCTTATCATCCTCAATCCCTCTTCCGG
>FWPV01004457.1_pt1 | contig 29763 bp, 24 predicted proteins | sample 2228371 | NCBI WGS metagenome assembly FWPV01 (sample SAMEA103939776, study PRJEB20133) | metagenome | reverse complement strand
GTTAACAGCCGCCCGCTCTGCCGATTGAGCTATCGAGGAACGCGCCACTATTATAAATACAAGCCGCAGGGGTGTCAAGACGAACCCCTTCAGCCCAGCAGCAGCGCCAGCAAGCCCGCCAGCAGGATCGGAACCAGCCCCACCGGCAGCAGCCGGCGCAGCACCAGTCCCTCCTTGCCGCCCTGCCCGGTGGTGCTGCAGCCGACGAGCACCTTGGCCGGCGAGAGCACGCTGCCCAGTGACCCACCGGTGGTCTGCGCGCCGAGCACAAGCGGTACGCGCAGGCCGAGCAGCTCCGCGGCGCGCATCTGCAGCACGCCGAAAAGCGCGTTGGATGCGTTGTTGCTCCCGGTGATGAACGCCCCCAGCCCGCCGATCAACGCCGCCGCCAGCGGATACACCCCCGCGCTGACCGCTCCGCTCAGCCCCAGGGCGAGCAGCTGGGTCATCCCGGCGTGGGACATCAGCGCGCCCATGCCGATCATCGCCAGAATGCCCAGGCTGGGATTGAGCGCGGCCTGAACCACCTTCCTGAGAATCCGCCCGGCCGCGCCCGGCTGGTAGCTGCCTGCCCGCCGGTAAACGCCGTAAGCCAGCAGCGAGGAATAGAACAGGATCGATCCGGGGTGGCCAAAGACGCTGATCTCCCGCCCGGTCTCCGCCGGGGTGACCCAGCCGAGGGCCGTGCTCACCTGCGGGAACTGCACGGCGATCTGAACCCGGTTGAACCAGTCTGCCAGCGGGGGAATCAGGTTGATGGCGAAAGCCAGGATCAGCAGGATGCCATAAGCCGAAAGCGCGGATGCCAGCGATCGCGGCCTGCCGGCGTCCCAGCCTTCAGCGGCGCGCGCCTGATTTTCGCTCAACGGGCCGTTGCGGTACATCGGCAGGCGGGTGACCAGCACCCCGGCGGCGAGCCCGGCCAGGCTGCCGCCGGTCGCGCCGAGATTCCAAAGCCCGTTGACCGTCAGAAGATACTGGCTGCCGGCCATGACCGTGCCCAGGACCAGCACCGCGGGCAACGCGCGCAGCATCTCCCGCCAGCCGCCGGCCAGCCAGGCGACCAGCGCACCGCAGACGTAGCAGGAAAAGCCAAGCAGCAGGGCCGAATCCGGGGCGAGCAGCTCTCCCGGCAGGCCGGTGACCGCCAGCAGGGTCTGGAACGAGGTGCCAAACGAGCCGAAGTTGACCGCCCAGCCGTGGGCCACGCAGGTCATCACCACCGCCCGGATCGGGTCGAATCCCAGAGCGACCAGCAGCGGCGCGGTCACCGCGGTGGGCACCCCAAAGCCGCCTGTGCCCTGAATCAGCGAGCAGAATACCCAGCCGACCAGCAGTCCCTGCAGTGTGCGGCTGGCGGTCAGCGCGCCGAGCGAGCGCCCGATCCAGGCAATCGCCCCGGCTTCGTCGGCGGTATGATAGAGCAGCAGCGCGGTCCAGATGATCAGCAGCACATCCAGGCTGAGCAGCAGCGATTTGGCCTGAGAGTAAAGGATCACCTGCGGGCCGGCGCCAAAGAAGAGCGCCGCGATGGCCAGGCAAACCACCCAGGCGGCCGCGCCGGCTTTGCTGCCGCCCCAGCGCAGAAGCATCATGAGCGCCAGCACGACCAGCACCGGGAGGAGCGCCAGCATCCACGAATCAAAGGTCAGCGGCATATGGAGTTACTCATGGGCAAGGCTGCCGGTGATTATACCCTGCCCGGCGCAAAACCCGGGAAGAATCGGGAAACCGGCCGCGGTCGGCGGTGAAAACCGGGAAAATGGCGGAAAAAATTAATTGAATTTTCATCCTTTTCTTTTCAAATTATGGTATGATAGGAATTGCCAATCGCCCGGGTGCCCCCCTCACCCTGGCGGTTGGTGCTTAACAGGCAGACGCACGGCGTCTACGCGAATGCAAAGTCCACCCTCCACTGGAATGATGATGGGCATCGACCCGTATCCGGCTTCCGAATTTGATCAATGGGCTGCCAGTTACGATGAGGCCGCAGCTGACGAGAGCGGCTTCCCCTTCGCCGGTTACCGGCGCGCCCTCGAGACGGTCTTCTCACAGGCTCAGCCCCGCCCCGGGATGAGCGTTCTTGACCTGGGCGCAGGAACCGGCAACCTGGCGCTTCTCTTCGCGCGCGCCGGCTGCGAATTGTGGTGCTGCGATTTTTCAGCCGAAATGCTCGCCCGCGCCCGGGCCAAACTGCCCGGCGCCCGGTTCGTCCAGGCCGACCTGCGCGCCGCATGGCCTGCGGAGCTGGAACGGCGCTTCGACCGGATCGTTTCGGCGTACGTTTTCCATCACTTCCCGCTTGTCCGGAAGGTCAGTCTGCTGGCGGAGCTGGCTGCCAACCGGCTGGCGCCAGGCGGGCGGATCGTCATCGCCGACATCTCCTTCCAGAACGCCGCCGCCCGGGAGGCGGTCAGGCGGGCCGCCGGCGAGGAATGGGAGGAAGAGGAGTACTGGCTGGCGGATCAGGCCCTGCCAGCCCTCCGACAGGCCAATCTGCCGGCAGACTATATCCAGGTATCCCCCTGCGCGGGAGTGTACCGCATCCAGAAATGAGGCGCGCACATATTTGCACATCGGGGCAGGCTGGGCTAAAATGCTACTGATGCCCTGGAATATCATCGGTCACGAATGGGCTGCCAGCCTGCTCGAACAGCACATCGCCCGCGGGGAGATGCGCCACGCCTACCTCTTCTGCGGCCCGCCCGGCGTCGGCCGGCGGACCCTGGCGCTGCGCTTCGCCCAGGCGCTCAACTGCGACCAGCCGCCTCAGCCCGGGCAGCCCTGCGGCCTCTGCCGCACCTGCAGCCAGATCGCGCGGATGCAGCACGCCGACCTGTCCATCGTTCAGGCCCTCGAGGATGCCAGTACCATCAAGGTCGAACAAATCCGCGACCTGGAGCGCGGACTGGCGCTTTCGCCCTATTCCGCCCGCTACCGCGTGGCGCTGCTGCTCAATTTCGAGCAGGCAACCGCCAGCGCCCAGAACGCGCTGCTGAAGACCCTCGAAGAAGCCCCCGAAAAAGTGATCCTGCTCCTCACCGCCGGCTCGCCCGAAAACCTGCTCCCGACGATCGTCTCGCGCTGCGAGGTGATTCGCCTGCGCCCCCTGGCTGTGGACGCGCTGCAAGCGGCGTTGGCCGACCAGCGCGGCGTTGAGCCCGGCGAGGCGCGGCGTCTGGCCCACCTATCCGGCGGCCGGCCCGGCTATGCCCTGCGCCTGCTCGAAGAGAAGAATTTGGACGAGCAGCGCAGGCAATGGATCGGCGAGCTCAGGCGGCTCCTTGCCGGCCGCCGCCTGGAGCGATTCCAGACCGCCGAGAACCTGGCTAAAGACCGCGATCTGCTCCGCCAGGCGTTCGAGGTCTGGCTGAGCTATTGGCGCGACCTGCTGATCTGCGCTTCGGGATCCAGCGCCCCCCTGACGAACCTGGACTATGAAGCCGATCTGCGCGCGGCCGCCGGGCAGATCGACCTGCCCACCGCGCGGGCCCGAACTGCCGACCTGGAGAACGCCCTGACGGATTTAGACGCCAACCTCAACCCACGCCTGCTGTGCGAGGTCCTTCTGCTCGACTGGCCCAGGATTCAGATTTAACCGATCTTCCATTCACCGCGGAGATGTGAAAGACAGCAAAATGTTGCGGGCGCTCGGCGTTTCCTGGGACGCCGTCAACTCTTCCGGTTGACCAGCCAGACGCCGAACAGGATGACCGCCCCGCCGAGCAGGGCCGCCGCAGTGAGGGGTTCGCCCAGCACTGCGGCGGCGGCTCCAACCGTAACCAGCGGCTCAAGATAGAGGAATGCGCCGGCCTGAGCGGCGGGCAAAGCCTGGAGGCCGTCATACCAGAAAATATATGCCAGTTCTGAACAGGCCAGGCCGAGGAAAGCGATCCCCAGCCAGCCGTCCAGGGTCAGATGGGTCAGGTCGGCCGGCCCGGGGCCGCTGAAAAAGAACGGCGTAGTCAGCAGCCAGCCGAAGCCCATCACGTAGAGCATCATCCGCGCCGCCGGGTGGCGCCGCAGGCCGCCGCGTGAAAGAGTGGAGAAAATTGCCCAGTTGGGCGAGGAAATCAGGATTAAGGCGTCGCCGGGCGCAGCCAGGCGGCCCGTCGACAGCGCCGCCAGGTCGCCGCGGGAAACCACCACGAGCACTCCCCCGGCCGCCAACAGGATGCCCAGGACGCGCAGACCGGTCAGCCGCTCGCGCAGAAACAGCCAGCCGAGGACTGCCATGAAGATCGGGGTGCTTGAAACAATCCAGGCGGTGGTGCTCGCCTGGGCGGTCTGCAGCCCGGTCGACTGCAGCCATTGGTGAAAGGTGATCCCGATCCCTCCCAGCAAAGCAAAATAGGCCGCATCCTTTAGCGAGGGCAGAGCGAACTGGGCGCGAGCCCTGACCGCAGCCGCCAGCACCGCCGTCCCGATCAGAAAGCGGATCCACACCACGCTGATGGGGGCGATTTCGCGCAGCGCGACCTTGGTCGCAATGAAACTCCCGCCCCAGACGGTGACGGCGAACAGCACTTTGAGAATGACAATCAACCGGTCCCTGCTCACGGCTCGCCCTCGACCTGCTGATCCTCGGCCAGCATGCTTTCCAGGTATTCGCCGATCACCTCAGCGATCAGCGCCGCGCCGATAGTGTTCATGTGCACGCCGTCGGTCAGGAGGGTGTAACCCATCTCCTGCGAGTAGCTGTCGAAGCTTGCCCCGGTCAAAAAGAGCTTGAAGGCTAACTGCAGGGTCGGCATCACCGAGCCGGAGTAAGCCTGCCGGGCGGCTTCATCCTTGGAGATCAGATAATCCCGCTGGCGCTCAAAAACGGGTAAATAAGCGATGTTTTCCATTCGTGCGATGGCCTGAATGTTTTTATTGTATTCGCGCACACGGCGCATAGGCCTGGAGGAAAAATCCTCGCCGAGGACGGGGATCGACGCCAGGGCAATGCGGGCGTTGGTGCCTTCTTTCAGACGGCGGATCATCTTACCCAGGTTGCTGTACGCGCCGCTCAGGGTCGGCCAGGTGAACAGCCGCTTGAGGAAAATATAGCCCAACGCCTTTACCGGCGAGAGGGATGCGATTACATCATTGGTGCCGATCAGGATAATGACCACGTCCGGCCGGCGGGCAATGACCAGCCACAGCCGGCGGAGCAGGTTGTAAGTCAGATCATTGTTGATGCCGAAATTTATCAGGCGGTACTGGCTGGACGGGAAGCGGCCGGCGAGCATGCTGACATAATTGACGCTGATCTGCCCTTGAGTGATGCTGTCCCCCAGAAATACCACGGTTTTTGCCATGCCGTGCTGCTCGCTTTAACCCTGGAAGTACGGCTGTCCCTGCCGCCTGAGAAATTATACCCGCTTTGCACCGATAATCATGTAGAGTTCTACAATAGTAACGCAAACTAAACCACAGAGGGTACAGAGTACACAAAGGATTAAGTACAAAAGGAAATTTCGCTGTGTACTCTGCGTCCTCTGTGGTTGAATCAACCAGGTCCAGCAGATTGCAGGGCGGGCATCGCTGCCCGCCTTTTTCAATACACCGCGGAGCCGCAGAGGACGCGGAGATTATTGGATTCTGTCCCTCGGCCACCTTCGCTCCTCAGCGTTGAACAGCCGCCGGGCCAGCCGGGCGCGTTCATCCGGCTGGATTATCCGCGTAAAGCTGCGGGTGCTTGAAGGGGATCAGCGCCATGACGACCGCCGGCTCGTAATAGCTGGTCCGGTCGATCACGTCGTCCGTCAACAGGCCGATCGCCCCATTGGTCTGCTTGGAGTTGACCCGCCCGAAAACCCGGTCGTCAGCGTCGCCCAGCTCCATTCCCTGGCGGACCAGCTCGGCCACCGCCTGCGGCAGGAAGAAGGTGCCCGTGCGGCCCTTGCCGCAGCGGTCCTTCGAGAGCACCACGACCCAGGCGAATACCGCCATCTCCCTGCCGACGTTTTCGACCCCGCCCTCGACCCCCACCCAGTAATCCGCTTCAGGCTTCAGGCTCCGGGCATTGCGGGCACGGGTGAGCGCCCCCAGCAGAGTCTCCGCCGAGCCTACCGGCTGGACCGGAACACCGGAAGGCACATCCATGCCCGAAAGCTCGAAAGCCCGGCCCGGGAACATTTTCTCGAACCCTCGGCGGGCGCATTCGATCTTGACCGGGTTCAACGAGGCGACCACAATCTGCATCATTTCATTTCCCTTCCATCAATCAACCTGACCCAACCGATGACAGCCCTTCCCAAGGAGCGCCGATCCGCGGCTCAAACCGCAGCGAACGAATCGGCCCCGTCCGCCACCCAGGCTACACAGACCAGCCCCTCATCGCTCGGCTCAGCCAGAACGTAGCCGGTGTTGCCTAGCGGGTGGTCGAGCGAAAAGCGCGGGCTGACATTGACCAGCACTTCTGGCAGCATGATCCGGTACAGCCCGCCGTGCCCGACCAGCAGCAGCACCTCCCGGGTCTCGGCGTACTGGTGTACCAGCCCGCCCAGCCAGCCGGAGAAACGGTTGTACACCTCGACGAAGCTCTCGCCGCCGCGCATCCGGCGCTGATGGTCGCCTTTCAACATCCAGGCTTCGTTAACCGCCTGGTATTCTTCCCAGCCTGCCGGGTCGGAACTCCCCTCCCACTCGCCCGCGTCGTTTTCGCGCAGCGCCTCTGCCCGCTCCAGCGGCGCGCCAAGTTTTTCGGCCAGGATTTCGGCGCTCTGCACCGCGCGCATCAACGGACTGGTGAAAATGCGGGTCACACCGTAGCCTGCCAGGCGTCCGGCCAGGATCTCGACCTGCAAACGGCCTTTCTCGGTCAGCGGGTGCTTCCAACCGCGGTTCGAGAATAGGTGCAGCCGGTTGGCTTCAGATTCGCCGTGACGGACAAAGAGAATTCGCATCACCGCCTCGCGGATTGCGGAAATCTGACACCCTCAGGGCTTGACCGCCCGGGTGGCAACGAAGGTTGGAATGTATTCCTGCAGCACCGAGGTCGGGTCAATGTCCTCGTACAGGCCGCTCAACAGGAATCCAGCCTCCAGCTGCCCGCCGATCTGCTCTTCCAGCGAGTGGCTCCATTCGAGCGGCGCGCCTTCGTCCATGTACGTTTTCAGCTCCTCCGCGCTCAGGTGGGTCAGATCAGAATAGGGCAGCTTATGGCGCACTTTAAGCTCGCCGCGCTCGAGCAGATCCAGGTCGAACAGATACAGCAGCGGGTTGTTGAAACCGGCCAGCAGCACCCCGCCGCGGCGCAGCACCCGGTAGGCTTCGCGCCAGACCGGCAGGACATCCGGGACGAACACATTCGATACCGGGTGGAAGACCAGGTCGAAGGATTCGTCCGCACAGACGGACAGGTCGCGCATGTCGCCCTCGATTGTGGCGATTTCCAGCCCTTCCCGCTCGGCCACCAGGCGGTCCTGGGCCAGCTGGGCCGGTGAGTTATCATAAACGGTCACCCGCGCTCCCACCGCTGCCAGAATCGGCCCTTGCTGACCGCCGCCCGAAGCCAGGCAGAGCACGTCGGCGCCTTCCAGGGGTGGGTACCAGCCGCGCGGGACGAATCGGGTCGGGGTGAGCAGCAAGCCCCACTCCCCGCGGGTGGCGGCGGCGATCACCTCCGGCGTGACCGGGCGGGTCCATTCATTTCCTTGTTCTACAAGCCGGTTCCAGGCCTTACGGTTGTATTCGCGGATATCCATATTGTGCCTTAAATCCCTTGCCGGTTGGACTCCTGCAGTTATTTCCTCCGCCTCCGGCGCGGGAAGAAGAGGAGCAGCCAGAGCAAGACGACCGGCCAGAGCCAGGCCAGGTCAACCTCCAGACCGGGCGGCGCAGCCGCCTCGGCCGGGTCAAAGCGCAGCAGATGAATGCGTTCCTTATTAGCCAGGATTGACTCGCTCTCGGGCTGGATCCCGAGGGAGCGCAGATACCAGCGGGTGATGGGCGGGTCGCGGCGCATGAAAACGCGGAAGACCTCGAGCAGCTCCTTGTCGTCGCTCACCCGCCTGGCGACCGCCGCCTCGCTGCCGTCAGCGGATTGGATGGTGACGTACGGATCGGCCAGGATGTTGCGGTACCATTCCGAGCGGGTTCCGAAGGCGGAAACTGCGTACTTCTTACCGTTCACCAGGTGATATTCGAGCGCCGCCCGGCGGGGCCGCCCGCTCCGCCGCCCGGTGGTGGTCAGGATCAGGATCACCCGCCCGAACAACGGACCCAGCCCCAGCCGCCAGAGCAGGAAAGGCAGGCGAAAGGCCTGCCTGGACCACTCGCTGCGCGGATAGATCCCTTGGATCCTTAACCGGTCGAGAATTGCCTGCAAGAATCTTTCGAACGCCTTCGACATGTTTCCCATACCAACGCTTTCACCGCAATTGTAGCAAGAGATCGACAAAAAAGAAAATCCGGGCAGGGTGATCCGCGGCCCAGGATTCGGCCCCCGCACCCTGAGCGCAGCCGTTTACCGAGGCGCGTTCTTATAAATTGGAAACAGGATGTACTGGTAATCCAGCTTCAAGCAGGATGGGAAGGGAGCGATCTGCACATCGTCCACCTGCCACCAGCCATCATCCTTCGTATTGATAAAGTGGAAGCGCACCCGCACGTTTGACCTGTACGCAGCCAGCCCGGTCAGGTCGCTGGAGACCGGTCCTGTAAAGGATTGGTCAGCTTTCTGCCAGAGTGTATTCCAGGTAAAGCCGCCGTCCAGACTGATCTCGACCGCAGCATCCATCTTGCCCGGCAAATTCGGGTTGTTGTGCAGATCGGTATTAAATTGCATATATACCGCCGATGCATTCATGAAATTCATCATTGGGGTGAGCAGGCTGGTATCCTGGTGATCCGACGAATACAACAACGCGTCCACCGAAGCAAATCCGCCGCTGCCAGTGGTACGATTTCCGCGGTAACCTGGATCGTTAAATTGCCAAACCTGCCCGCTGCCGGCAAAATCGACCACCGACCAGCCTGGCGGCAACGCCAGGCTCTCGAACGCCTCATCCACCCCGCCCAGCCGGGCGTAGCCGCGGACGGCGCAGGTCGCCGGATTGACCAGAAGCGCGTAGTCGCGCACTATTGGCGCATCCTGGATCACAAGTTGTTCGTTGATTGGCAGATAATCCTGGCCAATCGCCTCGACCCGGACATCGTACACGTTCTGCTGGTACAGCTGAACGGCGTAATGGCCATCGCCGGGATTTGTCTCCACCTGAATTTCACGGCCCTGGCTGGCGTAAGTCAGCCGGGCTGCCAGCGGCCAGCCGTGCCCCGAACCGTCGCTCACCACCCCGCTGACTTCAACCTGCGGCAGAGGCTCGAGCTGGAAGTCCCGGGTCAGGACCTGACCGTCGGCCAGCTCCAGGCCCGCCGCGCTTTGAGGATGGTAACCATACGCGGAAACATTCACGGAATAAGTCCCCGGCGGGAGAAGAATTTCGTAGCGGCCGTCCTGGGCGGTGCTGACGGTCGATTGCGAAACCACGCCGCCGGAGAAGCTGAGGGCTGCGCCGGCGACCGGCTCCCCGTCGGCCGCATCGCTGACCGTGCCGGTGATGATCCCGCTGGTGCAGGCCAGATTGCCCGCTGCCAGGACATTCAGGTAGCCGTAGCCGTAGGTGTAATTACCCGCACCGCTTGCCGGCGCTCCGCAAGTACCCTCCGGGGGCGGATCCGCCGTGGACTGCAGCACCTGAAAGGTTGCGTCAATCTGCCCGATCAGACCGGGATTGCACGACCAGAGCAGCGCCACCGCCCCCGCGCTGTGCGGGCTGGCCATCGAGGTGCCGTTGCTTGTCCCCCACGAGCCGTTGGGGTACGTCGAACGGATGCTCACGCCGGGGGCAGAAAGGTTGGGCTTGGTGTAGGGATCGTCGCCAAACTTGCTGGGCCCTTTGCTTGAAAAACTGGCAATCGTCCGGCTGCTGGCGTGCGCCGCGCTCGAAAATGAATCCTGGTAATCTCCCGGCGATCCGAGCGAGCCGCAAGACCCATAATTTCCCGCCGAAAAAGCCGGAAAGATTCCCGCGGCGCGCCAGGCCTCGACCTTGGCAGCATACCAGTCATTTCCGCCAGCGTCCCCCCAAGAGTTATTCACCACGTGCGGGCGGTTGGCCGGGTCGCCCCCCGGGGCGAGGATCCAGTCAGCGCAGGCCAGGAGGTGCGCGTCGGCGCAGTTCCCGTCCCTGGTACAGGCCTTGCAGGCGATCCATTCCGCGCCAGGCGCCATGCCCACCGTGTACGGCAGCGAGGGATCATTGCTGGCGACCATGGTGCCCATGGTGTGCGTGCCGTGACCGTGGTCGTCGCAGATGCCGCCGTTGCACTTCCCGGTCGGGTCGTACCAGCAGTCCGGGCTGGTCAGGTCGCCGCCGGCGCAGCGGTACGAATCGGCCAGCGCGGGGTGGGAGGCGTCCACGCCGGTGTCGATGTTGGCGACGATAATCCCCTCACCCTCGCGCAGGTATGCGTTCCAGAACTGGTCCGCTTTCGTATCGGTAATGCCCCAATCGACTACTGCTTCGATCTGCTCCTCAGGAGCGGCCGGACCCGCCTGCGTAAGCTGGAACCTCGTCGGCTGAATGCTTGCGGTGACCGGCGCCCGCACCCGGGCGACTTCCGGCAGGTTCAGGAGCGCCTCAAGGGCGCGCTGATCCCCGCGGTAGATGTAGATCTCGTTGCCGGCGAGGAACGAGCGGTAAGACAATCCGCGCCGGTTCAGATCCGCCAGGGCGCGTTTCTGGCTACGCTCGGCAGCGCTCTTCAACGCGTCCAGCACGTACTGCCCGCGCTCGACCCAGTCGCTGATCTGATAGGCGCCGCTCAGATCGGCCTGCCCACCGATGACCAGGATATAATCGGCAGTCGCGCCGGCCTGCAGCGCTTCGAGCACTTCTTGGTCCACTCTTCCGCCGTATCCCGGCGGAGGACCGCTCTGAGCCGATGCCGCCAGACCGGCGGGAACGAGCAGCCAGATGCTCAAGAGAAATATCTTGATCCACCGGCGCAGAAAATTCCTCATAAGGTCATTCTACCAATAATTCCAAGTATTCATGCACCATCATGAATAACGTGGCTCAATCCGGTTTATGACGGCTCATCCTCTTCGGGCGTCAGGCCAAGTTTCTTCGCCTGGTCGTAGGTAATCACATCAGGATTATCCGGTAAAAAGGGCTCAGATCTGGACGCCTCATCCCAAAACTGTTCGGCCTGTTCCCGGTCGAGCGAGCGGGCGTTGCCCTTGAGCAGGTTCTCCAGGTCCCCCAGAGAAGGCTCCTCGACAGGGGGAACGACTTCGATCGGTCTTGCCTCCGCGACCTGCGCGGATCCGTTGTCGCCCGCCGGCTCGCCGGCAAGTTGATAGGTAACCCCGCTGCGGTCAAGGACGGCAGCCAGTTCTTTTTGCGCAATGAGGGTTTCTTCCACCGCCAACGCGCTGCGCAGACCGCTCTGCTCAGCCTTAAGAAGCACCAGCAGGGCGTACGCTCCAACCGGGGCAAGGATCAGGCTGCCCGACTCGCCGCGGATGACCGTCGCGCTGGCCGGCGATTCGGACTGCAGCAAACGCCCCAGGCGGGCGTTCGCGGTCAAAGCCGCTGCCACGGACGGTCCCCAGGTCTCCTCAAAGTTGATCCCGCCTAAATCTCCCGCCTGGGCGGTGACCTCGCCGCGGTCGTTCGCCAGCAGGGTCACCTGGGCGCCCAGCGCCTGGCGCAGGCGGGTCAACACCCCGGCCAGATCAGCGAGGCCGGTTTCCGGTTCCACAGGCTGCCCCTCCCGGTCAGCCACCGGCAGCGGCCCGTCGCTGCGCACCCGAATTCCAAGCATCTGGCTGGCCACCTCAAGAAATTCCGCGATCTGCAGCGGCTTGGGCATGAAGCGGTCAGCTTTCAGCTCGCGGGCTTTCTGGAGAAAGCGGTCATCGCTCATCCCGGAGATCAGGATGAAACGGGTTTCTTTATCCCGGGCGCGGATTTTATCAATCAGCTCCAAGCCGGTCATTCCCGGCAGGCGGAAGTCAACCACGATCAGGCTGACCGGCTGGCGCGAGGCTTCCAGCATGGCTTCCTCCGCCGAGGGGACAACGCGCACGTCCAGACCCGCTTCGAGCGACTCGAGCGCAAAACGGAGCATGCGTCCCAGCTCGAGCGCATCGTCCACGATGAGAACCCGTTTTCCGGTCACGGCTCCGTTCCTCTTAGGATGGGAAACGATGGAGGGAGCATCAGATAGTTCACCAATGGAAGGGTGAAATGATTATAACAGAAACCCTCCGGCGGCTGACGCCGCAAGCAATTACAAAAATGATAGCCCGCCAGGGGTTCGCATGACAGGCAAGAAAATTTTGTCCTTTCAGCCAGCGCAGCGAGGGAGTCCTGCCACCCCCCTCAGCCGCTGACCGGCCAACCCGGCCGACTCAGGGACAATCCTCGCCGTAATCGAACTTCTCGAGGTTCCAAAGCTCGCTGCGCGCGCTGGAATCCGCCTCCATTCCGCACAAGTCTGGGCGGGATGCGCTCATGCGGATCTGGTAATAAAGCGGCAGCGATGGGAGCAGCTCAGCGTACAGGCGCTGGACCTCGAGCTGGGCGGCCACACTCTCCGCGTCCGTCTGGGTTCCAGCCTGCAGCGCGGCCTGGCAGGCCTGGTCGTATTGAGGATCGCTGAAGCCGGTCACGTTAGTTCCCAGCCAGCCGTTCTGCGCGGAGGGGATCTGCCCGCTGGTGTAAATAAAACACGGCGAACCGCGGCCGGAAGCCCAGGAGAACTGGGCCAGGTCGAAGCTGCGCCCGAACAAGGGCCCGCCAGGGCCGGGGGCGAAGAGCTGGTCGGGTGACTGAGGTTGGATTTCGACCTGAATACCGCAGCCGGCCAGCGAGGCGGCCAGTCGTTCGGCGCTGCCTTTGCCCAGCCGGTCGGGGGTGGTCAGGTAAGTCACCTGGAGAGGCGTGCCGTCGAGAACGTTGGCGGCTCCCAGGGCGGTGCGCGGAGTGGACGGGTCGCCGTCCAGGTCGCGCCAGCCGGCCTGATCGAGCAGGCGCATGCCTTCCTCCGGGTCGTACGGCAGCGGCTGCAAGTCTGCGGCATAGAAGGGGTGCCTGGGCGGGAAGAATCCGGCCGGGATCTGGCTGTGTCCGTAGAGAAGCTGGTCGATGATCAGCTGGCGGTCCATGCACAGGGCGAAAGCCCGGCGCACGCGAACATCCGAGAATATGTCCTGGCGGTAACCGCGCCACGGGTTGTAGCCGCCGTCATATGCCGCCGGGGTGATCCCGAAATCCAGATGAGCCCACTCAGGGCCGAGACTGGCATAGGTTTTCAGCAGGCCATCTGCCTCCTGATCGGCCAGGGTGTAAATGATTTCCTCCAACAGGGTGGTCTGATCGACGATGTCGCACACGCCGCCGTTCAACGCGGCCAGATTGTTATCCGCCTGCTCGCCGAGGAAATGGAAAGTCAGCTGAGCGAAGTGCGGCAGCCCCTCGCCGGCTCGGAAGTAGTTCGGGTTGCGGCTCAGACGCAGGTACTCGGCCGGCGCCCACTCGTCGATGACATATGGTCCCCAGCCGAGCGGCCGGCGGGTGGATTCTTCGGCGCTGAGCAGTTCCTCGGCGCTGTAACCGCCCCAGGCGTGTTCGGGCAGAGGGATAAAGAAAGCGTCGCTGGAACGGTCCGGCTGGTACCCCGGAATGCCGGTCCACTCAACAGCGGTTTCATCAACGGCGCGGTACTCGGCAGTTCGGTCGAGTAAATACCGTGAAACCGGCGTAGCGGGATCATTTGCCAGCTGGTAGGAATAGACCGAATCCCGGGCGGTGAGCGGCTGGCCGTCCGACCAGAGCAGGCCGGCCTTGAGCCGGAAGGTCAGGGTCCACTGATCCATCTCCAGCGAAGATGTTCCGTCCCAAGCCAGGGCGCAAGCATCTGTCCGGCAGCCGGCGGGGCGCACGCGAGTCCCTTGATCCAGGTAAGCCAGACTGCCGTCGGCGGCGATGACCTTCTGCCCGCGCTGGACGCTGACCGGCCGGGAAACCGCCCCCCCGTTGGTCTGGTCAGGCAATTCCTCCAGGATGACAGGAACTTCCTGATACTGTCGTTCGTCGATCGGACCGTCGTAGATTGCTTCGAGCACGCTCCACTTCGCCTGAGAACTGCCCCCGTAGAGGTACAGGGATTGCGGCTCCTGCCCGATGCAGATATTCAACTCACGCGGCAGCTCGGGTGTGGGGCTGGGCTGGCTGGTCGGGGTTGGGGTTAAGGATTCCTGCGGCAGAGGGGTCTGCTCGCGGTTCGGAGAACAGGCGCTCAGCAAGATCAGAACAATAAGAATGGATAAGCCGGGGCCATACCGCTGTTTAATGCGCATGAAGGTCTCCTCAGAGGGGTTCGCTGCTGATTATAACTAATTCTGGGTCAGCCCTTACAAAGAATTCCGCTGATATGAATATTGCCACAGAGGATTCCGAAGAATCGAGGGGATTGAATGATTCCTGCCAGTAGGGATACACATTCCCCGATAAGGAGCATTGTTAATATCAAACGTGAAGATCTGCTGTAGGGGCGCAGGGTTGCGATCCCGTCCGTTCCACGCAGACAAAGCCCTGCGCCTATAATATCGCCAATCTTCCGGGCGCAGGGGATCGATTTCGAGGTTTTCACCAGTAATCAACCCTGCGCCCCTACATCCTCCTATCCCCCGGGTAACCCGTAGGGGCGCAGGGTTTTTATCCCGCCCCTTCCATGCAGACAAAGCCCTGCGCCTATAATATCGCCATTCTTCCAGGCGCAGGGGATTGGTTTAGGGGTTTCACCATTAAACAACCCTGCGACGCTACATGGGTTGAACACAATGAAAAGCCCCGGGCAATCGCCTCGGGGCTGGACACGAAAAACCTGCATCCGGGCAATCTTACTGCGTGCCGCGCAGGCGCGGGTCGAGCGCATCTCTCAGGCCGTCGCCGAGGAAGTTGAAAGCAAACATGGTGATTGCCAGCGCCAGGGCCGGGAACACTGCCTGATTGGGATAGGTGCGAATCACCGCCGAGCCGTCCGAAATCATCGAGCCCCAGGACGGGGTGGGCGGGTTGACGCCCAAGCCAATGAAGGACAGGAAGGCTTCGGTCGAGATGTAGCCCGGGATCGCCAGGGTTTCAGCCACCACCAGCGGGCCGATGATATTGGGCAGGATGTGGCGGAACATGATGCGCACGTTGCCTGCGCCGATCGTCCGGGCGGCCTCGATGAATTCCTTCTCGCGGGTGGAGAGCACCTGCCCGCGGGTCAGGCGAGCCATCGTTTCCCAGGCGGTGATGCCGATGCCAATAAAAATGAATAACATGCCGCCCACCTTGGCGTCAATCTGACTGACCGCGTATGTGAACGTTCCCGGGTCCGGCCTGGCCAAAGTCGAACGGAAAAAGGCCAGCAGCAGGATGATGAACAGCAGCTGCGGGAAGGCGTAGAGCACATCCACAATCCGCATCATGATGTTATCGGTCTTCCCGCCAAAAAAGCCGGAGATGGATCCATAGATCACGCCGATCAACAGGCTGATGATAGGGCCGATAAAAGCCACGGTGAGGGAAATCCGCGCGCCGTAGATGATTCGGCTGAACAGGTCGCGTCCGGCGTAATCTGCCCCCAGCGGATAATCATTATTCAACTGAGCGTACGGCTTCATGGTGGGGAAAATATCTAGGACCCATTGGGGCACACTGTTGTTCGCCGCCAGATTCTGTTTGGCATAATGCATGACCGCGATTCGGTCGGCGAAGACGGCCACCAGGATCAGAATGACGATAATGGTCCCTCCAACGACCGCCGCCCGGTTGCGAACCAGCCTGCGCAGAGCGTCCGCCCAGAGGCTTTCTCGCTTCTGGGTCAGCGGCGCCCCGGCAGCAGTACCTTCTTTGGTAATCGAAACGGGATTTGTCATAGCGGCCTCATCAATCGTAACGGATGCGGGGATCCAGGTAGGCGTAAACCAGATCCACGACCAGATTGGCTACCACCAGAAAGACAGCGTAGAGCAGAATGGTACCCATAATAACCGGATAATCGCGGTTAGTGATACTGGTGATGAAATACTTTCCCATGCCCGGGATGCCAAAGGTCAATTCGGTCACAAACGTGCCGGTCACCAGGGCGGCGAACATCGGCCCCAGGATCGTCACGACCGGGATGAGGGAGTTCTTGAGGGCATGGCGCATGATAACCAGACGCTCCGCCAGACCTTTGGCGCGAGCTGTCCGGATATAGTCTTCTCGAATGACTTGCAGCAGGCTGGCGCGGGTCAGGCGGGCGAGGATCGCCGAGCTGCCCAGACCCAGCGCGACGGCCGGCATAATTGCAAATCTAAAATAATCCCAGCCCAGCTTGGTGGGGAGGAACCCCAGAAAATAGGGCGGCTTAGACCCCCAGCCGGTGGGCGGCAGCCATTTGAGGGTAACCCCGAAAATCCAAATCATCAGAGGTCCAAGCACGATCACCGGCACGGAAACGCCGAAGATCGCAACACTCATGCTGAAATAGTCGGCGAGCGTGTTTTGCTTCAGCGCCGCCAAAATTCCCAATGGAATGCCGATCAGGATTGCAACCGTCAACGCCATCAAACCCAGCTGCATCGAAATGGGCAGCTGCTGGCGGAAGATATCATTTACTGTCCTGCTGCGAGAGCTGAATGTCGGGCCAAAATTCATCCAACGGATCCAAAGCTTGCCGATATTGATGTTGAGCAGGTGATCGTCCGCCAGGCTGGTGTTATCCGGCGGTTTGGTGGTGAACTTTGGCAGAAACACGTCGTACAGATATTGCCCGTATTGCACCATCAGGGGGTCGTCCAGATGATAGCGCTCATTCAGGTTTTTCATGATTTCCGGCGGCAGCGCTTTTTCACGGTCAAACGGACCGCCAGGGACGGCGTGCATCAAGCCGAACGTAATGAATGAAATCACCAGTAATACCACGACCATGTAGATTAATCGCCGGGCAATGTAGCGTCCCATCCTACCTCCAAAATTCCAGTTTGCAGGTGAATGGGGCGGGGAAGCACCCTGCCCCATTCACCGCTTCCTACCTAACGTCTGAAGTGGGGTACCTAAGAGACCGAAACCTTTACGGCTTCGCGCTCATGTCGATATCCCACTTGTCGATCGATTCCTGGCCGCCCGAACCGAAGGTGCGGGTGACGTACGGCTTGGTGCAGGTGTTGCGGGAGTACCAGTAGATCGGGATGATCACGGCATCTTCCCAGACCAGCATGGTTTCAGCTTCCGCGTAAAGCTCAACGCGCTTGACCGGGTCGAGCTCGCGGGCCGCTTCGCGGACTTTGTCCTCGAAGGCCTGGTTGTACCACATCACGCCGCCCTTGGGGGTGCCGTCCGGATTGGTCGGGTTCGAAGAACCGCCAGCGGCGAACACCTCGCGGATGAAGTTGTTGGCGTCAGCGTAGTCAGGGCACCAGCCCATGCGCCAGATCTGCGGGGTTTCGGGGCTCTTGACGGTCTCCAGATAGACCTTCCATTCCTGGTTGACCAGTTTGACGTCGAGGCCCAGGTGCTCCTTCCACATGGCCTGGATGGCTTCCGCGATCCGCTGGTGGCCGGAGGAGGTGTTGAACATGAGGGTCAGGTCGAGATCAGCAACGGTGCGACCCTTCTCGGTCAGGTACTCATCCAGGATGGCTTTGGCCTGCTCGGGATCGAATTTCACGCCCAGATCGGGGTGAGACTCGAGCGTTGGAGCGCCGGCCAGACCGGGGCGGGAGAACCACTGCGCCGGAACCTGGCCGCCCTTGAGGACGTTGTCGATCAACGACTGGCGGTCAACAGCCAGCGACAGGGCGCGGCGGACGCGGACGTCATCCACGAACGGAGCGGTGGTGTTGAAGCCGTAGTAGTACGAGCACAGGTCAGGAGCGACCACCAGCTCTGCGGAGAGGACCGGATCGGCCTTGACGCGGTCGAGCTGGGTGGAGGGCACTGCCGATGCATCCAGGTTGCCAGCCTCATACTCGGCGAAGGCGGGCTCGGTGTCCAACATGACCCAGGTGACTTCCTCAATCTTGGGCTCGGGGGTGGAGGGGATGGCCTTCCAGAAGGGGTTCTTGATGAGGGTGATCTCTGCGTCATGGACCCATTCCTTCAGAGCGTAGGGGCCGTAAGACTGGTTGAAGCCGGTCTCGGTCCAGCGCTCGCCGCGGGCCTCGGTGCAGTCGTCGCCCTCGATGATCCACTTCGGCTGGGCAGCCGCAACCCACATGCCGGCGATCGCCGCATTGTAGGCCGCGGGCTCTTCGAAGGTAAGCTCGAGGGTCAGGGGATCGATCACCCGGACGCCAACGGTTGAGGGATCATCGGTCACGCCGTTGTTGTAGTCCGCGGCGCCCTTGAGAGCGAACGCAAGCACGTAAGCGTACTGGGAAGCGGTCTCAGGATTCAGGGTGCGCAGAATGCCGTAGGCGAAGTCGTCGGCGGTAACCGTGCGGGGGTTCCCTTCGCAGTCCAGCACCTGAACTACCTCGGTACCGTTATACCGAACCCAGTAGATATCCGGGCGGATGTGGAAGGTGTAGGTGACGCCGTCATCGGCGATGTCCCACGATTCGGCAATGCCGGGCTGCACTTCATTGGTCACCTCATCCTGCCGGGTGAGACCCAGGTGGGTTTCCCAGATGATCTGGATGGAGGACGTATCGGTGCCCAGCGCCGGATCGAGCGTGGGGATGTCGCCAGGGCCCATGTTCAGGCGCAGAACTTTCTTCTCTGCCACAGGGGTAACCGGACCGGGGGTCGCGGTGACGACAACTTCCTTGACCTCGCCCTCAACCACAACGGTCTGGATGATGGTCTCGGGGGTGGGTGCCGCTTGCTGGCAGGCAGCCAGGACCATGCTGGCCAGGATTAACAGCGACACAAACACAAATAATTTGGAACGCATGTTTTTCTCCTCCTTCTAAGGATATAGGTGGAAACTAGACACGAAACCCAAAGGGTTTCTCGGTAAGAATGTCCTTTCGCTGGAGCCCGGTCATCACCTCCTTTCAAGAAAGCCAATACCTTTATGAGGGGTTTGACTGGAAAAAGGGTGTCGCTAGACCATGTGACAGGCAACCCAATGCAAGGGTTGAACCTCACGCCATTCCGGCTCTTTCTCTTTGCAGATCTCAGCCGCCAGCGGACAGCGCGTGCGGAAACGGCAGCCTGAGGGTGGATTGACAGGAGAAGGCACATCGCCGGTCAGGATAATCCGCCTGCGTTTGGCCTCCACCACCGGATCGGGAATCGGCACTGCCGACAGCAGCGCCTGCGAATAGGGATGAAGGGGATTATTGTAAAGATCGTCCCGCGACGCCAGCTCGACGACCTTGCCGAGGTACATCACCGCCACCCGGTCGCTGATGTGGCGCACCATCGACAGGTCGTGCGCAATGAACAGGTAAGTCAGCCCCATTTGCGCCTGCAAATCTTCGAGCAGGTTGACCACCTGAGCCTGGATGGACACATCCAGGGCGGAGATGGGCTCGTCGCAGACGATCAGGGCCGGCTCGAGCGCCAGGGCGCGGGCTACACCGATGCGCTGGCGCTGCCCGCCGGAGAACTCATGCGGGTAGCGGTTGGCATAGGCCGGGTTCAGACCGACCAGCTCGAGCAGGTGCTCCACGCGCCTCTGGGCGTCTTTTCCTTTAGCTACCCCGTGGATGATCAGCGGCTCGCCGATGATTTCTCCCACCGTCATGCGCGGATTCAGGCTGGCATAGGGGTCCTGGAAAATCATCTGCATGCGGCGGCGCATCAGGCGCAATTTCTCGCCTTTCAGCCTGACCAGATCGACGTTGTCGAAAAACACGCTGCCCGAGGTGGGGCGGTGCAGCTGGAGGATGGTGCGCCCGGTCGTCGATTTACCGCAGCCGGACTCGCCCACCAGGCCGAGCGTTTCACCTTTATAAATATCGAAAGTTACCCCGTCGACCGCGTGCACAGCGCCGACCTGACGCTGAATGATGATGCCGCGCATGATCGGAAAATGTTTGACGAGTTTATCGACGCGAAGGAGGACTTCCTGCGTTGCCATTACCGTTCCCTCCCGGTTTCAGGATCTACCCAACATGCAACCTGATGATCCGGCGCAACCTGCATCAGCGCAGGATTTTCGTTCCAGCAGTGTTCGACCGCAAAGCGGCAGCGCGGCGCAAATGGGCAGTAGGATGGTTTTTCCAGCAACACAGGCGGCAAGCCTTCAATCGAAGTCAAGCGGCGGTGGCCCGACTCATCCATGCGCGGCAGGCTGCCAAGAAGACCGATCGTGTAAGGGTGGGTCGGGTGTGCGTACAGCTCGCGCACGCCGGCGCTTTCGATGATGTACCCGCCATACATCACCGCCAGCCGATCTGCCATTCCGGCGATTACCCCCAGATCGTGGGTGATCCAGATGATGGCCATGCCGAGATCATCGCGCAGCCGCTTGGTCAACTCGACGATCTGGGCCTGGATGGTGACGTCCAGCGCTGTGGTCGGCTCATCGGCGATCAGAATCTGCGGCGTGCAGACCAGAGCCATGGCGATCATCACGCGCTGGCGCATCCCCCCTGAAAACTGGTGAGGGTAATCGTTCAGGCGGTCCTTCGGATTGGGAATGCCCACTTTGGAGAGCATCTCCACCACCCGATCTTCCGCCTGTTTATGGTTCATGCCGAGGTGGACCTCGAGCGGTTCGGAAACCTGCCGCCCGATGGTCAGCACCGGATTGAACGAGGTCATTGGATCCTGAAATACCATGCTGATTTGCGAACCGCGGACGTGGCGAATTTCATCGTCCGACATTTTCAGCAGGTCTTTTCCCTGAAAACGCGCACTGCCTGCAACGATTTTTCCGGGCGGTGAAGGGATCAAGCGCAGCATGGACATCACGGTTACGCTTTTTCCGCAACCCGACTCGCCCACAATGCCCAGCGTTTCTCCCTCTTTTAAGTTGAAAGAGACGCCATTGACTGCATGGACTATCCCTTCCCTAGTGCGAAACTGTGTTTCTAGGCCTTGCACATTAAGGAGTTCGGACATGCAATTGACCTCGGGATTGAATCGATTTAGGTGAACGGAAAGGGTATTTTCGTGCGACCAATTTTAAGTCATAAAGTGATTTTACACAATACAAAAACCGTTGTCAAACAAGGCTGACGTTACTCATAAAAAGGAAGGACGAATATTATACCCTAAATTATGATATTTAAATCAAACTATGCACCACTCATGAACGCCCGCCCTTCCCGCTATCATACTCCGGATAACATTCGTCACACATCACCCCATGACACGCCGCATCGAAAGAACGGATGCGCAGGTTTGAGCCGGCCAGAGAGGTCACTCCTCGCCAAAACGCATGCGCAGATAGGACTGGTAGCGGTCAGGGTGGACCCGCCCTTCCTCCACCGCCGCGCGGACGGCGCAGCCCGGTTCGTTCAGGTGAGTGCAGTCATTAAACTGGCAGTGCTGCACCAGCCCGCGCAATTCCGGAAAATAACCGTCCAGCTCTTCCGGGGCGATGTCCCACAGGGCCAGCTCGCGCAGACCCGGCAGGTCCGCCACATAGCCGCCGGTTTCGAGCGGGAACATCTGGCGGATGACGGTGGCATGCCTCCCTTTCGTCGTCGCCGAGCTGACCTCGCGCACCGCCAGACCCAAATTGGGCTGGACGGCGTTCAAAAGGCTGGATTTGCCCACCCCGGAGGGACCTGCCAGCGCAGAAAGCCTGCCCGCCAGTTGATCGCGCAATCCGGCGATACCCTCCCCGGTCTTTGCCGAGGTGTAATGAACCGGATAGCCGAGTGGAAGGTATACACCGAATTTCTCCCGGGCGGCCTCCAGTCCGACCAGGTCAATCTTATTGGCGACGACCACCGCTGGGATGCCCTGCTGTTCAGCAATGACCAGGAAGCGGTCGAGCATGCGCAGATGCGGCTGCGGATTGGCGCAGGCGAAGACAAACACCACCTGATCGGGATTGGCCAGCAGCACCTGCTGGTATTCGCCGCGGGCGCTGGGGGCTTTCCGTACCAGAGCGCGGCATCGCGGCTCGACTTCCTCGATGATCCCGCTTCCGTCTTCCAGAGCACGCACCCTGACCCGGTCGCCGAGCGCCGCCAGGTTGCCGCTCAGGCCGCGTTTCTTCAACCGCCCGCGCAGCCGGCAGATCAGGCTGCCCTGCTCCGTCTGCACGGTGTAATAACCGGAAAGGTAACGGGTGATCTGCCCCCCGAGGAGTTGTTGTTCCATCGGCGCCAATATCAAGGCTGAGGCGTGGGGGTTTCTGCCGGCTGGGGAGTCTCGGTCACCAGCGGGGTGGGCGTGCGGGTGATGTAGAAACTGGATTCCCACCGGTACAGCGAGAGCGGTCTGCCGTAATAGTAGGCTTCGATCACCCGGCGGAAGATCGGCGCAGCGATGTCCGAGCCTTCGCCGCCGTTCTCCACGATCACCGCCACGGCGATGTCAGGCAGATCCTCTCGATTGGAGTTGGTGTAGCCGGCGAACCAGGCATGAGGATCCCCGCCCGGATTGGTCGCCGTACCGGTCTTCCCGTAGATTGGCATCTGCAGCCCGAGTAAACGGTAGTAGGCCGTCCCGCGCTGGTTGGCGACCACGCTGCGCATCGCATCCTGGATGACTTTGAGATTTTCAGCGGAGACGGGCAGTTCGCCGATCTCATCCACCTTAAACGAATAGATCGGTTCGCCGTCCAGGGTTTCAATCGATTCGACGACCTGCGGGCGAAGCAGCTTGCCGCCGTTCCCGATGGCGGCAATGAAATTGGCCACCTGCAGCGGGGTGACCAGCACCGAGCCCTGACCGATCGCCATCTGGACCGCCTCTTCGCGGCTGCCGATGTCAGGGATGTTGCCGGCCACTTCCTCGAGCTGCTCGATGCCGGTTGGCGAACCCAGACCGAAACCGCGCGCCATTTTGGCGATTTCCTGCTGGAATCCGGTGTCATACAGGATCAACCCGATGTGGTAAAACCACGGATTGCAGGAGCGCATCAGGCCCTCGGGCAGGGTCAGCTCGCCGCTGGCCGGCAATTCTTTTTCATACGTCCAGTCGTAGAGGACAATTCCGGGCAGCTCGGTGAACGTGGTATCGCAATAATAGGAAGACTGCGGGGTGAAAACCCCGCTTTCCAGCGCCGCCGCCATGGTGATGATCTTAAAGACCGAGCCGAGCGGATACGCGCTCTGCGCGGCCCGGTTGATCAGCGGGGTGGTGGTGGAATTAAAGACATCGCCGAGCATCCAGCTGCTGTTGAAATTCTTCGGATCGAAGAGGTTCGGGTTGAAGGACGGCGATGAGGCCATGGCCAGCACCCGGCCTGTATCCCGCTCAAGCACCACGATCGCTCCGCGAAAACCCTGGATAGCCCGCTGCACCTGAACCTGCAGATCCTTGTCGATCGTGGTGGTGATCGCGTACGCCGGGGCAGAATTGCGCTGCCCCAGGCGGGTGATCACGCTGCCCTGCGGATCGACCACGTACAACGAGGCGCCGCGCTGCCCGGCCAGATACTCCTCTCCCCACTGTTCCAGGCCGGCCATGCCGACGTATTCATCCCCGCGGTACCCGCGCCGCTTATAGGCTTCCAGCTGGTTTTCAGGGATCAACTGAACGTAGCCGGTGACGTGCGGAGCGGCTTTGTCGAAATAATAGCGGGTGTTGTAAGGCGTCATAATAAGCCCGCCCAGCTCGTTGAGGACGTTTGCGCGCCGCTCGACCGCCTGGGCTGAAGCGTCCCCGACCGGGATGTACCAGTCTGGCTGGGCATATTCGTAGAGCGAGCGGATGTACTCCGTATCCAGGCCGGTCAGGTCAGCCAGCTCCACCAGCAGGGTGCCTTCCGAGCCGTCTTCGATCTGTCCAGGGACGATGCCGAGCGCGACCGCGTCGGTCTGAGCCGCCAGGGCGCTTCCGTTGGCGTCATAGATGTTCCCCCGGGTGGGGATGGTGATGTCCATGGTCAGACGGTTTCCGCCGCGCAGTTCCGGCAGGATCATGCCGTCCTCCCACTGCACCTTCCATTGGCCGTCCTGCAGGCTGAGGGTCATCATCGTTTCGCGGCTTACCTCGCCGACCAGGATCGTCTCGTACGTCACCCGGTAAGCAACCTGCGCCTCGGTCGGGCCCTTGACCAGCGATTGGAGGATTTCAAAATCCATGCTCTTCAGGCTCATCGTCGTGGCAATGTCCCTCATCCGCCTGGAGAAATCTGCCTCTTCGACCGCGTCCTTGCTGAGCAGGGTCAGCTGGGCGTACATGGCGCTGTAATTTTCAGCTTTCCAGGCTTCAAGGAACGTCCTGGCCGCAGCCTGGGCGTCGGGCACGGCGGTGGTGTTGACCACCGGGTCGCGCAGAGTGGCTGAAGCGCTTGGCCCGGGCGAGGGCGCCCCGTCCCCCGGCGAGGTGCAGCCCGCCAGCAGCGCAGCGATCAAAACCAAAAATGCAAGGCGTAATTTCATGAACGTGGCGATCTCCTCAGGCTGCCGGGCATGGATCAGCCCGCCTGCTCGCCGCGCAGAATCGCAGCCGAAACGGGACAGTCATACTCGAGCTGGGTCTGGCATGCGCCTGGCACGTCCTCCGGCGGCTCGTAACCGAACTTGCGCATGCAGCGCACGACATGGCAGAGCGGCAGGCCCATCACGCTGGCGAAGCAGCCCTGAAAATTCTCTACCGGATGAAACTCCCTGTTTTGAATGGCGTACCCCCCGGCTTTATCGAACGGATCTCCGCTGGCGATGTAATTTTCAATTTCCTCATCGCTGTAATTGCGCATGGGCACCTGGGTAACGCACAAATCCCTTAACATCCGCTGGTTGGGAGGGTCGTAGAGAGCCACGGCGGTGTAGACCAGATGAGTGCGTCCGCGCAGTTGCTTCAGCATCCGGCGAGCTTCTTCGTCAGATTCCGGCTTGCCGAGCAGTTCTCCGCCGTCCACCACCGCTGTGTCCGCGGCCAGAATAGGACCGGCTGCGCGCGAGCGAGCGGCGGCAGAGCGGGCCTTGGCTTCTGCCAGGCGGCGCACGTACTCGGCCGGGGGCTCACCCGCAAGGCAGGTTTCGTCGACGTCAGCGGGGAAGTAAACAAACCGCCATCCCGTCCACTCGATCATGGTTTGTCTGCGGGGAGAATTGGAAGCCAGAATGAAGATGGGTTTGGACATCAGATCTGATTCTAACTTCCAATGAATAGGATGGCAAGGCAGGAATATTTTCCTCTGGAAGCCGGATTTACGCGGAATCACGCCAATTCAACGCGGAGCGCTCGACCCATAAACCTTCTTTCATGCTATGATACACCCATGCTGACCGTATTTCGTCCCAGGTTGACGGCCTGGCTGCGGCGCAACCCGTTCCTCCCAGCCGCCGCAGCAGCGCTGATGCTATGGGCAGTCATCGACCGGTTTTCCTCGCCCGCCCTGCTGGCCGCCCTCAGCGCGTCGGCCCTGACCGCCATGATTATGATCCTCCGCACGATGGGCAGCTTCATCGCCATCGACAACCGCCAGATCAGCGGGCAGTTCAAGGGGCGCGGTTTTCGCGTCCTGTGGTGGGACGTGCGCGCCGCCTGGCTGGACACCCATAGCGATGACAATCCAGTGTTAATGCTCGGCACAGAGCATTGCCTGTTCGGAATCCCTCTGCGCTACATGCCCGCTGACAGAATCTGGAACCTGGCCCAGGAGCGGGTGAATCCCATCGCGCTTCTGGAGGAATCCCGCCGCGAACTGCCTTACTGGCAGCCGGTCACCTTGAACAATATCCCCGATCTAAAGCAGCCGCTGAGGCTGCAAGGACGCTCGTTGGAGAAAGGGGTAGGCTGGGCGGGGATCCTTTTATTCGGAGGGATGTTTCTGGCTTCGTTTCCGCTGATGAGCGCCGGCCTGGCTTTGATCATGGGCGGATTGACCCTGTTCAGCTTCAGTTACCTGTTGAGCGCCTATTACACCCTGCACATCTCCCCGGCTGGGATCACTCACCAGACCGCCCTTGGGAAATATTTCATCGCCTGGGAGGAATTGAAGAGCGTGCGGATCGCCCATGATGGTTCGACCGTTCTCTTCCAGGCGGGGGAGAAGCAGATCTTAATCTACGGGCCGAAGACGTGGCACAAGGCGGGCCGCGAGGACGCGATGCAATACATCGGCCTGCAGCTCGAAGTGCGCCAGATTCACGTCAAGGTGGATCCCTGGCTGGGGCTGCGAATGGCTTTCTCCAGCCGCGCGGCGCGGGTTAAGAATTCGCCCCGGGAGGGGTAAAACATCTTCTCAGCCTCGGCCTTCTGACCGGTAAAACCTCCTTTCCGGTCCGCCATGGGCAAACCGGCTGCGGTTACTCCGGAGCCGAGCAGGCCAGGTAAGAAGGGGGGAGCCGGGCGTGCCACAACAGGAATAATATGTATATAATCTCTGTATAGCCGCGTAATTTTTCCCTCTTTCCACTCCCTCCTTTTTTACCATCGGGATTAATCCAACAGGACGGTGCGCCATGAGCCAGGAAGGAATGATCCGCTGCCCGCACTGCGGTAAAATGCACCCGCAGCAAACCATCTACTGCCCGGAGAACGGCATGCCCATCTGGCAGGCCGATAACGAGCCGGCCCAGTCGGCAGCGCCGCCAGCCCGGCGGCGGAACATCTGGATCATTGCCGGCGCGGCAGCCGCCGTGGCAGTGCTGTGCTTCGGCGCGGTGATCGCCTTTCTGCTGCTGCGCAGGGGACCCGCCCAGCAAGCCCCCACCCCCACCCGCGAATCGATCGTCCTGGCGACGGTTTTCCAGTCTACGCCCACGCCCGAGCCGTCCGCCACCACCCCGCCGCCAACCGTCACCCCCACGGCGACCGAAACGACCGCCCCCGCGAGCGGCCCGTGGAACGCCTGCCCGGGGGCAGCTTATCTCTCGCGCTTGCGGGTCGGCGACAAAGCCAAGGTCAGCGAAGACCCGCCGCTGGCAAACCGGGTGCGCAGCCAACCCTCTCTGTCCGGCGAAATCCTCGGCTACCTCGAGCCGGGCGAGGAGATGACCATTCTCGAAGGCCCCGGCTGCTCATCCGGCTGGGTCTGGTGGCGGGTGCGCTCGCTTGAAACTGGACTGGAGGGCTGGACTGCCGAAGGAGACGATAAAGGCTACTGGCTGGTGCCGGACAACGACTGAGCGGAGGGTTTTCCGGTCTACCGCCGGTTCGATGCTGTGGAACATTCCGCCCGTGCGGCTCCGTCCCCGCGAGAACTGCGGACCGGCGCCATCCAGCCGCCAGGTACCGATGAATCCATTAAACAGGCGAAGGAAACCACGATGATCGCGGTGTCAGGCACCTCTGAATGGCGCGCCGCTCATCCCGGAGCGGTGATCGGCCTGCTGGAACTCACCGGCGTGGACAACCATCTGACCAGCCCCGGGTTGAACCAGCGTAAGCGCCTGACCGAAGCCCATTTACGCCAGATCTACGCAGGCAGCAGCCGCAAGGATTTCCTGGCCCACCCGGTCATGGCGGCGTATGCACAGTATTACCGGCGGTTTGATAAGACCTACCACGTACTTTTGCAGGTCGAGTCGCTCGTCTTGAGAGGGAAGAACCTGCCGGACGGTTCGCCGCTGGTTGACGCCAATTTCACCGCGGAAGTGAACACGTTTATTTTGACCGCCGGCCACGATGCGGATCGGCTGGTCGAACCGGTGATGATCGACATCGCTCGACCCGGAGAGCAGCTGGCCTCCATGAGCGGGAAGATGAAAGCGGTCCGCGCGGGGGACATGGTCATGCGCGACAGGGAAGGGATCTGCTGCACGATCCTCTACGGGCAGGACGACCGCTCGCCGATCAACCCCGAAACCCGGCATGTGTTATATGTTGCCTACGCCCCGCCGGGCGTCCCGGTCGAAGCGGTACAGGCGCAGCTGCGCCAGATCGAGGAGAACGTACTCCTGTTCAGCCCACAGGCTCGGGTGGAACAATCCCGGCTGCTGGCAGCGTGATCTAATCGGGAACACTCCCCCATATTGAATAATGCGGAACCTGCAGCAGGGCTGGCAAGGAGGGACTTGCGATTCGCCTCTCCTGCCCGGTGGCGTCGGTCACCCGGCGCAGCCAAACGGGATGGCATCACAATTGCAACATACGGTGTGCGCGCGTCGGGGTCCTTCCCCGTCCCGCGCTATCCCTGGAGTACCCGGCAGACGACGATGAACCGAGCCATCTATTTCCGCAGAAAGCGCTCCCCGGGCCACCGCCACCCCTATTTCGAGAAAGCCCTGCAGAAATCCCAGCAGGTGCTGCGCCAGTTCGTCCAGACCCTGCCAGTCGCGATCTGCGTCCTCGACCGTCACAGCCGCACTTATCTGGATATCAACGACCGCTTCGCCGAGATAACCGGCCTCAGCCGGGCCGAGATCCTCGACCGCCGCTGCCATGAACTGCCCGCCGGTCTGAGCCAGACGGATCTGAATCAAATCCTGGACAGCCTGGCCAGCGGGGAGCCGGTCGAGCAGCTCCCGATCCATTTCGCCGCGGGGGAAAGATCTCTGTGCGGAACGGTCCATGCTGAGCTGATCGAATACGGCGGCAAGGAAGGTCTCCTGATCACCTTCACTGAAATACGCGCCGAAAACAGCCTTTCCCCGATCCTCAGCACGGAGACGCGCCTGGCCGTCGCCGGCGACATCGGCCGAAGCCTGGCCGACACCGCCGATTTGGCCGAAGTTTACCGCCGCCTGAGCGGCTCCATTTTCCAGATGCTGCCAGACGTCGCCGCCGTGTTCATCTCCCTCTACGACCCCTCCAGCCAGCGGATCCGCGTCGTCCACGCCAGTCATCACAATCTGCCGCTCGATCCGGCCCTGTTCACGGAACAGGTCTACGGCGCCTGCCGCGCCGATCCGCAAAGCGAAGCCGTACGCACCCGCCGGGCGTTGATCGTCAACGACCTTTCCCGGAGGCTGTGCGACCCGGCGTTGAATCTGCCCCTCGCTCCGGGCGGCAAGCCGGTAAAAAGCGCCGTCCTGGCGCCGATGATCGCCAAGGGAGAAGTGATCGGCGTGATTCAGGCCCAAAGCGAGAGACCGGCCCGGTTTCAGCAGAGCGACGCCTCCCTGCTGACCCTGATCAGCAACACCGCGGCGATCGCCGTGCAGAATATCCGCCTCGCTCAAAACCTGGAGCAGACCAGCCAGGACCTCGCCCAGACCTATGAGGCGACCATCGAAGGGTGGACGCGGGCGCTGCTGCTGCGCGACTCGATCACCGAGGGTCACACCCACCGGGTGATCGGCCTGACCGTAGAGCTGGGCAAGCGGCTCGGCCTGCAACCCGACGAACTGGTGCAAGTCAAGCGCGGCGCCCAATTGCACGATATCGGTAAAATCGGCATCGAGGACAGGATTTTGCGCAAGAACGGCCCGCTGGACGAAGACGAATGGCTCGAGATGCGTAAACACCCGATCTATGCCTATGAATTACTCCGGCCGATTCCGCACTTCAACCGGGTCCTCGACATCCCTTACTGCCACCACGAAAAATGGGACGGCAGCGGCTACCCGCGCCGGTTAAAAGGCGAGGAAATCCCCCTTTCCGCGCGGATTTTTTCCATCGTCGACGTCTGGGACGCGCTGAGCTCCAACCGGCCTTACCGGCGGACCTGGCAGCAGTCAAAGGTCATTGACTACATCCAATCGGAGGACGAAAAACACTTCGAGCCGGTGATCACCAGCGCCTTCCTGGAGCTGGTCCGCGG
>FWPV01004456.1_pt1 | contig 29771 bp, 25 predicted proteins | sample 2228371 | NCBI WGS metagenome assembly FWPV01 (sample SAMEA103939776, study PRJEB20133) | metagenome | reverse complement strand
CTCTGCGCCCCGCCACCAGATACGTCTCCGCGTCGCCGCCCCGGGACCTGTACAGGCCCATCCCCACCGCCACGGTCGCGGCGAGATAGAGCCCTATCACCCAGAGGTCGAGCGGTGAAAGGGTGATCACGGACGCCGGTCCGGTGCGAACACGGGCGCGCCGCCCGCCCTCTCGACGCACACCAGGACCGGGGCGCCCGCGCAGTCGATGCGCACCCTCCCGCCGCACGCGCGGTTGCTGAGGCCGTCCTTCACCCCCATCTTGAGGGTCAGACCGCGCAGGGGGAAAAGAAGTCCTTCGGCGGTCACGGTGCAGGCGCCGAACACCGGCAGCAGGGAGAGCCTGCACTCCTTCCGGGGCTCCCACTCCCACACGCCCTCGAGAGCGAAGATGTCCTGGCGGCGGTCGTGGAAGGTGATGTTCAGGCTGTCGCGATGCTTCAGGAGCAGGCCGATGTTGGCGAGCGCGTGGTCGGGCTCGCGCCCGAGCGCCCCAGCCACGGACACGTCCTTCCAGCCCTCAGCCGTCACATATGCCAGGGCCTTGTCGAGGTCGCTCGACTCCTGATCGTCCATCCGCACCCAGCGTGCCGCGGGAAAGGCCGCGCGGGCTTCCCGGCTCGCGCTGTCGAAGTCTCCCAGCACGACGTCGGGGGACGCTCCCAGCTTCAGGGCCGAGTCCGCCCCGCCGTCCACGCAGATGAGCGCGGCGGAAACAGCCCGGAGCTTCTTCCACAGCTTCCTGCCCGGCGGACGCCCGCTTGCCAGAAGCAGCACCCTGTCGCAGTTCTCAGTCATATCCGCTGCCGTAACCGTCGATGCTCCGCACACCGTCGGGCGAGACGTACTGTTCGTCGAACCTCTGCCCGGACGTCACGAACTCCGCGTGACCATCAGCGAAGATGATGGTGGCTCCGCTCGCGTGCCACGTTCTGTACCATCCCTCGTAGAAATACCGGCCCGCCCTATCCACCTTCGGGTCGGCCCAAGGCATCATTTCGTCCCGGATGATGCGCGTCTCAGCGGGAAACACAAACATTCCGTCCGTGATGATGCGAGTCGGCAGACTCAGCAGGGTGTCATTCTCTCGCGACAGGCCATTCACGACGCTGAAGCATCCCTTGCTGAACCGGTAGCTGCACCCGAATGCGGCATGATACGTGTCCAATCCCGTCCCGTCCAGCGCAGGCCCGCCATTGTCCGAAGGACAACGGAACACATCCCGGTCCTTCGTGTACGGAAGCAGGACGACCTCGATGCCCAGATGAGGCTGCTGCGTGTTGTATGCCTGAAAAACGGGCCACGCGTCCCGGTTGTCGTGCACATACATCCGCACGGCCATGCCGATCTGCCTGGCGTTCGAGACACAGGCGGCCGCACGGGCCCGGTCGCGGGCTTTTGCGAAGACGGGGAACAGGATGCCGGCGAGAATGGCGATGATGGCGATCACCACCAGCAGTTCGATCAGGGTGAACCCCCTGCAGGGGCGAGGCGGGTATCTCAACTCAGGCTCCTCCGGTCTCCCGGGAGCCGGCCGCAGGAAGACGCGGCCGCCTCCGTCCCGGCCTGAGACTCGCAGCGTGCCAGTGACCGGATGGGCCTGCCTCGCTTTCCTTCGCCGGCATTACCCGGATCAGGTTCAAGGGGTCGGCTCGCTCGAGCCTCTCAGCCGCCGCGGCATCCTGGAGAGGTCATCTCCCGCCGCGCTGGCTCCCCCAGCGATGGCGCCCGCCCCGCCATCCGGCGGAGGGGCACTCCGCAGTCATCTTATCCGTCAGTCGCCCCGATGGCAACCTGCCGGATGCCTGACGGAAAGTTGCGGGCGGAGCTCCATCCGGGAACCGGAAGGGCGCCGCCCGCATGTTTCGGAAACAACGGATGTGACTGGATAAATGCACGCGGCCGTCACGGCCGCTTCCTGTCAGTGAGCAAAAGGCGTTTCGGGAAGGAGCCCGAGCATCCGGGCCCGGTGCAGAGCCTGCATCCTGTTGCTGGCCTGCAGCTTCCTGTAGATACGGTTCAGATGATAGTCCACCGTCCTCTTGGAGCAAAACAGAGCCTGAGCCACTTCCTTGTTAGACTCTCCCGTCAGAGTGCGCGACAGGACTTCGAGCTCCCTTCGCGTCAGCCTGACGGGCGTTTCCTGCCCCTCGCGTCTGTCAGCCGCTGAGTCCACTGCATCCACTCTCCTTTTCCTGCCGTCTCTGCCGGCTCCCGGAGCGGCCCCTTCGTTGCCGTTCCGGCGGGCCAGGCCTCGTCCGCAATGTGGCCTCGGGGTCAGTATGCGCCGCAGGCGTTGCCAGCCTGTTCCGACCCGGTCGCATTTGCGTCAAGGACTCTTCAGGACGCCATTTTGTTCCCGTTGACCGAATGTTACCCGTCCGGAGCGCCGCCGAAACGGTCCCGCCCGGACGGGAACGGGGCGTCAGGGACGCCGGCCGTCGCACAGACCGGGAAGGAGTTCCCGGAAGCCCGCAAGGTCGCCCTCCCAGTCCGGCGGGGTCAGGAGAGGCTTGCGCTCCGTGGCGCTGCTGCGGACCAGGAAGGTCCGGATGCCCAGGTGGCTCGCGACCATGTCCCACTCCTCGTCGCCCACCAGCACACACTCTTCTGCCCTGCATCCCAGCGCATCCAGAATGTGCTCGTAGTAGAGCAGGTTCGGCTTGCTGGCGCGGGAGTTCTCGTAAGTGGTCACCAGGTCGAAGTCCGACTCGTGCAGGCCGGCCCACCGTACCCTCTGGAAGATGGCCGTTGCGGGGAACAGCGGGTTCGTGGCAAGCGCAAGCCGGAGACCCAGGTCCGAGGCGAGACGGACGGTCTCGACGGCTCCGGGTATCCGCGAGGTGAGACGTCTCAGGGAGGCATATCCGCTTTCGTAGTAGCGGTCGAAGAGGGGCTGGAGCTCCTCCCTGGACCGGCCTGCCAGAGGATAGAACGCCGCCGAGAACACCTCCTCGTTCGTTGCCCGTCCGTCATTCTCCACCATCGCCCGCGTGGCTCGTCTCAGGTGCGCGATGAACGGCTCCCGGGCGATGAGTTGGCTCACGCAGGCGTGAAGCCCGTCATAGTAGGCGGGGAGGAACAGATGCATCCGGCTCTCGATGAGAGTGCCGTCCAGATCGAACAGGACCGTGGTGACCCGGCGCGTGGAACGACTCAATGCGAGGAGACTCCCGGACAGACGCAGGCTTGCCTCAGGGGACTATAATGCACTGTCGCGGCGCCCCGCAAGCCCGGCGCCGTCCACTCCCGGAGAACCTTTTTGGACTTCGTCAACATCGCCGGCATCGCCCTGGGACTGGCAATGGACGCCTTTGCCGTGGCCATCGCTTCCAGCATCACCCTGGGAGCAGTGTCTCCCCGGCAGGTCTTCCGGCTGGCGTTCCACTTCGGACTGTTCCAGGCCATGATGCCCGTCCTCGGCTGGCTGGCGGGACAGTCCGTGGCGCAGCTGTTCCAGGACTGGGACCACTGGGTGGCGTTCGGGCTGCTGGCATTCATCGGCGGAAGGGCCATCCATGCCGCGCTCACATCCCCGGAAGAGCGGGACGTCGGGGACCCCACCCGCGGCATCTCACTTGTGATGCTGTCCGTGGCGACCAGCATCGACGCGCTGGCGGTCGGGCTCAGCTTCGCAATGCTTCACGTCCGCATCTGGTATCCCGCACTGGTCATCGGAGTGGTTGCGGCCTCCATGACCACGCTCGGGATGCTGGTCGGCTGCAGGCTGGGAAGCCGGTTCGGACGCAATACGGAGATAGCCGGCGGGGTCATCCTCATCCTCATCGGCCTGAACATCCTGTCCCAACACCTCCGGGAGTAAGAGCCACCGGCCTCACCGCACCTGTTCCGGGCGGGCGTACTCCTCCGTCATCTTCTCGGGCAGCCGGAACACCCTTCCGTCCCGCGTGGCGAAATACAGGCGGGACTCGGACTGCTCCAGGGTGTTCCCGTCCGCCCAAAGGGCGTAGAATCCGGGGTGAGCGTCCACGGGCCTCCGGGCATAGGTGTGGTTCAGGGTGCTGTCCCGCGTGAGCTGCTTCTCACGCCGCCACGTGAGTCCCTGGTCCCTGCTGACCCACATCACCATCTCTCCCCCGGTGTCCCAGGGCTGAGGCCCCGGGTCCGTGGGCGCGATGATGCGCCACGTGCCGTCCTCTTCGATGTAGAGCGAACCGTGGTCGTAGTTGTGGTCGGAGGTGGTGACCCTGCGGATGACCCACTTATTGCCGTCCCAGCGCGCCGTCCGCCAGATGCGCGGACCGTTTTCCGGGCCCGGCTGGTGCCCCCGGCTGGTGAGATACAGGAGCACGGGGTTCCCGCCGGCGTCGAACTGGAGGTCCTTCAGGTAGACCAGCAGCCCCTCCGAGCGGTAGTCGTGGACCAGCGCCGGATTGTCCATATCCCGCAGCGGCATCTCCAGCTGTTCACCGGCCGCGTTCGTCCACGTCCGGCCCATGTCGGCCGTCTGCACATAGTACAGATTCGTCCGGCGGTCCAGACCCCCCGGGTGGCAGTTGAACATGGACGCGACCGTGTCGCCCCGTCGCCAGGTCACCTGGTAATGCCCCGAGAAGCTCGCCAGCAGCCGCGGCTCGTCCCAGCTCAGCCCGTCGGGAGAGGTCATCCAGAACAGCTCGCGGATGCCCTGCCGGTAGCGAGTGTGCATGAAGAGGAACCCCCGCCCCGGGATGAACCAGGGCTGCCCGTAGCTGAAGTTGGTCTCCAGGACCTGCTCGAAGCTGTCGATATCGTAGGGCCGCCTGCTGCGGAAGATATACGATGGCCGGGCGGTGCCGTGCGAGTTCCCGAAGATCCAGATGTGGCCCGCGGCGTCGAGCGCCATCGTGGGATTGTCGTGCGCATCCCCGGTCTGCCTGTCGAACAGGATGCGGGGCTTCGGGACCGTCCCGGTCCTGTGGTCGAAGTAGGACACCATATACAGCAGTTGCCGGCTGCCCTTCACCGTCCCGCCGTAGCAGAAGAACGTCCGGTCGACAGCCGGGGCGTAGATGGCGATGGGCAACTGCTGCTGGGGATACGTGCCGAGCCCCCCGCTGTACTTGCGCCCCATGTCGTACCAGATGCCGCGGTACCCGTCGTCGCGGGGCAGAAGGCCCTCTCCCGAAGCGTGCGCGCGCAGGGCGGCGCCCAGAACAAGCACGAGAACAAACAGCGGCAGCCTCAACCCGGCCCTCCTTCCACGGGCGCGGCGCCAGCGCCCGGGCGACTCACGGCAGAAGCCGGGGAAGCGGCAGCCCGACTTCCCCGGCCTCCACTCGAAGCTCCCAGCCTGAAACTCGTGGCATCAGCGCGCCGAAGCCCCCCAGTCCGCAGCCGTCCCGGCCCAGATGCAAGGGCCAAAAGGGCCCCGCCGGACTATCTGGCCCAAGCGCTGCGGTCGTTCTCCCGCTGGAAGGCGACGTGGCTGTCCAGGAACAGCACGTTCCAGCCGCCGCGATGCAGCAGCACGCCGCCCGCCGCGCTATCCGCCGGTGTCAGATGGATGGAGTTCACCCGCCGGTCCCACACCACCGGGATGGTGGCGGGAGAATCGTTCCGGAAGTTCCCCGCGAACGGATTGCTGGCGGGATAGCTCCAGTCCATCGTCTCGTCGATCAACCGTCCGGCCAGGCCGCGGTTGCTGGGCACGCCGGGCCCCTCCGTCCACCCGCCGTCAGCCCGCGTGGGGTCCGGGGGAAGGGACGCGGCGAACATGTTGAAATGGTATGCGAAATTCTGGTTCTTGCGGTTGGTGATGTCGCTGTTGACCGGGTCGTTGTAGGGGATCTTCGGGTCTATCTTCACCGGGTTCGACGGACAGTGCCAGACCTCCATGCTGTTCGACGTATACGGCCTCAGCTTGACACCGATGAAGTATGGCCCGGAGCCGAACCACCAGCACGCCAGCGGCAGCCGCCCCTTGTTGTCATCCGCATACATCACGAGCGCCCTGCCGATCTGGCTCATCCCGCTGCGGCAGGACGAGGCGCGGGCGTTCTCGCGGGCGGCGGAGAACACCGGAAACAGGATGGCCGCAAGAATCGCGATGATGGCGATGACGACCAGAAGTTCGATGAGGGTGAAACCCCTGATGTGGCGCAGACGCATGTGCTTGTCCCTCCACCGATGCAAACGACGGACTGCGAGCGGCCCGCGGAGTGGAACCGGTTTCGCAACCGGCTGCTCCGATGCTCCGATTATATTATGCGTCCCTCCGGCGGTCAAGACGAGGGGAGGAAAATGCCCGTGCTTTTCAGGCGCCCGGAGCAGCGGCAGCCGCTTCCGCCGGCCTTACGCGACGCTCCGCGGGGCCTTCGGGCTCCCGCCAGATGAGCGGGACGGGCAGGATATAGGTGCGGGGCGCGAGCATCCGCCCCGTGAGCTGCTCATGGACCAGGTCCACCGCCAGCTCTCCGGCGCGCGTGAACCCGGGCCGGGATGTGGGGAAGGGAGGCTGGAACCACCGGGCCGTATCGTGGTCGTCGAAGCCCGTCACCCGGATGTCTCCCGGCACATCCACGCCGAGCTCCATGAGCGCCCGGATGAGCATGATGGCGGTCTGGTCCTCCCAGGCGATGACGGCGTCCGGGACCGGCTCCAGGGCGAGCAGTCGTCGGGCCAGCTCCGCCATGTCGCCCTCCTTGCCCGCGATCCACATCTCCACGTGTTCCACGCCGGGCCACTCCTCATAGACCTCCGGCATCTCCGCCCCGGCCTCCTTCATGGCGGCCCTCCAGCCGCGGCGCCGCTCCTCGATGGAGCGCCATACCGTGCCCGCTCTGACGTCCATAAAGAGGATGTTCCGGTGTCCCCTCCGCAGGAGCTCGCGGGTCATGTCGTAGCCCAGCCTGAAGTTGTCGAACGTCACGATATGGCGCCCCCACTCCTCGAGTCCCAGGTCGATGAGGACGATGGGGACGTTTCTCCAGCGACGCCCCAGATAGTCGTTCCCGACGGCCTCGGCGTCCCTCACGACTGGATTCAGGATGAGGCCCAGAGCCCCGGCCTCGAGATGCTCGGCCACCACCTCCTCCTCGTGCTTCGGGTCGAAGCCGGAGTTTCCCACCAGCAGACCGTAGCCGAGCTCACGAGCCCTGCGTTCCACTCCGCGGTACACCCGCACACTCAGCCAGTCGTGACGCAGCGGGACGATGAGGCTGAGCAGCCGTCCCCCGTTCCCTCCGTTGCCGGGACGCGAGGGCTCGGCCACATATGAACCGCTGCCGTGGCGGGTGACGATGAGGCCCTCCGACTCGAGCAGCGCAAGCGCGCGGGCGATGGTCGGAAGGCTGACGCCAAACCGGTCCCTGAGGTCCCGGAGGGTCGGCAGCTTCCGGCCGGGAGTGGCTTCCGGACCGCTCAGCCACTCTTCACGGATGGCATTGGCGATCCTTTCATAAGTCGGCAACGTGTCCACGGCAGCTCTCTCCCTCCCGCGCTCCAGGCGCGGGCCGGTCGCGCCCGCTGGCTGAACGGTCAACGGCGGAAGGCCGGATTGTCGAGTCCCCTGTTCGGCAGGAACGCCCAGAAGCTGTCATCCTCCATCCTTTCGGGAATCTCGGCCTTGGCGTGCCCGTCGAAGAACAGATAGTTGATGACCGTCCCTCCCGCGTGCTCGCCGTCCTTGGGCTTGTGGTTGGCAAGCGACTGATAGGCTGGAAAGCCGAACGTATTATAGTCACGCGAACCGGGAATCGGGCGGCCGGCTGCGTCCACCTGCTGTCCGTAAGCCCACTCGCACAGCAGGACGTAGCGGGAATGCTCCGGACGCATCTCGCCCTCCGTCCACGTGAACGCCACAGGCTCCGCCAGCGGCCCGCTGGACGGACGCCCCATGATCATCCAGTCGAGCAGCGGCTGGTCGTTCAGCGCGTAGCTGCGCTTGTGCGGCTTGACGCCGGCTATCTTCTCGGTGCGGCGCGCTCCGTCGGACGGACAGCCGTAGACCGCCACGTTCTTCACGTACGGGTAGATGGCGATATCCCAGGTGACCCAGCCGGGATACTGCTCCGGATGGATGCGCGGGGTGGCGGGATCGACGCGCCGGGCGCCTGCCGGGTAGCGCCCCTTGTGGTCGTCCACATACATCTTGAACGCGACGCCGAGCTGCTTCAGGTTGTTGAGGCAGCCGGTGAGCCGGGCCTTCTCCCTCGCCTGCAGGAAGACGGGGAAGAGGATGGCGGCCAGGATGGCGATGATGGCGATGACGACGAGGAGTTCGATGAGGGTGAAACCTCTCCGGATGTTCACGGACTGCACTGGACCAGACCTCCTGTTCACATCTCAGCCGGGCGCTCCCGGCTTGCTAACAATTATGGGATGTGTCAGCCCGCTTGTCAAGGGTGTAAATGCACAATTTCAATGTGTTCTGGTCAGGGGTAAACAAATTTCAAATTCCTACTTGACGGGGAACCGGCCGGGTGGCATACTTGAAATGATCCCGAAATCTTGGGACCGGCCCCGGGTCTCGCTGTCAGGTGCGAGAAGTCCGGAGTCTCCCGGGGCCGCAGCGTGCACAACGAAAGGAGGGAACACTCTGATGTTCCGATTGTTCCGCTTCGCTGCTGCGGTGCTGGCCATTGCGCTGGCGGGGAGTGCTCTCCCAGCAGCGGAATACACTGTGAAACAGGACGGCACGGCGGACTTCACGACCGTTGCCGCCGCCATCAATGCCGCCAACGCCAATCCCGGTCCGGATGTCATCACCATCCTGGACAGCGGGACCTATCAGGAATCGTTCCCTCGGCCCACGGAGAGTCTCACCATCCAGGCGGCTCCGGGCCAGACGCCCACGCTCGAGAAGACGTTCGCGGAAGGCGGAGTCAACCAGGTCTTCTCCTATGCGGGCGGCAACGGGGACACGTTCATCATCCGCGGCGCCTCGCCCGACGCGAAAATGACGGTTAAGAATTCGTTTGGCACCGCGCCCATCCTGGGAGGAGGGCCCGCGGCCGCGAACAACTTCACGTTCATCGCGGAAAACCTCATCCTCGAGCGCCCGGCGTCGGGCCCCGGCAGCACAGGGCTGTTCACCAACATCAATCAGGCCGGGCCCGCCATTCTCCGCCACGTCGAGTTCGTGGGGCAAGACCCCACGACGGCTTCCACCGGAGTGTTGAACGTGACCAACGCCCCTCACCTGGTGGAGGACTGCGTGTTCCGCCAGGACAACCCGGGCAATGTGGTCCTGCTGCAGGGCAAGGCCGCCACGTTCCGGAGATGCCAGTTCCCGTGCAACCGCGGAGGGGGGGCGGTGCTCTACTTTGCGTCGAACTCCGAGGACTGCGTCTTCGAGGATTGCGAGCTGCGTCCGGCCAGCGGCATCGGCGCCGTCGTCTACCTCGCCGGCGGCAACCACATTTTCACGAGATGCCAGATCGGCGCCGCCCCGGGAAGCCCGCCTCCCGGAGCGCAGACCATCCGGACCAACGGCGCCTACACGGGCACCGTGACCTTTGAACAGTGCGCGCTCGGCTCCGGCGGCGGCGCGGGCTACTACAGGCTGTTCCACGACAACAGCGCCGGGACGTTCATCTTCAGGGACCCGACCTTCCTGGACGGCTGCGGCGACGTGGCGTTCCGCGCCGCGGGGGGCGCGCTCAACCTGACGATCGAGGGCTCCCCGGGGCAGAAGGCATCGTTCGACCCGATGATCGACGGAGGCAACATCCTGCCTATCCGCTTCGCGGGAGCAAACCTCGTCCTCCGGGATATCATCGTGACGCGCCCTGCGCCGATTGCGACTTTCATGGACAGCGCGTTCGAGGGTCCGCTAGTGTCGCCTCTGACCGTGGTCCTGGAGCGGTGCGAGTTCCTGAACGGGTCCGGAACATTCAACCTGCTGGTCCGGGACGCATCGACCGGCCTGCCGGTGTTCACGGACCAGCCGATGGACTTCTACGCCACGAACTGCATCTGGCAGGGCACCGGACAGAGCCACTTCATCCAGACCAAGGACGCGGAGAGGTTCATCCTGGCGCCGGCGACCATCAACCTCAAGCACTGCACGATGTTCGGGCGCATCACGACGACGTTCATCTGGGGCTCACGGACGGAGGAGGGTGACGGGACGACGGACGTGCTGAATGCGGAGTATTGCATCTTCGACGCGCACGAGCAGCAGCCCGTCATCTTCTCCAACCTGCCGCTGAACGGCCAGAAGAACCTGACCTACTGGAGCGTGGTCAACCCCGCATTCTCCGGATTCGGCGCCTACCCGCCCGACACCATCATCGGCCGGAGTCCGGCTCTGCAGGCTAATGGCCGCCTGACTGCTTACAGCGCCCCGGCGTTCGGAAAGGCGACCGGCTCGGATGTCCTCGTGGACATCGACGGGCAGGCGCGACCGCTTCCGGCGACGGCCTCCGCTCCGGACCTCGGAGCCGACGAGTTCGACGAGCCCGCCCCGGTGGATGTCGCGTCCATCGCCGGGCTGAAGGAGCTCCCGGAGGGCACGTTCGCCCGGATGACCGGCCGGGTGGTGACGGGCATCTTTCCATGGTGGTTCTACATCGAGGACGAGGACCGCACTTCGGGCATCCGGGTGGACTGGTGGCTCGGGTCGTCGGCCAACCTCAATGACCGCGTGACGATCACCGGTTCGGTGGTGACGGTGGGCGGACAGGAGAAGTTCCTGACCGGCGGCGAGGTCCTCTCGGCCTCTCCCGGCGCTCCGCTCCGGCCTCTGGTCATCTCGAACAAGGCCCAGGCCAACACCTTCAACGGGGTCGGCCTGAAAACATACGGACTGCTGGTGCACACCGCCGGCCGCGTGACGGCCGTCCCGTACGGCAACTGCTACTACATCGATGACGGGACCGGCTTCGATGACGGCAGCGGCCGCACCGGCATCTGCGTCTACAACATCAACGGCGAGCCGAGCCCTGCGGTGGGCCAGTTCGTCCTGGTGACCGGCTGCTCCGGGTTCAACTTCGTGCCCGTGGGCGACCCGCCCACCGGCAGCGTCCCGGCCCCGGTCATCTGGCAGACTCAGATGATCGCACTCTAGACCTTCCGCCATCCGCGGAACAGCACGACAAGGCAGTGCACACGACGGACGGGCCCGGGCCCTTCAAGACCGGGCCCGTTCCGACAGACAGACTCCGAGCCGCACGGGATGAGCGTGACATGAGACATTCTCCGGTGTTCTTCGCTTCGGCGGCTGCGCTCCTGATAGCGATGCCTTCCCACGCCGCCCTGGTCATCGAGCAGATATCCTTCCACGCCTCCACCCACTCCCAGACGTACACCGAGAACTACCCGGTGGACAACGGGGGAGCGATGTTCGTGTTCGTTCGCAACACGGGGGCTGCGCCGGTCACGCTCTCGCAGGTCACCATCAACGGCACGTCCGTGCAGGAGCTTCAGTCCGGAGGCTCCGTGCTGTGGCACCGGACCTGGCCTCCGGAACTGCCGCCTGGAGGAGTCTCCACCGTGACGGTCAAAGCCACCGGCCCGCCGCTGACCGAGGGCGCCACCGTGACCGTGGGGGTCGCCTCCTCCGGGGGCCAGCAGGCATCGGCCACGGCCACCCTTGCGACCCCGAAGCTCCGCATCGGAAGCGTCATCCCGTCGCAGGACTGGCGCACCATCCACGTGTTCCTGCGCAACCTGGACACCGTCGCCCATACAGTGACGGCGCTCTTCCTGAACGGCGACGTCACGGCGCAGACCTCGTTCGCGGGCGGACCGGTCATCCCGCCGAACAGTGTGGGGATAGCGCGCGTGACCCTGCCGGCACCCGCGGCTCCGCTGACTCCGCTCGCGGTGCGGGTCATCGCCCAGCGTTCGGGCGGAGGACAGGTGGAGGTGGGAGCGCCGGTGCGTCTGGTGGAGCCCTGGTTCCCGCTCGGCACGTGGAGCTCCAGCATGCCGGAGACCGACCCGGGACAGGTCGTGGCGCGGCAGGCGCAGCTGGACACCGTGGTCGGCAGCAACATCTGGCCGCTCATCCGCGAGATGAACGCCCGGCATTTCATCCGCTCACTCAACATCATCAACACCGGGGACCCCAAATATCCCGACCCCGCTCAGGCGGCCGCGAACATCGGCAACCCGGACATCCGCGCCTGGTATCTGCGCGACGAGCCAGACATCAACGGCGTCCCCGTCATCCAGATCAAGGAAGGCAACGACATCCTGTGGGCCGACCCGACCCACCCGTCCTTCCTCAATCTGACCACCACGCGGGCGTTCAACAGCTACGGGCACATCCCGGACATCATCGGGGTGGACCACTACGTGATGTTCGCGCCGAACAACATTCCGGGCACGGGCATCACCCGGCACGCCCGCCTGGAGGAGGCCATCGAGTTCTCCGAGCTGCTGAAGCTGAACACCGAGCCGAAGCTGATGTGGAACTGGAGCCAGCTCGCAGCGAGCGTCTGGAGCCGCCAGCCTCTGACGTGGGGCGTGAACTATCAGTTCTGGGCCAACGTGATGACCGGAGCCAAAGGCATCCTCTGGTTCGTCCTGCAGCCCGGCACGCCGTCCAACTACCCGGCCCAGTATCAGGAAGCGCTGAAGCTCACGCGCCAGTTCAGCCAGATACGCGGGCTGTGCCTGTACGGGGAGTCCATCCCCAACCTGAGCTTCAGCACGTCGAAGGCGCTCGGACGCTCCATCGTGGGTGAGAACGCGGTAGTGGCGATCGTGCTGAACAACAACTACACCGTCAGCGGCTTCCCCTGGGCGTCCAACTACAGCATCAGCCCGCTGTCCGGCACCGTGACCGTGCCCGTGCCGGACTGGGTCCCCATCGAACAGGTCTACCGCGTGACGGAGGACGGCAAGGCCGCGGCGCCCCACACGGTGAACCCGGACCGCACGGTGACCATCGAGTTCAGCATGCATCAGGAGATGCAGGTGTTCGTGATCGGGCGGAACGACACCTCGCCCCCCGCTGCGCCGTCGCGTGTGAACATCGCCGCCTACAACGGTCCGGCAAGCTGCCGCCTCTCCTGGCTGGAGCCGTTCGACGACTTCGGGGTCAAGGGCTACAGGGTCTATGCGGACGGACAGGAGATCGCCGACGTCCGGGCTCCGTTCGCCGAACTGACGGACCTGCCGTCGCCCTCGACGACGGAGCTCACCGTGCGCGCCTATGACGCCGCCGGCAACCTGAGCGAGCCTTCGGCGCCGGTACGCTGGCTGACCTGGCGCTTCGAGATGCCCGGCTACTACGAGGGATGGGACATGGCCAACCACGTGGCTTCCCCGGCGGTGCAGGACGGCGTGCTTGCCTTCGACATCGGCGGAAACGACCCGTTCATCATCTCTCCGGCCATCTCGGTGGACGCCTCGCAGACGCGCTACCTGCGCGTCCGGATGCGCAACTCGTCCGTCGCGACGCTGGGACAGGTGTTCTTCACGACGGAAGCGGACCAGGTCTGGAGCGAATCCAAGTCCGTGACCTTCCCTCTGTTCCCGAACGACGTGGGGTTCACGGAGTATTTTGTGAATCTGGGCGCGAACCCGCTGTGGACCGGGACGGTCACCCGTCTGCGGCTCGACCCGGTGGCCAACGCCTCCACCGGGCGCATCGTGCTGGACGAGATTCGGTTGCAGTCCACCCCGTCCCCCGACACCACGCCTCCATCAGGTTCCATCCTCATCAACGGGGGAGCGGCGTTCACCAACAGCACCGCCGTCTCGCTGACGCTGGAAGCGTCGGATGCGTCCGGCGTGCTGGCGATGCAGTTCAGCCACAACGGCGCATCGTGGACCGCCTGGGAGCCGTTTGCGTCCGTGAAGAGCTGGACACTGGTGGCGCTTGACGGGACGCGGAGCGTCTTTGCGCGCTTCCGCGACCCTTTCGGGAACGTGTCTCCCGCGGTCTCCTCCAGCATCTTACTGGACCGCGTGGCGCCCCCCACCCCGCAGCGCCCGTCAGGGCCCGGGCCGGTCACGAACAACGCTCAGGTCACCTTCACCTGGAGTCCTGTGACCGACGCGCTGAGCGGAACAGCCGGCTACTCCTGCCGCATCGGGACCACACCGGGAGGCGCCGAAGTGTTCAGCGGCTTCGTGGGGAATGTGCTGAGCAGGCAGTTCACGGGTGAGAGCGGCCTGACATACTATTGCCGGGTCCAGGCGGTGGACAACGCAGGCAACGTGAGCTCCTGGTCCGCCGTCAGCGACGGGGTCCTGGTGGACACGGAGGCTCCTTCCGTCCCGGGAACGCCGGCCGACGAAGGCGTCTACACACTGGAGCGGACGGTCCGTTTCCATTGGGCTCCGTCGCAGGACGCGGGCGGGAGCGGCCTCAGGAGCTATCACTGCGAGGTGGGCACCACTCCGGGCGCTTCGGACGTCTTTGCCGGGACGTCCGGCACGGAGCCGTCGCTCTCCATCCCCGGGGAGCCCGGCAAGAGCTACTTCTGCCGCGTGAGAGCCGAGGACAACGCGGGCAACCTGAGCGGCTGGTCCGGCGTCAGCAACGGCATCGCGGTGGTGGAGGCGGCAGGGCTCACCCCGGCAGGCGCCAAGCTGCTGCCCGACGGGGCCTCCGCCGGGGTCGCCGGAGCGGTGGTCACCGCTGCGACCGGCAGCGAGCTGTGGATGCAGGACGAAGGACGGGCCGCCGGTCTTCCGGTCAGGCTTCGGGGTCCCGTCCCGGGCGCAGGCCCGGGAAGACGGGTGGACGCGGGAGGCGCTCTCGGGACCACTCCCGATGGCGAACGCTACCTGGACGGTGTGGCCGAGGTCAGGGCGCAGGGCGCGCCGCCTGCCGCGCCCGGGATGTCCAACGCTTCGCTGGGCGGCGGAGACTGGCATTACGACCCCGCGACGGGCGCCGGACAGGCGGGGGTGACAGGCGGCTCCGGCACGGGCAACATCGGTCTGCTGGTGCGCATCTGGGGCCGCGTGACGCACATCGACCGCGACGCGGGCTTCTTCGTTGTATCGGACGGGAGCGCAGCGACGGACGCGAGCGGCCACCCGGGTGTGCGCGTGACGGGAGCCGTCCCGGACTGGCTCGAGCCTGACCTGATGGTCACCGCGACGGGCATCAGCTCCGTGTTCCGCGAAGGGGAGCAGAGGTTCCGCCTCCTGCGCATCACCGGGCCGGATGCCGTGGGGCAGCTCTGACCCTTGCGCGCCCGGCGCGCGCCGGGAGAGGACTTGACGGACTCCGCGGCGAACTCCGCTTCAGTTCCACAGGAGGCTTCTGGTCCATGCGCAGCATCATCGCTTCGCTTGCCGCCGCCGTGGCGGTGGGTCTGGTGTTCGGGTGCGGGCGGGCGCCGCAGGAGGAAGTGCTGGAGGTGGCGGTCTTCCAGGGCGGCTACGGCATCGACTTCTTCGAGCGCAAAGCCCGCGAGTTCGAGAAGCAGCATCCCGACATCCTCACCCCTCCGGGAGCCGACCGCCCCCTGAAGATAAAGCTGTGGGGCAGCCCCAGGGTGTGGGAGCAGTTGCGTCCGCGGTTCGTATCCGGAAACGTCCCGGACCTCACCTGGCCCGGGTGGGGAATGGACTACTGGAAGCTGGTGGCCGAGAAGCAGGTGCTGCCGATGAACCGCTTCCTGGAGAAGAAGGCCTGGGACCGCGACATGCCGTGGAAGGACACCTTCGACCGGGCGCTCCTCGAGAAGGGAAGCTATCAGGGCAGCTACTACATCATCCCATTCAACAACAACCTGTTCAGCTGGTGGTACAACGCCTCGATGTTCGAGAAGAACGGCTGGACCCCGCCGCGCACCTACCCCGAGCTGCTGGAGCTGTGCGAGAAGATAAAGGCCAAAGGCATCGATCCCATCACGTTTCAGGGGAAGTATCCCGACTATGTGCTGCGGGGGTTCCTGTTCCCTTGGGTCATCTCCATCGGGGGCATCGATGCCTTCAACGACGCGCAGGACCTCAAGCCGGGAGCCTGGAAGAGTCCGGCGTTCCTGCAGGCGGCGCGGATGGTGGCCGAACTGCGGGACCGCGGCTATTTCGCGAAGGGGGCGCTCGGGAAGACGCATACTCAGGCGCAGGCGGATTTCGTTGCGGGGAAGGCGGCGTTCATCCCGTGCGGCACCTGGCTTGCCAGTGAGCAGAAGGACGACATCGCCGCGCATCCGGAGTTCCGGATGGAGTTCATGCTCACCCCCTACGTCCCCGGCGGGAAGGGCGACCCGACCGCGCTCTGCACGGGGACCGAGGACTGGATCATCCCCGCCAAAGCCCGGCACCCGGAGATGGCCGCGGAGTTCTTCCGCTTCCTGACCAGCCTGGAGAACACCCGGGAGTGGGTGAAGGAGAAGAACACCTTCACCTGCATCCGCGGCAGTGAGGAGGTGGAGCTCCCTCCCTATCTGAAAGGCGCCGCCAAACTCTACTCGCAGTCCCGCCAGATCTGGACCGCTCAGTACGCGCAGTGGTATCCGGAGATGAAGAAGGAAGCGGAGGACGCTCTGCGCCGTCTGCTGAACGGGGACATCACCCCGGAGAGATGCGTGGAGCTCATGGAGCAGGCGGCGTCGCGCATACGGGCCAATCCGGACGTCATCAAGCACACGGTCCGCAGGTAGGGACGCGGCCGTTCAGCCGACCAGATCCATCTCCTGCGTCCGTCCTTCCAGAAGGGCGCGGATGTTCGCCACGCACCGCTCCGCCATCCGGCGGTTGGCCATGTCCGTGTTGCTGGAGACGTGCGGAGTGAGCACCACGTTCGGCAGTGCCCGGAGGTCTTTCTCCGGGCTGCACGGGACGTAGGGTTCGTTCTCGAAGACATCGCACGCGGCGCCGGCCAGCCGGCCCGCCGCGAGGGCATCGTAGAGAGCGTCCTCGTCCACGATGCCGCCGCGCGACGTGTTCACCAGGAAGGCATCCGGCCGCATCAGGGCCAGCCGTCGCGCATCGATGAGGGCGCGCGTGGAGTCCAGCAGCGGGACGTGCAGGCTCACGAACCGCGCCGTGGCCAGCGCCTCGTCGAGCGACGGCGTGAACCGGGCGCTGGCCCCCGTCTGCGCGGCGAGAGCCTCGAGGAACGGCCGGTGCTGCTGCTCCGGCGTCACATCGCAGGCCAGGATGTCCATCCCGAAGCCCGAAGCCGCGATGCGGGCCGTCTGGCGGGCGATGCGGCCGAAACCCACAAGAGCGAGAAGCTTTCCCCGCAGCTCCACCCCGCTCGCCGGCCGCCACTCACCGGCCTTGAGAGAAGCCGACAGCCGCGGCGCCCCTCGCGCCAGAGCGCAGACCAGACCCACGGCGTGCTCCGCGACAGAGATGTCCAGCACGCCGGGCGTGTTGGTCACCAGGATGCCGCGCGCCGCCGCGAGCGCCTTGTCCACCCCGTCGTGCCCCACCCCGAACCGTGCGATGAGCCCGTTCTCCGGGAGCGCCTCGTAGAGAGGACCCGAGTACCTGCGCACTCCGACGACCACCGCCCTCGCCTTCAGCCTCAGCACCTCTTCCGACAGGGCGCCTTCCTCGTCCGGGGCGGGAACGAACTGCAGGCCATCGACGGCCTGGCGCTCGAAGACCTCCCGGCCCTTCTCGAACTCGGGAGCGGTGACCGGTATTCTTTCGCTCACCTGCTCTCCTCCCCTGCGCCGGTCATGCCGGCGGCTTCTCTTGCCGCGGCCATCAGAGCCCGGAGGCTGCGCTGGAGGATGGTGACGTCAAGGCTCAGCGCGATGAGGTTGAACCCCTGCGCCAGTCGCGCCCGCACCTCGGCGGGGTCGGGCGCCACGACGTGGACGCCCGCGAGCTTCCCCCGCGACCTGCAGCACTCCAGGCAGCGCCGGTACGCCTCCTGCATCAGGGGATGGTCGAAGCGGCCCAGCACTCCGTAGCTGCCCGACAGGTCGTACGGCCCGATGAAGATGCCGTCCACATCCGGGACATCCAGGATGGCGTCCAGCGCCTCCACCCCGGCGGCCGTCTCGATCTGAACGATGAGCGTCAGGGCGCGGTTCGCCTCGGCCAGGGACGCCGTGTCGATGCGGTCCCCGTAATCGTTCGCAGGAGCAAAGCCTATCCCGCGCTCGCCCTCAGGAGGGTATTTCGCGATGCGGGCGGCAAAAGCTGCCTCTTCTGCGGAACTGACCAGCGGGATGATAAGCCCCCGGAAGCCCGCGTCCAGGGCCCGGCGCATCCAGATGCGGTCGTTGTGCGGGATGCGGGCCAGAGGGACGCATCCGGCGCTTTCCAGGATGCGCGCAAGCGCCAGACACTGCGCGATGTCGATGGCCCCGTGCTCCAGGTCCACGGCCACCCAGTCCAGGCCGGCGCCCCCCAGGATCTGCGCCACTGCCGGGTGTCCTATCTGCATCCACCCCCCGAAGCTGGCCTCGCCCGGCGCGAGACGCTTCCTGATGCCAGTGATGCTCTGCATATGCGGCCCCTCGTCTCCCGAACACTCCGGATACCATACCCCACCCGGCCGCCCCCGCGCAAGGAGCGCACAGTCCGGACTATGGAGCGCCGGGCGGCACGGGGACCCGCAGCGCGACCTCCCGAAATGGCCCCGCGACTCCGCCTCTCCCTGACCGCTCCCGGCCCGGCGGCCTGTCACCCCCGCCCGGCCTCCCTGCCCGCTCCCCTGCCCTGCGCCCCCGGCCGGCCCCTCCCCTTCCCTCTGCCCCGTCTCAGCCGCTCACGGTCACTGTGCGCCGGCTCAGCTGCCCCGAGTCCCTGACCGGCGACCCGCCCAGACGCGACGCCGTTCGATGAGCCAATGAGCACGACAGGCCCCCCGGCTCGCGGAGCATCAGGCGAACAGGCGGGAGGATTTGGGGTAAAATGGGGTCTGCCCCGATGCGGAGAGGTGCCCGAGTGGTTTAAGGGAACGGTCTTGAAAACCGTCCTGGCGCCTGTCGCCAGCGTGGGTTCGAATCCCACCCTCTCCGCTGTTTCAGAGGTTTTCCGGCCGCTCTGCTCGGGCTCAGGTGGCCGGAGATGCGGGGCTTCACCCCACCGTGATGCCGGGCACCCGGTCGAAGGCCGGGTAATCAACGTAGCACGGTGCGACGGGAGCCTGGCCCCATCCCGGCGCCACGTCTGGACAAGGGCAGGCCGCGGGAGGTTTCGCGCCCGCAAGGCCTCAGAAATCAGGGCGGCCGCCCGATGGCACTTGCAGGAGCTTCAGGGCGGCCGCCGAGGAGGTTGGTTATGACTCGCGGCTAGTGTACCACAAGTTTGCGGAAAAAGCTAACACTGACCGAACGGCACCGCATTTTTCTGCCCGGTCGACCGCGTGACCCGCTGCCCGGCCGGCCGCCAGGACTCGCGCGGAATCTATGTGCGCGCTTGCTTCTCTGACCGGCGTGCCCGGCGGGTGCGCCAGGCGGACCCAGCAGGAGAGGCGGATGGAATACCTGATCGTCAGCGTTGCGGCATTGATCGTTTCCGGTCTGACCCTGTATTCGGGCTTCGGGCTGGGGACGCTCCTCATGCCCATCTTCGCGCTGTTCTTCCCGCTGGAGGTGGCGGTGGCGGCCACCGCCGTGGTTCACGGCGCCAACAACGTGTTCAAGGTCAGCGTGGTGGGCAGGCACGCGGACAGGACGCTGGTCATGCGGTTCGGCGTGCCCGCCATCATCGCAGCTTTTTTCGGGGCCGCCGCGCTGGGATACGTGTCGCACTTCGGTGAAATCGCCCGCTATCCATTCGGTCCGAAGATGGCGGTCATCACCCCGCTCAAGCTGGTCATGGCGGCGCTGATGATCGTGTTCGCCCTGTTCGAGCTTCTCCCCCACCTTCGCGACATCCGCGTGGATCGCCGGTATCTGTTCCTTGGCGGGATCCTCTCCGGCTTCTTTGGCGGATTCTCCGGGCACCAGGGGGCGCTGCGCTCGACCTTCCTGACCAAGGTGGGAATCTCCACCGAGGCCTTCGTCGGAACGAACGCCTTCATAGGATTCATGGTGGACACGGCGCGCATCGCGACATACGCAGCCGTCTTCCTGATGGTCCGGCAGGCCAGCCCCATCGCTTCCGATCAGTGGCCGCTGGTCGCCACCGGGATCGTCTCCGCCTTTACGGGAGTCATCATCGGCAAGCGCTTCCTCCACCAGGTCACCATGAAGACAGTCCAGACGATTACCGGAATCCTGCTCCTCGGGATTGCCCTGGCGCTGGGGGCCGGCGTCCTGTGAAAGCAGGCGGCCGCAGTCTTCGGGGTCGCCCCCGGGCTGCGCGCGGCGGGTTTCGAAACGGAGATTCAGCGGACAAACGCGAGCGGGCGCCAGGCCAGCGCGGAGGCGCGGGAAAAGTAAAGACCCCGGGGGGAACACCCCGCGGGGTCTTGCTTCACACGAGAACCGCTTCCATCAGCGGCTCGAAAGCTGGCTCCCCGGCGTGGACTCGAACCACGAACATCCTGGTTAACAGCCAAGCGCTCTGCCAGTTGAGCTACCGGGGAATGGAGGGACGGTCTCCGTCCGCAGGAAGACCGTCCACTGGTTTATACCATCCCTTCGCCGCCCCTGTCAACAGAAATGACCCCTGCAGAAAGGCGGCACAGGCGGGACCGCTCTACTTCGCCTTCCCCTGGCTGGCCACCGCGGCCTGCGCCGCCGCGATCGCCTCCTGGTCCCCCAGATAGTAGCTGCGGACGGGTGTCAGGTCGTCCTCGAGCTCATACACTAGCGGGATGCCCGTCGGGATGTTGACTCCGATGATGTCCTGGTCCGACACGTTGTCCAGATACTTCACCAGCGCGCGCAGACTGTTCCCGTGGGCCGCGATGACGACCCTTTTGCCCGACCGGACCGCCGGAGCAATCGTCTCGTGCCACAGCGGCAGGAAGCGCTCCACCGTATCCTTCAAACACTCCGTCAGCGGCAGCTGCTCCGGAGTCAGGTCGCGGTAGCGGGGGTCGTGCCCCGGGTAGCGCTCATCGGAGGGGTCGAGAGCCGGCGGCCGGATGTCGTAGCTGCGGCGCCAGATGAGCACCTGCTCCTCCCCGTATTTCGCCGCCATCTCCGACTTGTTCAACCCCTGCAGCCCCCCGTAATGCCGCTCGTTCAGCCGCCACGAGTTCACGATGGGGATCCACATCAGGTCCATCTCGTCCAGCACCAGCCACAACGTGCGGATGGCCCGCTTCAGGACGGAGGTATAGGCGATGTCGAAGACGTAGCCCTCCTCCTTCAGCAGGCGCCCCGCCTCGCGCGCCTCGCGCAGGCCCTTTTCGGACAGGTCCACATCCGTCCACCCCGTGAAGCGGTTCTCCTTGTTCCACTCGCTCTCACCGTGACGAATCAGCACCAGTTTCTTCATGTTCCGGAATCTCCCCCTGCGGCCGGCCGCGGAGCCCCCACCTCCCCCGCCTCCCAGACTAGGATGCCGGCCGCCTCGATGGTCTCAAACCTGTCACCGCTTATTGCCACAAGACGCCCCTGCGCGTCCACACCCGCGGCCTCCAGCAGCTGCTCCCCCACCCTCACGCGCTGTCCGGGGGTGCGGTCCAGCATCCTCCACTGCGCCAGCACCGCCGCGAACCCGTCCGACGCGAGCAGACCCAGCGCGGCGTTCATTTGCTGGAAGAACATCCGCTCCACCGCGCGAAGGTCCGTCTTGCGTCCCGTCTCCAGCCGGGCGCTGGTCGCCAGCCCCTCAAGCTCCGGCGGGAAGCCCGTGTTGTTGATGTTCAGCCCGCACCCGACGACCCAGACTCCCGGAGAAGGGCTCTGCTCGATGAGGACCCCGCCCAGCTTCCTCCCGCCGCAGACCACGTCGTTCGGCCACCGGACGCCCGCATCCACTCCGCAGGCTTCCCTGAGCGTGCGGGCGCAGGCCAGTCCCGCCGCAAACGACAACCCCGCCGGCGCTCCCGCGAACCGCCAGCTGAACGACACATACAGCCCCTCGTCAGCAGGAGAATGCCACGCGCGTCCCATCTGCCCCCGTCCGGCGGTCTGCCTGCGGGCGATGACCGCGAATCCATCCGCCGGCGCACCGGCGCGGAGCCTGCGCGCCAGTTCACTGCTGGTGGAGTCCACCTCGTCCAGACGCACGACGGCGGACGGAAGCAGGGGGATGCGGCCGGGAGTCATTCAGCGGGAGGGGACGGAAGCTCGTGCTCCACCAGCAGGCTCAGGTCCAGCCAAGGAGCGGAATGCGTGATGTAGCCGACGCTGATGAAGTCCACTCCCGTCTCGGCCACGCGCCTCACATTGCTGAGCGTGATGTTCCCGGACGCCTCGGTCAGCGCGCCGGCTTCGTGCGCGATCTCCACCGCCTGCCGCATCATCTCCTCGCTCATATTGTCGAGGAGGACCATCCGGGCCCCGGCGTCCAGCGCCTCGCGCAGCTCGTTCAGGTCCGTGACCTCCACCTCCAGCCACATCTCCGGGTTCGTCCGTGCCCTGAGGGCGCGCTGCACGGCCGTCCTGACCCCGCCCGCAGCGCGGATGTGGTTCTCCTTGATGAGGATGCCGTGCGACAGACTCAGGCGATGGTTGTGGCCGCCTCCCGCGCGGACCGCCGCCTTCTCGGCGGCGCGCATCCCCGGCGTGGTCTTCCGGGTGTCCAGGATGATGGTCCCCGTCCCGTCCACGGCCGCCACAAGCTGGGCTGTCGCCGTGGCAGCCCCGGAGAGGTGCCCCAGGAAGTTCAGCGCCACGCGCTCGGCCCTGAGAACGGCCCGCGCAGGCGAGTCCACCACGCGCATCACGGTATCTCCGGGCTTCACCTTGCGGCCGTCCTCGATGAGCACGTGACAGCGCGCCCCGCACTGCTCGAACGCCTCCCGCGCGAACTCCGTCCCCGCGATGACGCCCGGCGCCTTGGCCACCAGCACGGCGTTGACCCGGACCTGCTCATCCACGCACGCTTCGGACGTGATGTCGCCGAAGGGCGCATCCTCGTCCAGCGCCAGTCTGACGAACGAGCTTATCTCGCCCGGGCTCAGGGTGTACGCCATATCGTCCAGGGAATCTCCATGGGGGTAGGACCCGGCTGGTCCACGATGTTGAACCGCACCCGGGTGATGGACTCGCGCTGGTTGGGGTAAGGCAGGGCGAGAAGGGCCTCCCCGAACGGCAGCCACGCATACTCGTCGTGCTCCGGCGACAGCCGCACCTCGGCATCGGCCGGCAGCTCCGCGGCGAATGTGGGGTTCAGACACACGAGGTCGTTGACGTGGTCGTAGTGCGCCTCGACCTCCAGATTGTAGAAGCGCTCCGGCACGCAGCCAGTCTCCTCTTCCAGCTCCCGCAGCGCCGCCTTCCAGAACGGCTCGTCCCCGTCCGTCTTGCCCGAGACCACCTGCCACAGGCCGGCCTGCGCGCAGCCGGAACGGACGGTCTTGCGCAGCAGCAGGAACTCCCAGTCCTCCCCGCGGGAGCGGAAGGGATAGCAATTCACGCGTCCGATGAACAGTCTCCGGGTCTGGATCATCTTCGTCAGGAAGTCTAGCCCGATTCCCCCTCCAGCGCCACCCGGATGGCCTCGCCCACAGTCCGGACGCCGGCGCACTCCACGCCCGCCGAAGCGGCCACCGCGCGGGCGTCCCGGCGCGCCAGGATGAGCCTCGTGAAGCCGAGACGCGCCGCTTCCCGTGCCCGGCGCTCCGCCTGCGGCACCCCGCGCACCTCGCCTGACAGCCCCACCTCGCCCACCACCGCCGTGCCGGGAGGCACTGGACGGTCCTTCAGGCTGGACGCCACCGCCACTGCAAGAGCCAGGTCGGCGGCGGGCTCGGAGAGACGCAGCCCCCCGGTGACATTTGCGTACACGTCGGCCTGTCCCAGCCTCAGTCCGGCGCGCTTCTCCAGCACGGCCAGGACCAGAAGCAGACGGTTGAAGTCAACCCCCGAGGCCATCCGGCGCGGCGACGGGAAATGCGTGGGAGCGGCCAGGGCCTGGACCTCCACCAGAAGCGGACGCGTCCCCTCCAGCACGGGACACACGACGCTGCCGGCCCCCTTCTCGTCGCGCTCCGCGAGCAGCGCGGCGGACGGGTTCTCCACCGGGACCAGACCGGCCCCGCTCATCTCGAAGATGCCCACCTCGTCCGTGGCTCCGAAGCGGTTCTTCACGGCGCGCAGGATGCGGTAGGCGCTGTCGCGGTCGCCCTCGAAATACAGCACGGTATCGACCATGTGCTCCAGCACCCGGGGTCCGGCGAGAGAGCCGTCCTTCGTGACGTGCCCCACCAGAAACGCCGGAATCCCGCGTGAGCGGGCGACCGATGCCACCCTCGCCGCCGCCCCCCGCACCTGACTGACCGTCCCCGGCGCGGAGGGAGTGGCCGGGTCGGAGATGGTCTGGATGGAGTCGATGACCACCGCCCCCGCCCCCGTGCTCTCCACCAGCCCCTCCAGCAGGCTGGAGTCGGTCTCGGGACTGACCCAGACCCGTTCGGACTCCACGCCCAGCCTGCGGGAGCGCATCCTGACCTGGCGCGGGGACTCCTCGCCCGAGACGTAAAGCACCCCGGTCCCCTGCTCCGCCAGATGGCCGGACGCCTGCATCAGGAGCGTGGACTTCCCGATGCCGGGGTCGCCTCCGATGAGCACCAGAGAGCCGGGCACCAGCCCCCCTCCCAGCACACGGTCCAGTTCCGAGATGCCGGTGGACAGACGCTCCTCCTCTGCGCAGACGATGCTGGAGAGAGGCTCCGGAGCGGCCGGGCTTCGCGAGGGCCGCGTGCCGGACGCGGCCGGGACGACGGGCTCCTCGACGATGGTCGCCCACTGGGAGCAGTCCGGACACCGCCCCATCCAACGGGGCGATTCATAGCCGCAGTTCTGACAGACGAACCTGACCGAAGACCTGGACATCAGGGGTCACCGCCGTCAGGTTCCGCGCCGCGCGCCGCTTTCCCTTCCGGCCCGGACCTCCCCGGAACCGGCAGTCTTACCGGCAGGAAGCGGCCGAAGCACGGGGAACAATCCCCTTCGGGAGAGCGCCCACCACCTTCCGCCGGCGCATCCCGGGAGCAGCCTCCAATGAAGACCTACGCCCGGCTCACGGCCATCCTTCTGGCCGGTCTCTCCGCTGCCAGCGCGAGCGCCCAGAAGGTGAGCATCCCGCAGCCGTTCGACGTCCTGCAGGGGAAGACAAGCAAGTTCAAACTGGTCGCGGACCTGGACATGACGCTTTTCGTGATGAACCAGAGTCTGCCGATCAGCGGCCAGCTGGTGGCCATCCAGAACGTGCGCTACGGCGCCAGGCAGCCGGACGGACTCGCCCCAGTCACCACTTCGTTCCGAATCTCCAAACTGGAAGGCTCGGTGATGGGCCAGAGCGTCCCGGAACTGAAGCAGTCTCTGGCAGGGATGCCCGAGCTGCCGAAGGTGACCAGCTTCTATACGCGCCGCGGTGAGCTGCACAGCCTGAAGGTGTCCGGCGTTCCTGGAACGCGCGCGCCCATGTTCGTGAAGCTCGACCCGTCCCAGATGGCCGCGATGTCCAATCAGCTGCTGATGCCCCCGGCGGGCGAAGTGGAGCTCGGCGTCCCCAGGGTCGTCAGGCAGGACCTGAGCGCCGCCGGGATAGACGGCAGCTTCGAAGTACAGATCCTCCCGGTGGAGGTGGTGCGGGCGGCCGGGGAGGACGCCGTCCGGTTCCTGGTGACATCCGGGGACGGACAGGTCATCAGGTTCGAATCGCGCGGTCAGGGGCTTCCCGCCGACATCGCGTTCAGCGGAAGCGCCAGCATCTCGGTCTCCGGAGAGATGCTGGTGGGCCTGCGCAGCGGCGAGCCCATCCGGCAGAATCTGGACGCCGCCGTCATGCTGACGGCCGACACCCCTCAGGCTCCGATGGCGGGAGACCTGAGGATACGGCTGACAGGGTTCCGCCTGCAATAGACCGGACCCGTATTCGGGACATCCGGCCCGCGCCCCACTGGCGGCGCGGGCCTTTTTCGCGCCAACATCCTTCCCGGAGGGACGGGGGTTGGACACGAGGCCGGGAGGAGAAGTCATGAGACCCGTTCTTGCGCGTCTGCTGGCGGCGGCTGCAGTCTGCCTGGCTGCTGCCGGGTGCGGCGGCCGGGAGCAGGAAGACGCCACGCCGCAGGCGTGGACCAGCGCGAAATATCATCTGACGGCCACGCACCCGGCGAGGTGGGCGGTGAAAGACCTGGACACCGTCGAAGACCCGAAGACCGGAGCCACCGCCGTGGTGCTGTTCCGCAGGCTGGACCCGACGGACCGGGAGGTGACGGAGCGTCCGCCCATGGTCAAGGTGGTCTGGCGGCCGCGGCCCGCTCAGGCGCCGGCTCAGCCGGAAGCGCCCCTGCCCGGCGGCATCCCGAGTGTTGGCAGAGGCCCGCTGGGAGTGCCCACCATGGATTCCGGCATCACCGCCGGCTGGACGGAGTTCGGGGCGGTGGACATCCAGCGGCGCGACATCACCTGGCCGGGCAACATCCCGGCGGAGGAGGCCACCGCTCTTGCGCAGCCCGGCACGGCGTTCCTGGCGTTCTACGGCACCGGGCAGCTGGTGGGCGCGGCGCAGCGCGTGCGGGTGGTGGCGCTGAGGCTGCAGAACGGGACGTTCGAGATCATCCGCATCGCGCCGGACGGGAAGGCCGACATCATCGGCCAGGCCGACCGCATCGTCGATTCCATCAGGGTGACGCATTGAACCCGGAACGGCTGCTTCTGCTGAGCTTCACGTGTCCGGTGTCCCGGTTCACATACGCCGGACATCCGTCGCGGGGGACTCTCCACGAGCACACGAACGACCTGCACGACGCCGTCCGGCGCATCGCCGGCATCGCGGACAGGCACGGACAGCCGGTCTCCTGGGTCATCAACGACCAGGAGTATCTGGACTGCGAAGGGCTCCTGCCGTGGCTGCTGGAGCGGCGCGGGAAGGGAGACAGCATCCTTGTGACGATGGAGCTGACCACCTCGCCCGCCGGCATCGACAAACGGGACGCCGCGGCCATGCTGAGATGGATAGGCGAGCAGACACAAAAAGCCGGGCTGACACCGGACGGGCTCTGGAGCCTGAAGTTCTTCGAAAGCGACCTGCAGGCCATCCTGAGCCTCCCGCCGGACGAGTACGGCTGGGCGCGCAACCTGGCGGGAAGCTGCTGGCACCAGGAGGGCATCGACGACAGCACGTGGCTCGGCTGTCCGTACAACCCGTATTACCCCGCCGTCTGGAACAGCAAGGCTCCCGCGCAGCCCGGGGAGGACCACTCCCTGCTGATGCTGGAGTGGCTGACTCGCGACATCAACGCCATCCTCCACGGGGGGTTCCCGGCCACCTTCTCGCTGGACCCCGCCGACTCCAACCGCCGGGACGCGGGAGGGTTCTCCTGCGAGGCCGACGCCCTGCGCTATTCGGTGGCGCTCATCGACGAGACCGCGCGTCAGGTGGCGTTCAACCCCACGGTGGTCATCAACATCAATGAAGAGGCCCGCCACTACCAGACCGAAGGCCACGACAAGGACTATATGCTGGACGGGATGTTCCGGCGCTTCGCCGAGATAGCGGCTTCTCCGCCCCCGGGCGTCACCGTGCGGCAGGCGGCCTGTCGCGACGTATGGCGGGAGTTCCGTCAGAGACACCCGGCCACGCCCGAAAGCATCTGGCTGACGCGCGACCTGGACTGGCGCGAAGGGGAGTTGGCAGGCGCGGATGCGGCCTACTCCTCGCGTCCCCGGGGCGACCTTGCTTTGCTCTACCAGGACTCTTCGCTGCAGTCCGCCTTCCTGCGTTCGAGAGGGCCGCTGCCCGTGGAGCTGTTCGACTACACGGAGCGGGCGCCGGGCCGCGATTCCAACGACCCCTACCCGCTTAGGAGGCTGCCGCCCCTCCAGCTGCGCTCCCGGGAGATGGACGCATCGGGAGGCGAAGCATCGGTGCGGATGGCGGTCCATTCGGAAGCCGGGGCCGGCCTCTGTCCCGTCATGCTCTGGGACGCCCCCGTGAAGGGGGACGAGCGCGTCATCGCGCTGGAAGGCTGCATCAGGCGGGCACGCCCCACTCCCGCCGGGCTTTTCCTGCTGCTGGAGCTTGCCGCCGGAACAAGCGAGGCGTTCGTCCGTCTGAAGCGCCAGGCTGGCTGAACAGCCCGGAGGAGGGAAACTCCCCCGGGGCGCAATCACCGGCTCTCCTGCATCAGGGCGATCAGCTCCCTGCAGAACGCCGGAAGGTCGTCGGGCTTGCGGCTGGTCACCAGATTGGCATCGACGACGACCTCCTCATCCACCCAGTCGCACCCGGCGTTGACCATATCGTCACGGATGGCGGAGAACGACGTCGCCCGGCGGCCGCGCAGCGCATCCGCCGACACGAGCATCCATCCACCGTGGCAGATGGAAGCGATGGGCCGCCCGAGAGCGTTGAACTCCCTCACGAACTCGATCATCTTCGGCTCGCGCCGCATGAAGTCGGGAGCCCATCCGCCCGGGATGACCAGCGCGTCGAACTCGTCCGGGCGCGCCTCGTGGACCGTCCGGTCCACGTCCACGGGGTACCCGAACTTGCCCCGGTACGACGGCGCGGAGCCGCTGCCGATGAACTCCACCACGGCTCCCTCCTCGCGAAGCCGCAGCGCCGGATACCAGACCTCCAGGTCCTGGTAGTCCTGCTCCACCAGGACCGCCACCTTCTTTCCGGCCAGTGCTGCCAAAGCGTCCTCCTGAAAACGCGGATATCGAGCTTCCGTCTCCTGGAGTATACCCGTGGACAGACCCGCGAAAGCCAGAGCAGAAGGCGGAGGTGTGGCAGAGGGACGCCCGGCTCAGCGGGCCGCGGGGGAGTCGAGGGGCACCAGCATGATCTGGCCGGGCCCGGTGCCGACCACCAGGATGGTCTGCGCGTCCTGCGAGGGCGGACAGGCCGCTTCCCCTGCGCTTCGGACGAGATGCGGCAGGGCAGCCGCTCCGCCCAGCGCCAGGCCGGCCAGGGGAACCAGCACCACGGCAAGCGCGGCAGCAAGGCGGAGAGCGTTCCTCGCCCGGTCCATGCTCTCCTGCAAGACATAGCTGCGCACCAGCCGCCGGTAGCGTTCGTCCTCGTCGCGTCCGCCGGCCGCCGGGCACGCAGCGCTCCTCGCGAAAAGGAGGTCGGACCTGGCGGAATCCGGATGCCGGGACATCAGGCGGGCATAGGCTCGGGTGAGTTCCTTCATCCGGGCGTCGGCTATCAGGTCACCCGGATGCAGGTCGGGGTGGTAGAGCTTCACCCTCCGGCGGAAGGCTCTCTTGATCTCCTCTCGGGACGCCCCGGGCGCGAGCCCCAGCACATCCCAGTCGCTGCCGGACATGGCCGCCCGTCTGCCTCTCCTGATGGTCTGCCCCCATTATACAGCACCGGGGCGCTCCGCGGAAGCCCCCTTCAGGCAGCCGGCTCGATGAGCCGGGGCGAGTCGTTTGCAGGGTTGTTGACGGCCCGGCTGACCGGCCAGAACTGCAGGAAGCCGTCACCTGGCGGGTCCAGCAGCGGCAGCAGCTCGTCCGGCCTCTGCACGTCCGGGTCCAGCCAGACATCGAACTCCGGGGGTTCCAGGATGACGGGCATCCGCTCGTGCAGCTCGCGGAGGGCGGGCGAAGCGGCGGTCGTGATGATGGTGCAGGTGTCGAGCTCGGTCCCGTCCGGGCCGGTCCACCGGTCCCAGAGCCCGGCCAGCGCCAGGATGCCCCGGTCCTTCCTGCAGACGTAGAACGGCTGCCGCCCTCCAGCGCCCTCCGCCCATTCATAGAACCCGGTGGCCGGGATGATGCATCTCCTGTAGCGGAACGGTCCCCGATAGGCGGGCTTCTGGTGCACTGTCTCCGCCCTCGCGTTGATCATCCGCGCGCCGGGGACAGGCTCGCGGGCCCACGAAGGGACAAGCCCCCACAGGACGGGTGCCAGCTCGCGCC
>FWPV01004455.1_pt1 | contig 29771 bp, 24 predicted proteins | sample 2228371 | NCBI WGS metagenome assembly FWPV01 (sample SAMEA103939776, study PRJEB20133) | metagenome | reverse complement strand
CATGTGATCGGGCCCGAGCTTGGGTTGACGAAGCCAGGAATGACCATTGTTTGCGGGGACAGCCATACTTCGACCCATGGTGCTTTTGGTTCACTTGCATTTGGAATAGGGACGAGTGAAGTGGAGCACGTCCTTGCGACACAAACCCTTTGGCAGGCAAAACCGAAAACACTTAAGGTGGAGGTTTCCGGTTCGCTTGGACCTGGTGTAAGTGCAAAGGATGTCATCCTTTATATCATCAGTAAACATGGAGTCAAATTTGGCACTGGCTATGTGATCGAATTTTGCGGAAATGCCATTAAGAAAATGTCCATGGAGGAGAGGATGACAATCTGCAATATGTCGATTGAAGGAGGAGCAAAAGCTTCAATCATTGCCCCAGATGAAACCACCTTCTCTTATTTAACTGGCAGAAAATACGTCCCGGCAGGAGCAAGCTTTGCAGCAGCAATCCAGGAATGGGAGGGACTTCCTTCAGATGCGGATGCAGAATATGACAGTACGATCTCGATTGATGGAAGGCTAATTGCGCCAATGGTGAGCTGGGGTACAAACCCATCAATGACTGCACCGGTTACGGGCAGAGTACCTTTTTTGCATGAGTGCGAAACGGAAGCAGAAAAGAAAGCGGTCCGGCGTGCCCTGGAATACATGGGGCTCTCAGAAGGGCAGGAAATTACCGATGTAAAGGTAAATAAAGTATTCATCGGGTCATGTACAAATTCCAGGATTGAGGACCTTCGTGCTGCTTCTGAAATCATCAGAGGGAATAAAGTGGCCAAGGGTGTCCAGGCGATTGTGGTGCCGGGATGTGCCGATTATACCCGCAGCCAGCTCGATGAACTGACCGCCGTCGTCAAAGGCCAGGGGGCAGCCGGCCTGGTCACTTTTGCCTTCCGGAGCGATGGGGTGAAGGGGGCTGCGCTCAAATTTCTCTCGGAGGGGGAGATCGCCACGATTGCCGCGCGCACCGGAGCGCAGACAGGGGATTTGGTCTGTATCGTTGCCGCTGCGCCGGCGGTGGTGGCAGCTTCACTCTCGGCGTTGCGGCTCACTTTCCGTGACCGACTGGCATTAGCCGATCCCAAACTGCTGGCCTTCGCTTGGGTGCTCGACTTCCCCATGTTCGAGTGGAACGCAGAGGAACAGCGTTGGGATGCGGCCCATCATCCCTTCACCATGCCGCGCCCCAATACCTATGAAGCGATGATGGCCGATCCGCTCGCCGTGCTCTCCGATGCTTATGATCTGGTCTGCAACGGCTACGAACTGGCGTCGGGCAGCATCCGGGTGCACGATCCGAAGATACAGATGGACATCTTCCGCGTGTTAGGCTACCCGGAGGCTGAGGCGCGGGCTAAGTTCGGGCATATGATGGAAGCCTTCTCCTACGGTGCGCCCCCCCACGGGGGTATGGCGCCCGGCATTGATCGCCTGGTGATGCTGTTGGCCGACGAGACCAATATCCGTGAGGTCATTGCTTTCCCCAAGACGGCGCAAGCCGCCGATCTGATGGCGAATACACCGGCAGCGGTTTCCGAGCGGCAGTTGAAAGACCTTCATATTCGACTCGAGCTGTCATGAACTCTGTCAGCGGTAGCGGTGACATTAAACTTCTACCCCGGCGACTACAGGGCGCTCGGCGTTTTTTTCTCCGTGAGCTCTGTGTCCTCGGTGGCTACTCTCAGAGAGGGCAGCCATGACATTGCTGTTGCAAAGTCCCTGTTTTGAATTCGGCTGGGAATCTCAGCAGGGCACATTTCGCTTGCAGAGTCCTGGCCGTGCGTTGCGCTGTGTTGCCGGGATAGAGGTCTTCCGGCGGGGCCATGGTCGCATATTGACGACCGATAAACTTCCGGCCGGCCGTGTCGAGACCACCCATGGCGAGGATGTCCAGGGACAGTCAGAAGGTGCGATCATCAGTTATCTCGAAAGCCAGGGTTTGACGCTGAGTTTGATCGTTCGAGTTTACCCTTCGCGTCCTTTTGTCCTTCTCAAACTGACCGTGACAAACGTAGGGCCGGAGCCGGTGCATGTCCGCCGCTTCTTCATCAACACCATACCGGACGGTTTTCAATCCATCGAGCCTCCTACCGGTTTCTACGTAAACGGCTGGCAATCCTGGTCAACGAGCGGCTTTGTCCCCGCCCATGGCCACGGCTTTGTTCCCATCCTGCCGGTGCGTTGGTTACAGGGCCCGATGATCCATAATGCTTTGACGCCTTGGGGGAGCAAGGGGAATCTGTGGAGCGAGATGGTGGGCGCACTGATCACGCCGCGCGAAGCATTGATTGCCGGGGCGGCCTCGCTGGCGGACCAATTTGTCCAGGTCGGTGCGCATCTTCGTCCGGGGCACTACGGTTTTACCCTCCAGTCGCAGACCGATGGGGTACCGTTGGCTGCCGGCGAGGGATTGTCCTCGGAATGGTTCTATCTGGAATGGGTGTCTTTGCCCAATCCCGATCCTTTTGCCCAATATGCCTATGCGGTGATGCGGCAGATGCAATTGCCAACCCCTGCCCCGGCTTTGACGGGTTGGTGCTCGTGGTATATGTACGGGAATCGGGTACACGAGGAGCATATCATCAGCAATCTGGCCGCCGCAGCTTTGTTGGCCGACGAGATGCCCCTTCAGGTCATTCAGTTGGACGAGGGGTATCAGACGATATGGGGGGAGTGGACCACCCGCAACGAAAATTTCCCCCATGATTTTTGTTGGCTGACGGGGCGCATTCGGGGTTCGGGATTTACACCGGGTTTGTGGTTAGGGCCGCTGACCGCTTATCCCCAATCCCGCCTTGCCGTTGAACATCCCGATTGGCTTTTACGCACCCCTCAAGGCCGACCTGTCTCGCCGGGATTGATTGCGGGAACTTTGGCCAGGGTGCTCGACCCCACCCATCCCGAAGTCCAAAATCATATCCGGGAGCTGGTGCAGAAAGCGGTGCAGGAGTGGGGATTCTCGTACCTGAAGTTGGACTTTATGTACGCGGGAGCACTGGTGGGACAACGGCATAATCCCTGGCTTACCCGGGCCCAGGCCCTGCGCCAGATTTTCCAGATCATTCGCACGGCCGCGGGTAGTGAGACATACCTCGTCGGCTGTGGTGCGCCATTGCAATGTGCGCTGGGCCTTGTGGATGCGTTGCGTATCGGCCCCGACACCGCACCGAGCTGGGAGCCGGCTTTTGGCCGTGTGGGCCGTTTTATGAAGCGTAACCCTTCTTTGCCGAGTTTGCGCAACAGTCTGCGCAATGTTGCCACGCGCGCCTGGATGCACAATCGTTGGTGGACCAATGATCCCGACACCCTGATTATGCGCCGTACCTTCACCCGCCTGACCGACGATGAAGTCCTGGCACAAGTGACACTTCTGGGCCTTGCCGGGGGATTGTTGTTGCTCTCCGATGATCTGGAGGCCCTGCCACCCGACCGGCGCGCGCAGGTGGCCGCTTTGTTCCCTCCGCTGTTGGAAGGAATGGATGTGCTAGACCTCTTTCAAAAGGAAATGCCGGAAGAAGTCGTTGTTCCCATTGCCCGTCCCTGGGGGCATTGGCGCCTGGTTGGGCTTTTCAATTGGAGCACTTCGCCGATCGAATGCACTCTACCCGCCGAACTATCGGTGGATGAGCGCAAGCCTTATCACCTCTTTGACTTTTGGGAACGGCGTTATTTGCGTATCGAACCGGGCGCCCCACCGCCGGTTTTCCATTTGCCGCCCCATGGGGCCACCTTACTGGGCATTCGTCCGCTCATGCCAGGGGCTCACCTGGTGGCCACCACCTTTCACATCTCGCAGGGGGCGGAGATCACCGAATGGCACCTTGAGGCCGCGGTGCTCACGCTGACATTGGAAATCAAACGTTTGGCGCAAGGCGAAGTTTGGTTGGCCCTGCCGGCACGGCCTCAATCCGTCTTGTTGAACGGTAGACCATTGCCGGCTGAAGCCATGCGCCTTGTCGCCACAGGGATATGGGCTATCTCCTGTTATATTAACCATAGCGGCACCCTGGACGTAAGGTGGGCCACCGCTTAGCGCACCGGGTTGTCTCCGCTGAACAACGACGCCCGCAGTTGTGCCGCTATCTGTTGAAGCTCCGCCGTTGTGAGCATGGCCGGCGAGCGCGGACGGGGCAACGTAACGTTCAGGATGGCGACGATGCGCCCCGGTCGCGCGCTCAGCACGACGACGCGGTCGGCCAGCAACGTCGCTTCCTCAACGCTGTGCGTCACCATCAGAACGGTGCGCTTATCTCTTTCCCAGATGCGCAACAACTCCGCCGCCATCCGCTCACGGGTCAAAGCATCAAGGGCGCCGAAAGGTTCATCGAGGAGCAATATCTCAGGATTTTGGGCCAACGCCCGCGCCAAGGCCGTCCGTTGCGCCATCCCCCCGGAAAGATGGGCAGGGTACTCTTTCTCAAAGCCGGCTAACCCTACCAGCTCCAATAGATCTCTGGTGCGCGCGTGGATTTCTTGAGCCGGCAGCCCTTCGATTTCCAGGGGGAGCGCGATGTTAGCGTGCACCGAGCACCAGGGTAAAAGGGTGGGCTGTTGAAAAACCAACCCGATGCGCTTTTGCGGAGTGTGGTGTGGTTTCCCCTCCAACAAAATCTCGCCGCGCGTGGGTTGAAGTAGCCCGGCGACAATGCGCAGCAACGTTGACTTCCCGCAGCCTGATGGGCCGATGAGGCAGACAAATTCCCCTTTGTTCACCTCCAACGAGACATCTTCCAATGCGCTGAGGGTGCCTTGATAGCCGCGGAAACTGGCAGAGAGATGGCGAATCTGGAGAAATGGTTCACCCATGATGCTCTCTGGGCTGTGGACTACCGTATAAACGCATTGGTGAACAATGTCTCGACCGGCACAGTCTTTTCGATCAAACCGATTTCTGCCATCACCGTTTGGGCCTCTTGCCATACTGCGGCATCGAACCGCCCGAGTTGTGAAGCGCGCCAGCGCTCGATGCTGGCACGCAACACCTCACGCTGAGCTGCCTCTTTTTCCATCAACCCTTCGATGTAGTGGCTGCTGATTTCAAAAGCTGCCTCCGGGTCGGCGATGACATCTTTCAATCCCGACAAAAAGGCCGTCACGAAGGCCCGTACCTCTTGGGGATGTTCTTTGACCATCGTGTCACTGCTGACGATGACCGCCGAGACGAGATTGGCATAATCCGAGACATACAGAGCATTGAACGGGATGCCTTCTTGGGCCAGGACTACCGGTTCATTGTTTGCATAAACGACCACCGCATCCACGTTTCCCGCCGTGAGCATGGCCAGTTGCGTGTAGCCGATAGTCTGTAGATCAATGTCCGCTTCGGTCAGTCCCCCGGCTTTCAAAAGAGCGTGCAACCCGATATACGAAGCCCCGAATGTCTCCGGGATGCCGATCCGCAGCCCCCGTAAATCCGCCGGTGAACGTAGTGGCGTATTCTGCAATGCAATCACGGCCACCGGAAAACGCTGATACCATGCAGCCACGGCAACAACCGGCAACCCGCGACTACGGGCCTGGATGACCTGATCTCCACTCGCCACGGCAAATGGGATTTCTCCGGCTGCAACCAATTGAATGCCGTCGGTCTCCCAGCGATAGTCGAATGACACATCGAAGCCGGCCTGGGCGAAGTAGCCACGTTCTTTGCTGACGTAGAACGGGCTGAACTGCACATTGGCGACATACCCCATCGGCAGGTTGAGCGGCATCAGCGCCGACTGTGTGGATTTGGCGGTACAACCTGCTATAACTATTAGAATTACCGTCATCATAAGATAGAACCAACGTGTGCGCATTATAACCTCCCTTTGAAAAATAAGGATCAGTAGAGCGACCAATGCTGCAAGGGGATCGTCAGATCCCCCTTCCAACCTGGATCTGACGATCCAGCCCAAGCAAAATGAGAGCTACCGAGGATAAAAAATCTGCTCACTCTGCTTAATCCGCTGACAAGATTTGCTTGATCTGCCCGATTCCTCGGTGAGCGTTTACGCTGCCTCCTCATCGCGCGCCGTTGTCGTATCGGCGCTATTCCATCTCAGCACATAGCGTTCTACCAGGGCCAGCAGCGCGTAGACCGTCAGGGCAATTCCCATGAGGGTGAGGATGGCGACAAACATCGTCGGCAAATCGTAATGATGCTGCCCCTGTTTGACCAAATACCCCAGTCCTTTTGTCGAAGCGACAAACTCACCGACCACAGCTCCCATGCCGGCGAGTGTCCCACTGACCTTAAGGCCGGCCAGGAACGCCGGCAGTGTCGCCGGGATCTCCAACCTGGTGATGACTTTGTGACGGGGTGCCTCCAACATGCGGAATAAGTCGCGCAAATGTGGATCAATACCTCTGAGACCGCCGACGACATTGACCAGGACGGGAAAGAATACGATGAGGGCACAGACCACCACCTTCGAGACCAATCCCGATCCAAACCATACCGTCAACAGCGGAGCGAGCGCCACAATAGGCACCGCTTGTGAGGTGACAATGGCCGGCTCCAATAGATAAGCGATAAATCTGTTGTGCGCTACACCGTAGCCCAAGAGCACCGCAAACGTGGTGCCCACCAGCAACCCCAATCCCATTTCGACCAACGTTGCTGCGGCGTTATGGAGCAGTATGCCGTTGCCGATGAGCTTCACGAACTCGGCTGCGACGGCACGGGGAGTAGGGAGCAAAAATCGTCGTGGCGTATCGCCCATCCACAGAACCGCCGTTTGCCAAACCAGCAGACTCAACCCCATCGAAAGCAGGTAAAGGGGCAGATGCCGAACAGATGTCGGGCTGCGATCGTGGCCGGATTTTACCGTCACCCGTGTTGCCATAGCTTTCTCCTGTGACCTCCATACAAAAACGCCCCAAAGTTCAACTTCGGGGCGTTATCGAACAAGCCAACCTGATATTTTCCTTCTCCCATCCGGACTGTACCGTCGGCTCCAGATTTTCACCGGATCAGCAGTCTGGGCTTAGCAGACTGCTCGCGGGCTTCGAACCGTCGCCTCTCGACGACTTTCGTTTACCGCCGGTAGGGAATTAGACGGCCACAGCATGACGCCGACCGGCCTCTTCACCCTGCCCCGAAGGAACGCTCTTCAAACTGTTAAATCACGTATAAGTATACCACATTTTGCCGTTTATTCGAGGCCCGTGCGCAGTTGGGTGCATTTCAGAATGTGGGCGAATCTTCTGCGTATTGCACCGCAGAGCACGCAGCGTTTGCAGAGATTTAAGAAATCCCTCTGCGCGCTCGGCGAACTCGGCGGTTAAATCAGACGTTTATCTGGCTTTTGCCCCCCAATTGACATGCACCCGCGCAGTTTTCTGGGTCTCCTGCGCCATCCGACAACGATACCGATGATGACAAGGGCCATAGTACCACGGCAATTCATCCTGGCCGGATCGTTACTCGGCAGTATAATCAGCGTGGGGGTTGCCGTTGGCGTTGGCGTGACGAGCGCGGGAGAAGCAGGGGACGTTGCGCTTGGGGTTGGCGCTGCCGTTGCTACAGCCGGAGGGCTTTCGGGACGGGCAGTTATCTCTGCATCACTGCCGAATCGGAAATGATAGGCTGTGCCGTCGTCGGCCACATAAAACACCTCTTCCCCGACCGCAAAATAAGTCAGCAACTCCGGGTGCATCGCGCTGAGCTCCCAGTACATCTTGGACATAAAAGGAACTTCTTGCGCCGTCATCCTATCTGGAACGTAAGTTGTATCCATACAAACATTGTTTTGGCAGAGAAAGGCCCTGTCTCCTACGTGGCGGATTTGGCTTGGCGCCCGTCCCGTTCCTGCCGCCGGCGTCGGAAGCGGCCATTCGCCGACAGGAAGCGGCGCTTCCGCGTTGCCCAACCCTTTGCGCATCTCGGCATCCTCAACGGCTTCTGCGCCGGAAACTGCCGTTGGGACTGTGGCGATATGTTCCGCGAATCTATCCGTGGCCCTATCGCGGCCTTCGACACTCAAAGTGTTTATCGGCTCTTCGATCAGAAATGAAGTATAGGGTGTGATGATGCCATACCGCAGGCTCAATTCGACGACTGCCTGAACCCATTCGGCGTTCTCGCCATGCAAACGGATCTGCGTGAGCAAATAGCCGATTTTCCGGGCTGCCCACAAGCGCGGAATGAAATCTTTGCTCCTATCGGCCCGGAAGTTTCCTTCATAACGATAAGCGACGTGCCGTCCTTCGACCTCACCGGTCAGTGTAATCGGTTGCACCCCCTCCCCGCTATAGCGTCCCGTCACGATAAGCTGTGTGCCGGCGTACAAGTCGGGGAGCGGCAGTGGATAAACATCGTAAGTCTGGATGGCGCCGAAATCCAAACGCACTGCGGTCAAGAGTGGGCTTTGAATGCGCGCATAAAAGGCCGACACCTTTTCATCAATCCGCTCTTCTGGCTTGACATAGGCCGGGATGCCCTTGTGATCTTGCGCTAATTGGTCCAAGAATAACGTATTGACATCATATCCGACGCCGAAAGGAAAGATACGGGTGGCCGCCGGCGCCTCCTGGCCCAAGGTGCTCAAGAGCGTCTGATCGTCAACGATCCCCTCGGTTGCCAGCCCATCGGTCAGAAAGATGATGACGCTTGGGCGATCGGTTGCCGTTATCTGGGCCAATGCCGTGGAGAGCGCCAGATAGATATTCGTACCCCCCAACGCTTCAAGTCGCTGAACCCACTGCACGGCGGCATTGGCTTCTCGCCCGTCCTGCAAACTGTTGGCATACGTGCGCACCCCGCTGCTGAAAGCGATCACATTGAAACGATCCTCAGGGTTTAGATGTTCGAGAATGTAGGTGAGGGCAGCTTTGGCTTGCGTGAGCTTTTCACCATCCATCGAACCCGAGGTATCCAATACCAATAAAATATCTTTGGGCAGAACACGTTGTGTTTCGGCAGCCAGGGCCGGCGTTAGCAACAGGAGGAAAAACCCATCTTCGTTACCTGCTTGATAAGTGAACAAATTGGCCTCAATTTCATCTCTGCTCGTCCCCACATACAACTCGAAATCGTGCTGCGGAAGGACGTGAGCAGCCTCATAGCTGATGGTTGCCCGATAGGCATCTTCTTTGGTGATCACCACCTCGTTTTGATGGCTGGGAGAATAAATCGCGCGTAGGGGGGTTTTCGACGTTAAGCGCACAAAAATACTGACCTGTTCCAAAGGCAATGCGGAGAAACGCTCCGTATTGAGGGGATAGCGGTAAAACATGAGGTTATCGTTTAGAGGGAGCACTTGTGTATATTTGAGCTGGATGCGCCGCTCTTCTCCGGCCGGGATTGGGAAAATACGAGCACGCACCGCATCGCGTCCGATATATTCCAACAAAGCCGGATCGCGTTGCCGTTGCACATAACTCTCGTAAATTTCACGCGCCTTATCTGCCGGCAGGATCTCCCCTTCCCAGGGCTTTCCGTCCACCCACATCACAAAGCTCTGGACCACTGCCCCCGGTGGCAGAGGAAAGACATAAGTGCCCTCTGCCGGCGTCCGCCCATCATTGCGGAACACTTGATCAACTTGCGTGATGGCCACCTGATCCTCAAGGGTCACCATCACACGGTGATAGCGGATCGTCAACCAGGGCCGCCAATCAAGCGGGGGTTCGATGGGCGGATCAATAATGATGATCCCATCGGCGCGGACGGGCATGGTTGTGATAAAGATGACGAACAAAGCCGGCAAAACCGCACTCCATCTTCTCATGGCATACTCCTCGATCTTATCCATGAAATCCTGAACATCCTGTTCATCCCTATTTGCTCTATGATTAAGACGTGATCATAGGACAAAAAAGTTCCCGCTTGACAAGAAAGAGGGCTGTGGTAGAATCCTGCCCCGTGTGTGAAACAAGGCGTGTCGCGGCAGGTGATGGATTGACACGCCAAAGCCGGAGAGCAGGCGCAGTTTTCGTCAAAATTGAGGGCGCGTCCTGCTTGACAAACACCGATAGTTGTAGTATACTGTAAGTTACAAAGTGATAAGATACCGAACGGGCAAGACTGATCAAGGATGATCAAGTTGCCGGGGCCGATGCTGAAGGAGGGCATCGGCTTTCGCATCGGAGGACCTTAACAATTGAAGAGTGACAGGAAAGACGGAAGCGGGGACGAAAGGAAAAGTTCTCGCCGGAAGGCGAGGAATGTTGTTATGGAGAGTTTGATCGTGGCTCAGGATGAACGCTAGCGGCGCGCTTAATGCATGTAAGTCGGGCGATGAGTCTCTTCGGAGGCATCAGCGGCAGACGGGTGAGTAACACGTAGGTGACCTGCCCTCAAGTCGGGGATAACGGGTGGAAACACACGCTAATACCGGATGGACTCAGCCGGTCAAAGGGTTGAGGAAAGCTGCGAAGCGCTTGAGGAGGGGCCTGCGGCCCATCAGCTGGTTGGTAGGGTAACGGCCTACCAAGGCGAAGACGGGTAGGGGGTGTGAGAGCACGGCCCCCCACAATGGGACTGAGAGACGGCCCATACTCCTACGGGAGGCAGCAGCAGGGAATATTGCACAATGGACGGCAGTCTGATGCAGCGACGCCGCGTGAGTGAAGAAGGCCTTCGGGTTGTAAAACTCTTTTCGGGGGGAAGAGAGAGGACGGTACCCTCGGAATAAGCGTCGGCTAACTACGTGCCAGCAGCCGCGGTAATACGTAGGACGCGAGCGTTATCCGGATTTACTGGGCGTAAAGCGTCTGTAGGCGGATGAGTAAGTTGGATGTGAAAGCTTCGGGCTTAACTCGGGGAGGCCATTCAATACTGCTGATCTAGAGGGCGTGAGAGGGGAGCGGAATTCCCGGTGTAGCGGTAAAATGCGCAGATATCGGGAGGAACACCAGTGGCGCAGGCGGCTCCCTGGTACGCACCTGACGCTGAGAGACGAAAGCTAGGGGAGCGAACAGGATTAGAGACCCTGGTAGTCCTAGCCCTAAACGCTGGATGCTAGGTGTGGGGTTGAATAGACTCCGTGCCGCAGCTAACGCGCTAAGCATCCCGCCTGGGGAGTACGGCCGCAAGGTTAAAACTCAAACGAATTGACGGGGCCCCGCACAAGCAGCGGAGCGTGTGGTTTAATTCGATGCTACACGAAGAACCTTACCTGGGTTTGACATGGGGGTGGTAGGGAGACGAAAGTTGACCGACCCGCAAGGGAGCCCTCACAGGTGCTGCATGGCTGTCGTCAGCTCGTGCCGTGAGGTGTCGGGTTAAGTCCCGTAACGAGCGCAACCCTCGCCCTTAGTTATACGTGTCTAGGGGGACTGCTGGCGGAAAGCCGGAGGAAGGTGGGGATGACGTCAAGTCAGCATGGCCCTTATGTCCAGGGCTACACACACGCTACAATGGTCGGTACAAAGGGCAGCGCAGCCGCGAGGCGGAGCGAATCTCAGCAAAGCCGACCGTAGTACGGATTGCAGGCTGCAACCCGCCTGCATGAAGCTGGAGTTGCTAGTAACCGCGCGTCAGCGATAGTGCGGTGAATACGTTCCCGGGGCTTGTACACACCGCCCGTCACGTCATGGGAGTCGGTAACGCCTGAAGCCGGTAGCCTAACGCGCAAGCGGGGGCGCCGTCGAAGGCGGGGCTGGCGACTGGGACGAAGTCGTAACAAGGTAGCGGTACCGGAAGGTGCGGCTGGATCACCTCCTTTCTAAAGGGACAGAGGGGATGCGCAATCCCCTCGCCAACCGCTTGCCCTTCTTCCCCTTTCCTGTCACTCTGCAGTTGTTAAGGATCACCATATCCCTTGCACATTAACAAAGGTATAGCGAGAGCAGTAAAGAACAAGAAGAACAAGAAGTAAATGAGAACATCAAGGTCTCCGTATCACGGAGAAGCTACAAAGGGCGCTTGGAGGATGCCTCGGCGACAAGAGCCGAAGAAGGACGCGGTACACTGCGAAAAGCCTCGGGGAGTCGTGTGCAGACGCAGATCCGGGGATATCCGAATGGGGAAACCCCCCTGGGGAAGACCCAGGGACCGGACACTGAACCCATAGGTGTCTGGGGGGAACGCGGGGAACTGAAACATCTTAGTACCCGCAGGAAAAGAGAAGATTCCCTAAGTAGTGGCGAGCGAAAGGGGAGGAGCCCAAACCCGCCTGGTGGAGAAACCTGCAAGTGTTGCCAGGAGGGGGTAGGAGGAGCTGAGAGCCGTCGTTGCAGCGGCGGGACGGAGGACAAAGGCCGGAACTAGCCGAAAGACGCTGGAAAGGTCTGCCGGAGAAGGTGAAAGCCCGGTAGGCGAAAGGGAAGGCACTCCGCTCAGGATCCTGAGTACCACAGGGCACGAGGAACCCGGTGGGAAGCAGGGCCGACCACGGTCCAAGGCTAAATACTCTTGACGACCGATAGCGCACAAAGTACCGTGAGGGAAAGGTGAAAAGAACCCCGGTGAGGGGAGTGAAAGAGAATCTGAAACCAAGCGTCTACAAGCGGTCAGAGCACCATACTTGAAAGAGGAAGTGCGATGGCGTGCCTTTTGGAGAATGAACCAGCGAGTTACTCTTGGTTGCGAGGTTAAGGCAGGGACAGCCGGAGCCGTAGGGAAACCGAGTCTGAAGAGGGCGTCGAGTAGCCAGGAGTAGACACGAAACCAGGTGAGCTACCCATGTCCAGGCTGAAGCGAGGCTAAACCCTCGTGGAGGGCCGAACCTTTCTCTATTGCAAAAGGGTGGGAAGAGGTGTGGGTAGGGGTGATATGCCAAACGAACCTGGAGATAGCTTGTTCTCCCCGAAATAGCTTTAGGGCTAGCCTCGCGGGATAAGAGATGGAGGTAGAGCACTGGATGGGCTAGGGGGCGCAAGCCTACCGAACCCAACCAAACTCCGAATGCCATTTTTAAGGAACGCGGGAGTCGGACTACGAATGATGAGATCCGTAGTCGAAAGGGAAAGAGCCCAGACCGTCGGCTAAGGTCCCGAAGTGCGGACTAAGTGGGAAACGTTGTGGGATTGCCGAGACAGCCAGGAGGTTGGCTTAGAAGCAGCCATCCTTGAAAGAGTGCGTAATAGCTCACTGGTCGAGGGATTCTGCGCGGAAAATGTAACGGGGCTAAAGTACGCCACCGAAGCCGCGGGCCTCCGGGAGGGGGTGGTAGGGGAGCGTTGTGTAGATGAAGAAGCTGTACCGGAAGGAGCAGTGGAGTCTACAGAAGTGAGAATGCTGGTATGAGTAGCGAAAAATGTGTGCGAACCACATTCACCGCAAGCCCAAGGGTTCCGACGGAAGGGCAATCCACGTCGGGTTAGTCGGGCCTAAGCCGAGGCCGGAAGGCGTAGGCGATGGAGATCCGGTTAATATTCCGGGACCGGCGATGGGGAGTGAAGGGGGGAAGCAGAGCGCGAAGTCAACCCGGCGGATGGTAGGGCCGGGCCAAGCGTGTAGGCCGAAGAAGGGGGTAGGGAAAGCCGCTCCTGGAGGTCGAGGCGTGAAGGGGAGTCGTAAGACGGAAGTGACGGGTGCGCGCTGCCAAGAAAAGCCTCTAAACGGGGAACCATCGTTGACCGTACCGCAGACCGACACAGGTGGGTGGGTAGAGAATACCAAGGTGAACGGGGAAACCTTCGTCAAGGAATTAGACAAATTAACCCCGTAACTTCGGGAGAAGGGGTGCCCCTGGAGGTGAAGGATGAAACATTTGGAGCGTCTGGGGGTCGCAGTGAAAGGGCTCTAGCGACTGGTTACCAAAACCACAGGTCTCTGCGAACGCGGAAGCGGAAGTATAGGGGCTGACACCTGCCCAGTGCCGGAAGGTTAAGGGGAGAGGTTAGAGGGAACTCGAGGCTTTGAACCGAAGCCCCGGTGAACGGCGGCCGTAACTATAACGGTCCTAAGGTAGCGAAATTCCTTGTCGGGTAAGTTCCGACCCGCACGAATGGTGTAACGACTAGAGCATTGTCTCGACGAAGGACCCGGCGAAATTGAAGACGCGGTAAAGATACCGTGTACCCGCAGCAGGACAAAAAGACCCCGTGGAGCTTTACTGCAACTTGGCACTGCGTTAGGGTGCAGTTTGTGTAGGATAGGTGGGAGACGGAGAAGCTGGGACGCCAGTCTCGGTGGAGTCGGCGGTGAAATACCACTCTGACTGGACTTTGACGCTAACGCTTGACCGTAAACCGGGAAGTGGACCGTGCCAGGCGGGCAGTTTGACTGGGGTGGTCGCCTCCTAAAAGGTAACGGAGGTGCCCAAAGGTTTCCTCAGGTGGAATGGAAACCCACCGGAGAGTGCAAAGGCAGAAGGGAGCTTGACTGTAAGGCTGACAGGCCGCACAGAGCCGCAAGGCGGGCTTAGTCATCCCACGGTACCGAGTGGAAGGGCCGTGGCTATCGGATAAAAGCTACCCCGGGGATAACAGGGTGGTAGGGCCCAAGAGTTCACATCGACGGCCCTGGTCGCCACCTCGATGTCGGCTCAGCACATCCTGGGGCTGGACAAGGTCCCAAGGGTTGGACTGTTCGTCCATTAAAGTGTTACGCGAGCTGGGTTCAGACCGTCGTGAGACAGGTCGGTCTCTATCCGCTGTGGGCGTAGGGGACTTGAGGGGAGTTGCCCTCAGTACGAGAGGACCAGGGTGAACGGACCGCTGGTGTGTCAGTTGTCTCGCCAGAGGCATAGCTGAGTAGCCAGGTCCGGCAGGGATAACCGCTGAAAGCATCTAAGTGGGAAACCCGCCCCAAGATGAGGTCCCCCATCCCGGAAGGGAGTAAGGCCGCTGGAAGATGACCAGTTAGATAGGCGGGAGGTGGAAGCGCAGCAATGCGTTGAGCCAACCCGTACTAAAGGCCGAGGGCTTCTTTGTGGTACGGAGACCTGGGTGGTCTGATAGACTTCTTGTGAGTATAACAGTTCCTTGGTGATTGGAGCGACGAGGGTACACCCGGTCCCATGCCGAACCCGGCAGTTAAGCTCGTCAGCGCCGATGGTACTGCCCTGGTAGCGGGGTGGGAGAGTAGGTCATTGCCAAGGAACTGTTATCGTTTCTACAATAAGATGTTGGATGGTCTTGACGAAAAAGCCAGGCGTGCTACACTAAAGCGCGACATGCAGCAACATAGGAATATAGGCCCGATTGTGTACGGTAAATCTTTGCTTATTCTCTTGCTCGTGGGATTCCTGGTGACAGGTTGTCAGGGCATCGAGGTAGAAGGAGCAGCCAATCAGTCGGTGGCATTCGTTTCGCCGACTTCTCAGGTCTATCAAGACATATTGACGACGACCGTTGCCCTTTCTTCTACCATTCAACCGCCGGTCTCGCCCACCCCTCACCCCACGGTGTGGCCTTCTCCAACACCCAGCCCAACACCTACGCCTACCCCCTATTACTGTGCCCAACTGCGGGGCAGGACCGAATCTTCGGTTTTGACGAGTACCGCGATGCGCGAAAAAGTGCGTTTCCTGGTACATCTGCCACCCTGTTATGATGATCATCCCACCAAGGCTTTCCCGGTCATATACGTGTTGCATGGCTGGCCTCTCGACGAACGGCATTGGGACTCTTTGGGGATTGATGAAGTGCTCGACGATTGGGTTGTGCGGGGCATTGCCGGCCCGGCGATCATCGTGATGCCGGGGGTCAGCTCGGACGGTTTGTATGTGAATTCCAGTGGCGGCGCATGGTCATTCGAAGGCATGTTGGTGGATGAGCTGGTGCCCTTGATTGACCAGAGCTACCGCACTTGGCGTGATCCGGCCGGCCGGGCCATCGGCGGTGTCTCGCGCGGCGGCGTATGGTCCCTGGAAATTGCTTTCCGCCATCAAGATATTTTCAGCATCGTGGGTGGACACAGCCCGGCACTGGCGCTGAATCGGCCTATGCCTCAGTATGACCCCTTTCTGCTGGTCAAAGAAGACCTGTCAAAACTGCGCATCTATTTGGACGCCGGGGATTTGGATTGGGCAAAGGCTTCGACCGCCCGCCTGTATGAGATTCTGCTTGAGCGGGCGGCCAATGTGACCTATCAGGTTCACACCGGCGGCCATGTGGATAAGCTGTGGCAAGAGAGCATGGCGGATTATGTCGTTTTTTATACGTCCACCTGGCCCCGTTCCTTTGAAGATTTACCGGCGTGGGAGAATTTGCCACCACCGGCTACGCCGACGCCGTGAGGATTTACAGAACATAACTCAAGTGTAACTGCTCAGCAGGTCATCCATCTTGCACCGCCGAGGTCGCAGAGACCGCTGAGATGGATGGGCAGACTTGGGGCAATTGGGCAGCATTTTGCCTCCGCAATCTCTGCCCGCTCCGCGTTCTCTGTGTGAAATGGACACCCCCTGGACAGTTACACTCAAGTTACCACCTATCTTTGACTCCATAATAGGCCCCGGATTTCACGGAATACATGGATGACTTCACGGCACAAACCACAAGGTGCACAAAGGATTTTAAGGTTTGGATTAACAGAATTGCCGTTTCTGCAATAAAAAGGGAGGGACGGGCGCCCTCCCTTTTTTGTGTTACCTCGAGCTGGCTAATTCTGTCCCCAGAGACGCAACAAAGCGGCAACATCATAAGGCGGCACTTTATCTTTCTGGGTAACCAGATCGTTGAGAGCTTCCATGGTTGTTTTGATGCTATGCTCGCTCTTCTTCGGCTCCAGCGTAACCAGAGCTTGCCACAGCAATCCCAACATAGCCGTAAGGGTGTCGAACGAGGGATACCTTGCAGGCGTCTTGGCGGCCGCCACCAGATTAATATCGGCTTGCCGTGCCGGCAGTAGCGTTGGGCTGGTGGTGATGGAGATTGTGCGCATTCCCCGCTCCTTTGCTGCACCGAGAAGATGCCCGACCTCTACATCCGGCCCCAAACCCAGGGAAATGGCGATGAGCAGATCCCCTGCTTCAGCATCGCGCAAGAGCATGGCCCCTTGGGCATAATCGGCACGCACGGCGTAGGTTTCATTGCCGAGGAGATTGAGGTACGTACTCCAGAGTACAGCTAGGTGGTATCCTTCGGCCGTACCGGTAACGAAAATCCTTTGCGCCGTATGAAGAGCCTTGACGACTTCTGCAATCTGCCCGGCATCGGCCTTCATATCCAAAATGCGATCACTCAATTCGTCGAGCATCGTGCTGATCTGCCCGGCCATTCCTTCGGGTTCGGCAACGCCTTTTTGATAACGTAAGGCCAATTGCTGGTTAATGTAATGCTTGATTTCCCGGGAAAGTTCGCGATAGCCGGAATACCCAAGATCCTGGGAGAAACGCACAACGGTTGCCGGGTCAACACCAACACGGCGGGCCAGTTCGGTCGCCGTCAAAAAGCCGACATCTAAGGTGTTCTCAAGGATAAAATCGGCCAGGACGCGAAAGCGCGGCGAGAATTCTTCGTACTTGCCTTGAATTTTGTCACGGAACATTGTTAGCCTCCTTGATTTTTATATCCTGATATGAAACTTTGCGACACTTGGAATTACATACAATGGTATCATTTTTACCATTGGGTGTCAATACTATTTTATATTTTTAATGCTTCTGTAACGTATTTTTAATTGGCCATGCCCTGCTTTGCAAGAAAAAAATGAATTATGGTGAGAAGATGGCGAATGGCCGGCGATTCGAGCCACCTGTTTGTTCCACACCCTGTGGCGTATCCTGGTGTCTTACTCTTGGAGTTGCCTTTTTGCATATCCATTGTATCATACCCACGTTATGGACGGGCAAGTACGCATCGCGGCTTCTATACTTTCGGCTGACTTCGCCCATCTCGGCATGGCGGTTGAGATGGCAGAAGCGGCAGGGGCCGATGTCATCCATGTTGATGTCATGGATGGGCATTTTGTACCCAACATTACCGTTGGGCCGCCCGTGGTGGCGGCCTTGCGCCGGGTGACCTGCCTGCCGCTCGATGTGCATTTGATGATCGAGCAGCCGGAACGTTATGTGGAACCTTTTGCGCAGGCCGGGGCAGATATACTGACCGTACACCCGGAATCTACGCTGCACCTGCATCGGGTTTTGCAGCAGATCCGTGGGCTGGGTGTACAGGCCGGGGTGGCCCTCAATCCGACAACTTCGGAACAATGTCTCTATTACGTGGCAGATATGTTGGATTTGGTTTTGGTGATGACCGTCAACCCCGGCTTTGGAGGCCAGAGCTTTTTGCCGACCATGCTGCCGAAGATCGCCTCGGTACGGCAGATTCTCGCGGCAACCGGCCGGACGGCGTGGTTATCGGTGGATGGGGGGATCAACACGACCACTGTGCCTTTAGTGATAGCGCAGGGTGCCGATCATTTAGTCGCGGGTTCGGCGATTTTCGCTGCAGGGCAAGAGGTGACGGTGGCGCTCCGCGCATTGCGGGAGGCTGTTGCGGCTGCATTCACGCGACAGCCCCGTTCGGTATGAACGGGGCTGTCGCACCAATGTTGTCGGAAAGCGGATTACTTGGCACCGCGTGACAGCGTGCGTAGACAACGTGTACAGACATAAATGCGCCGCCACGCGCCGTTGACCAACACCCGCTTATGCTGAATATTGGGGCGGAATTGGCGATTGGTTGCCCGGTTAGAGTGACTTACATTATGCCCATACATTGGTTCTTTACCACAAATTTCACATTTTGCCATGATTTCACCTCTTTTGTCTCGATGACAGGTGTTATAATACCACAAAGAGGAAAAGACGCAACTACTTGTTTGCTTTACAAAAGCTATTTTCAATTGAACGGATTTTAACGTATTTTTTCCCTTCTCGATCCGTTTCAGCCGTTGATATTGAGGTTTGGCTATGGAGACCACAAAGATCTGTCAGCGGATTGAGCAGATTTTTGTTTCTTAGTAACCGGTAACGAGTAATGAGTAACGAGTAACTGGTAACGAGTAATGAGTAACTGGTAACGAGTAACGAGTAACGAGTAACTGGTAACGAGTAACGAGTAACTGGTAACGAGTAACCAGTAGCCAGTAACCAGTTACCAGTAACCAGTAGCCAGTAACCAGTTACCAGTTACCAGTTACCAGTATCCAGCAACAAGCAACCAGTATCCAGCAACAAGCAACCAGTATCCAGCAACCAGTTACCAGTTACCAGCATCTAGCAACCAGCATCTAGCAACCGGTAACCATTTTCAAGGGAGGAGGTTTTTTTATGAGTGACCATGTGCAACCTCGAGGAAAGATAGAAGTATCCCCGGCGGCGATTGCTTCTGTGGTCAATGAGGCTGTCCAGACATGTTATGGCGTTGTGGGAACGGTGCCGAAAAACTTTGCCATGGGACTGGTTGATATTCTTTCGGCCGATCGTAAACGGGGTGTAGAGGTACAAGTCCGCGATGGACAAGTGATTGTGGACCTCTATGTCGTGGTAGAATATGGAACACGTGTCTCAATGGTGGCGGAAAGTATCAAGCATGTGGTGAAATATCAAGTCGAAAAGATATTGGAGCTTCCGGTGGCCAGGGTGAACGTGCATATTCAGGCTCTACGGGTGAGCGATACGGATTAGGGGGTTGATCGTGGGCGCTTTTGAGAGGACACGAAGTCTTGAGACGCTGAACGGACATGATTTGAAGTTAATGGTTGCGGCTGCTCTGGCCTGGTTACGGCGCCATCAAACGGAGATCAACGCCCTGAATGTTTTTCCCGTTCCGGATGGCGATACCGGCACGAATATGACCCTCACCATGATCTCGGCCTGGAATGAAATTGCCGGCATAGAAGAAGAGAAGGTGGGACGGCTGATGGGTAAGGTGGCCCAGGGGGCTTTGATGGGGGCACGCGGAAACTCCGGCGTTATCCTCTCGCAGATTCTGCGTGGTTTTGCGCGGGGACTGGATTCCAAAGCCCAACTGCGTGCTGCCGACATATCACTCGCCATGCATGAAGCCAAAGAAACCGCCTATAAGGGGGTTGTCAAGCCGGTGGAGGGCACCATACTCACCGTGGCCCGTGAAGTCGCCGAAGAAGCCGCCGTTGTGACCAGGGAAACGAATGATCTGCGATTGATCTTCGAACAAATGGCGCAACGGGCCAAAGCGGCTGTGGCCCGCACGCCGCAGTTGTTGCCGGTGCTGCGGCAAGCCGGTGTGGTTGATGCCGGCGGACAAGGGCTTTACGTGATCCTGGCGGGTATGGTGCGCTATCTTCAGGGGCTCCCTACCGGTGATCTTGTACAACCCATGGAGGGGGAAGCTGTAATGGAACAAGCCCCAGTGGCCGCCCATGATTTGGTCACAGAAGCGTTATCTTTCGATAAGAATTATCCCTATGATGTGCAATTTATCCTTGTGGGCACCGATATGAACATTGCCGATATTCGGGCGACGATTGAGGCCATGGGCGATTCGGCATTGGTAGTGGGGGATTCGCACACGGTCAAGGTGCATGTGCATGTCCTCGATCCGGGTATCCCCATCAGCTACGGCGCAAAGTGTGGTTCGCTGCGCGATGTGGTCGTCGAGGATATGCAGGCGCAGTATCAGGCCTTCGTTGCCGGACGGGAGACCGCTGATGCACGGGCAACCTCGGTTGCCGGGACGTTGCCTTTACCGCCGGAGGGAGAAGTCCCGAATATCGGCGTCGTTGCGGTGGTTGCCGGCCAGGGGCTGGCCCAAGTATTCCGCAGTTTAGGCGCCACCGCTATTGTCGAGGGTGGACAAACCATGAATCCCAGTACGGCCCAAATTTTAGAAGCCATCGAGCGATCTCCTGCTGAACAAGTTATCGTTCTCCCCAACAACAAGAATATTTTGATGGCTGCTCAACAGGCTGTAGAAGTGAGCCGTAAACAAGTCGCCGTGGTGCCGACCCGCACCATTCCCCAGGGGGTTTCGGCTTTGCTGGCTCTGGATCAACAGATGGGCCTGGAAGCCAATGTGGCGGCCATGTCACGGAGCGCAAAGGACGTGATTAGCGGTGAGGTAACCTGGGCGACGCGGAATGTGGCCATCAATGGGATTACCGTTTGTGAGGGAGATGCCATTGGCTTGTTGGACGGTGAGTTGGTGGTTGATGCCAAGTCATTTGACGAGGCCGTGCTCTGGCTGCTTGCCGAGGTCGCGCTCGAGGACCGCGAGTTGGTGACTTTATACTACGGCAAAGACATCGAGGCCTCCCAAGCGCAAGAACTGGCGGAAAAATTGAGCAGCATGTATCCCGAACTGGAATTTGAGGTCGTTGAGGGCGGGCAACCTCATTATCCTTACATTATCTCGATCGAATAAATACAATTTTATTTTGCCTACGTTTAAGGAGAAGGCGTGTGAGCAGCAATCATATTCAACTGATCACCGATGGAAGTGCGTATCTTCCTGTGGAACGTCTGCGCGAATTGGGCATTATTTCGCTTCCCATTATCGCTCAAGCGGGCGGGCGCAATTATATGTATGACCAGCAAACCAACGAACATCTGGACTTATTGAGAGAAATCGAGAAATCCCGTGCCCCCATAGAGATTGTTGGCCCTTCCGTGGAAGATTTCCGCGCCGTTTTTGAGCGGACGCTCTATCGAACCAACAAAATGCTGGTGATTTTGTCTTCCAGCCACCTCAGTCCGATCATGCGCAATGCGCGAACCGCTGCCCGTGATTTTATGGGGCGTTGCGACATCACTATCTTGGACTCACAAACGATGTCGGTCGGGTTGGGACTGTTGGTTGAAAAGGCCGGCGAGTTGTTGCAACAGGCGGAATTGCCTTTAGCCGACGTGGTCAAGCTCATCCGGGGGATGATTCCGCGGATCTACGTGGTGATGATCTCGCATACCCTGGATTATATTTACAACAGCGGCAAATTGAGCGCGATGCAGGCGATCTTGGGGGCGATGTTAAAAATTCATCCGTTCTTGGTTATTGAGGATGGCGACATCATTCCGCAGGAAAAGAGCCGTAAACCCGAACGTGCCCTTGATAAACTGGTCGAGTTCGTCTTTGAGTTCTCGCGCATTAACCGCTTGGTGATCTTCCAAAGCGGCGACCCGCCGACCGAGGAGGCCCTGTTGCTGAGAACCCGCTTGGAACAGATCATTCCCAATCGGGATTTCCCCATCATCACCTATGATCCCATTTTGGCCTCGCATATTGGCCCGGAGGGGGTAGGGATGGTTATTTATGAGGGAGTTTGGCGCTGAACCGACATGAAAAACTTGCCTATTCGGATCATGACCGACAGCGTCGCCGACATCCCGCCGCACCTGGTTGAGGCTTTACAGATCAAGGTTGTACCGATCTATCTCATTATGGGACAAAACAGCTATCTGGTAGATGGAGCGGGAAACTACACGTGGTTCTACGAAACGATCATGCAATCAGAAACGTCGCTGAGGACGGCCTCCCCTTCACCGGAGAAATTCCTGCAGATCTACCGTGAGCTTGTGGACGAGGGAGCGCAGGAGATCATCGGTCTCTTTGCCTCGGCGAATGTGAGCAGCCTTTATAACCATGCCCGCATTGCCGCACACGGATTGACGGACGTCCGTGTGACCCTCATTGATACCGGCCAGATCTCGATGGGGATCGGTTGGCTGGTCCTGCTGGCCGCAGAAGCCGCTGCACGGGGCGCCACTCGCCACGAGATCGAGAAGCTGGTTGAATCCGCCCGCCCGCGCACGATGGTCTTTGGCCTGTTGGATTCGACCGAATACTTGCGGCGCAGTGGGCGTGTGAGTTGGGCTACCACGCAACTGGTTACGCTCTTACAGATCAAGCCGCTGATCGCCTTTGCGGAAGGAGAAGCCCGCTTGATTGCCCGTATGCGCACCCCACAACGTGCGATTCAACATTTGATTGCTATGGTGAAAGAGATGGGGCCTTTGGAACGCCTGGCCGTCTTACACGCGCATGCCGATCCTGAGGTGGTGAACCATTTGTGGGAAGCGCTGACGCCCTGTGTGCCGGAAAATCCGCCGCCAGTGATCGAGGTAGGCCCCATCTTTGGCGCCCACGTGGGACCCCGCGCCGTAGGTGTTGCCCTGGTGCGCGCTTCTGAGAATACTTTCTAGGTGAGAGAGTCATCGGCGGTCTCCCATCTCCGAAGGAATCTCTGCCATGAAGGCATAATTCAATTCCCCTTAGGCCAGGACGCCGGCGTGCCCCCACCATGACGCTGAGCCGACCGGCCTGTTTCCGAGGAAAGAATGGTAAAACCGTTGGAAGTTTTGGAAAAAATCCTTAAACTCGAAGAGAAGGATTTTACCTATCAGGACAAGGCGGTGGCTGGCGGCCTGGCGCGCTATGCCGATACATGGCTCAAGCAGGCGCTCCAGGCCTTAGGTGAAACGGCACGGCCCTGGGCTACGGATATTGCCGATCGCCTGCGCGCCTACAGCAGCCTGCAACCCGAAATGCGGCCTGCTGCCATGGCGGCATTGCGGGCGATGTTGCATGCGGGCCCTGCGGGCAAAATTCCCTCTGACACGCCGGCATCTCCCGCGCCGTCAACGCCACCTCCTCCCCCCGCACCACGGCAGGCGCGTACCGGCGGAGGACAGGGCCTCGAGGCTGCGGTAGAGATGCTGGCCGGCGTCGGTAAAAAGCGCGCCGAATTGCTCGGCAAGCTTGGCGTCAAGACAATCCGCGATCTGCTGTTCTTATATCCGCGCCGTTACGAGGACTACTCCACGCTTAAGACGATCAACCGTTTGGTTGATGGCGAACGGGTAAGCGTCCTGGCCACGGTATGGGATGCCGGCACCCGTAAAACCCGGGCCGACCGTTCTTTATTCCATGCTATCCTGTCCGATAATACCGGCATGTTGGAAGTCACCTGGTTCAATCAGCCTTATCTGGCCGAACGCATCCGCGCGGGTATGCAAATCTTGGTCAGTGGGAAAGTGGATAATTATCTGGGACGACTGACGATGAACGCTCCCGAATGGGAAATTGTCGGACGTGCCGAACTGACCAACGCCCGTATTCAACCGATTTATCCCTTGACCGAGGGATTACAGCAACGGGCACTGCGCCAGATTGTGCAGCGTGCTCTGACGGCCTGGGCTAAAAGGGTCCCTGATCCCTTGCCCGAAGCAGTGCGGCTAGAAAACGACTTGTTGCCGTTGGAACGTGCCCTGTGGGGTGTGCATTTCCCCGACAATCAAGAGCATCTGCTGGCGGCCAGACGCCGCCTGGCCTTTGAAGAAACCCTGTATCTGCAATTGGGGTTACTGCGTCAGAAGCTGCTCTGGAAAGCCCAACCCGGCCGTGTCATCCGTCCCCGACCCAACTATCTGGAGAGCTTGAAGGCGGCCCTGCCCTATACCCTGACACAGGCTCAGCAACGTTCCCTGGACGAAATGTTGGGCGATCTGGCTTCCGGCCAACCGATGAATCGCCTGCTGCAAGGTGATGTGGGCTCCGGTAAAACGGTCGTCGCCGGCTTGCTGATGGCGATCACGGCAACCGCCGGCTCACAGGCCGCCTTGATGGCGCCGACCGAGATCCTGGCCGAACAACATTACAAGAGCCTTTCCCGTCTGTTTGCCGCCTTTCCTGAACCTCGTCCTACGCTTGCCCTACTGACCGGCAGCACCGGCAGCAGCGAACGGGCCATGATCTATGCCGGCCTGGCCGACGGTTCCCTGGCGACGGTGGTCGGGACGCATGCCCTGATTCAACAGGCCGTTGTCTTCAAGGACCTGGTGTTGGTGGTGGTGGATGAGCAACACCGTTTTGGGGTGGAGCAGCGTGGCGTGCTGCGTCAGAAAGGCTACAATCCACATCTGTTGTTGACAACGGCGACTCCTATCCCCCGCTCGCTGGAACTGACCCTCTGGGGGCATCTTGACGTTTCGGTACTGGATGAAATGCCGCCGGGACGTCAACCGGTCAAAACTCGCCTGCTGTTGCCGCGCGAGCGCGAGCGCGCTTATGCGTTCATTCGTTCGCAGGTCCAACAAGGACGGCAGGCCTTCATCATCTATCCGCTGGTCGAATCCTCCGAAAAAATCGAGGCGAAAGCCGCCGTTGATGAGTACCACCGTCTGCAACGCGACGTGTTTCCCGATCTGCGACTGGGATTACTCCATGGCCAACTGCGTTCCGAAGAAAAAGAAACCACCATGGGGCAATTTGTGCGCGGCGAATTGGATGTATTGATCGCGACTTCTGTTGTGGAAGTGGGGGTAGATGTGCCGAATGCCACTGTCATGTTGATTGATGGGGCGGAACGTTTTGGGCTGGCACAATTACATCAGTTCCGCGGGCGCGTCGGACGCGGCAAGTACCAATCCTATTGTCTGTTATTGAGCAATAGCGTTTCGGATGAAGCCAACGAGCGTTTGAAAGCCATAGAAGCCACGACCGATGGCTTTGTTTTGGCCCAGAAAGACCTGGAGATGCGGGGGCCGGGCGAATTCTTGGGAACCCAGCAAAGCGGTTACCCGCCATTGCCGATGGCCGCGTTTGCCGATACCCGCCTGCTGCATCAGGTGCGCAGTGTCGCGGAATCCCTGCTGCAAGCGGATCCCGACCTGAGTAAGCCGGAAAACCAACGTCTGGCACAGCGCGTCGCCGAATTTTGGCATGGAGGAGATCTAAGTTGACGCAGAGAATAGCCGTTTATCCTGGTTCTTTTGACCCGGTGCATTGCGGTCACATGGACATTGCCCAACGGGCGGCAAACCTTTTCGATCACTTAATTGTTGCCGTTTACGAACATCCCAAAAAAGCGGTTCTCTTTTCGGCTCAAGAGCGTGTGACAATGGTGAAGACGGTATTGGCGCATATTCCTAATGTGAGCGTGTATTCATATACCGGCCTGACCGTTGATTTTGCGCGTTCTAAGGGGGCACAGGTTTTGGTACGGGGGTTGCGTGTAATCTCCGACTTCGAGATGGAGTATCAGATGGCCCTCACCAACCAACAACTTAGCCCGAATATTGATACCATTTGTTTAATGACCAGGTACGAATATGCCTTTCTGAGTGCCAGTCTGGTCAAAGAGGTCTATTCGGCCGGGGGTGACGTCTCGCAGATGGTGCATCCCATCGTACTCGAATTTCTGCTGCGCAAACAACTTGCCGGCACGTTGCGCGCCGACTAAAAGGAGCCCTGGGGGCACGAATCGCGGTGAAAAACGTCCCGACCGGTTGCCGGGTGACCCCTGGGCCGTCATTATGGGCGAGTGGAAGGATTTCAGGAGGTATCAATGGATGTCGAGTTTTTGATCGAACGGCTGGAGCGCTATATCCTGGAAGAATCCCCTAAGTTTTTAGGGGTGCGGGCGGTGAATGAAAACGAGGTCCGCACGCATCTCACCCAATTACGGGAAGCCGTTCCTGACGAAGTCCTGCAAGCCAGGAAAATCGTTCAGGAGCGGGAAGCCATTCTTGAAGCGGCGCGTCAGGAAGCCCAACGGATGATCACGGCGGCGCATGCTAAGGCCGAACAACTTATGACCGAGCATCGTCTCATCCAGGACGCGCGGCAGCAGGCCGATACCATTGTCCGGCGGGCAAAACATGACGCTTTGGCATTGCGGGCCGATGCGAATGAATACGTCTTCAACTCATTGAGTCAATTGCAGGCAGAGTTAAGCCGTTTGCTGCGGGTGGTTGAGAACGGGCTCCAAAAGCTCGAAGCCGACAGGGAACAGGCCCGCCGCGAGGCCAACGAGAATGCTTGATCCCATCGCCCAGATTGAGCGCAGTGAGCAGAGGGCATTGTCAAGGAACTGAAATGTCCTGTCCTGTGACGGCTGTTTGACATACACCCTCTTTTTTGTATAATACCTTTACTTTATCCGTCGCTATGGGTTAGGACGGAATGAGAATAAGAAAAGGGAGTGAAGGAAAATGCCAGCAGTACCAAAGAGACGCACGCCGCGTAGTCGTGGGCATCGGCGTAGCGCGAGTAATTATCGTTCCCCGGCTTTGCCGACTCTGATTCGTTGTTCGTGTGGTGAGCTTGTCCGGCCTTATCATGTCTGTTTGCATTGTGGCGCTTATCACGGCAAAAAGGTCTTGCAGGTGAAGGAGGATTAGCCGAGCTAACCTGTTGCCATGAGCACGGCTTTTTTGTTCCCCGGACAGGGGGCGCAATATGTGGGCATGGGCGTTGCTCTGTACCGGGCCTCGGCCGAGGCCCGGCTGTTTTGTGACAAGGCCGATGCGCAACTGGGGTATGCCCTGACCCGGCTGTGCTTTGCCGGTCCTGAGACCGAATTAAATCTGACGACGTTCACCCAACCGGCTATCTTTGTCATCACCATAGCCATGTGGCAAGCCTGGAAAGCAGCCTTGCCCTCTCCGGCTTTTGTGGCCGGTCACAGTCTGGGAGAATTTGCTGCCTTGGTGGTAGCCGGTGCCTTAGATTTTGCCGATGGCCTTGAGCTGGTTGCCGAACGTGGGCGGTGGATGGCGCGCGCCGGCGAAGAATCGCCCGGGGGTATGGCCGTTTTACTCGGCGCGACGGTGCAAGCGGCGGAGGCGTTATGCGCAGCGGCCGCAGCGGAGACCGGCCGGCCGCTGGTGGTGGCGAATGACAATTGCCCGGGGCAGGTCGTGATTTCCGGCGCGCTCGTGGCGCTGGAGGCCGCGATGGCTTTGGCCTCGGCGTACGATGTGCGGCGGATACAGCGTTTGCCGGTGAGTGTTGCACCACACAGCATGCTCATGTCTACCGCGCAGGCGGCCTTCGCCCAATGCCTATCTGCCGTGCCGTTGCAGACGCCGCAAATCCCGATCGTGCTCAATGCCACGGCAACGGCGACCACCGACCCGCAAGAAATCCGCCAGGCGCTCCTGCGACAGTTGACCTCACCGGTGCGCTGGCGTGAAAGTCTGTTGTGGATGGCCGCCCAGGGCGTTGATCACTTTGTGGAAATCGGCCCCAAGGATGTGCTCACCGGCATGGTGCGGAGAACATTGCCGACCGTGCGCGCGGAAGCAGTAGAAAAAATGGCCCTTTGCGCCTAGGCAAGGATAGGGCAGATGTTGACTTTAGCAGAAAAAGTAGCGTTGGTGACGGGTGGCTCCCGTGGGATTGGGCGCGCGATTGCCCTCGAGTTGGCGCGGCGTGGCGCCGACGTGGCGGTCAACTATGTGCACCATGCCGAGGCAGCCCAACAAGTCGTCGCCGAGATCACGGCCCTGGGGCGTCGGGCCGTGGCGTTGCCGGCCGATGTGGGCGATGCTGCGCAGGCGACGGCCCTGGTCACCGCCGTGCTGGACACTTTGGGGCGGCTGGACATTCTGGTCAACAATGCCGGCATCGTCCGCGATGCGCTTCTCCTACGGATGCCGGAGGCCGACTGGGATGAAGTGTTGCGGGTGAACCTCAAAGGCGCCTTCAACACGAGCAAAGCTGCGGTGCGCTCAATGCTACGGCAGCATTTTGGGCGTATCATCAACGTCGGCTCGGTTTCCGGCCTTATGGGCCAGGTCGGGCAGGCAAATTATGCAGCGGCAAAAGCCGGTCTGATCGGTTTAACCAAGAGCATGGCCCGCGAGTTAGCCGCGCGGGACATCACCGTTAATGTGGTTGCCCCCGGCTTTATCCCTACGGAAATCAACGCGGCATTGGACGAGTCGCTGCGCGAGCGTTTACGCGAATTGATTCCGGCGGGACGTTTTGGCACGCCCGACGACGTTGCGCGGGCGGTGGCCTTCTTGGCGTCAGAAGAAGCGGCTTACATTACCGGCGTAGTCTTGCCGGTAGATGGCGGTTTGAGCATGTGAGGAGGTGCGGATGGAAACGGAGACAATCCCCGGTGTGGTGACAGTAGAACCGGAAGTCCTGGAAACGATTGCGCGTTTCAGTGCCTTGAAGGTCCCCGGCGTCGTACAACTTGCCGAGAAAGAAGGGGAACACCCGTTGGGGTTGACGAAGAAAGCGGTTCTTGTCCAGGTCAACGAAGGTAAAGTGACGGTTGAATTGTCCCTTATTGCCGGCCCCGACATCAGTTTGCTCCGTCTAGGGCGTGCGGTACAATACGAAGTGACCCGCGCCATTCAAAATATGATCGGCATGCCGGTTGAAGCGGTGCATATCCACATTGAGGATGTTGTTTATCCACGTCCTGAAAATTTGCCCGAATCCATTGAGGATTGAATTGACAAGGAAGTAGGATTATGAAAGGTGAGCGGCGCTTAGCTCGCCAGTTGGCACTCCAGGTTCTTTATGAAGTTGATCTTGTTGCCCATCCGGTGGGAGAGGTATTGAATCAACGCTTTGCCGATACCGAAGTGTCTCCGCGGGCACAATCCTATGCTCAAAAATTGATCTTGGGCGTTATAGAGGAGCGCGAGCGACTCGATGCCTACATCCAGGCGCATGCGCCGGAATGGCCGCTCGACCAGGTGGCCATTATTGATCGTAACCTGCTGCGGATAGCCCTGTACGAGTTTACCCTGGGCGGTGTGCCCGTCAAAGTAGCGATCAACGAGGCTGTGGAGTTAGCCAAACGTTATGGTTCGGACAGTGCGCCACGCTTTGTGAACGGCGTATTAGGGGCATTAGTCCCGATGCAAGTGGAAATCACCGAGGCTCTGCGCGCGCCTGCAAAATCCAAAGCCCGATCATAAATTTTGCTCGCTGCCGCGAACCGTTTCAACCCCGGGCGCTCTGAGACTTTACAAGTTAATCGCTCGCCCGAACGGCGCGAAATTTACCATCGCGCATGCTATGACTCCATTGAAAAAACTACAGATGAAGCCAACGCTTGTTTCCGATGATTCTATCCTCCTGAAAGGCCTGGCCGTTGTGCTGTGGCTTGTATCCTCGGCATTGATCCTGGTGACACTTCCTGCCGCCATTGACGTGGTAACGACGATTTGGGCTGCTTTTTGGGCCAGTGGGGAGCCGTATGGGACAGGGTATGGCGGCGCGAC